>Ga0316202_10002434_pt1 | contig 12286 bp, 2 predicted proteins | sample 3monrhotite_MG_FD_204934 | JGI IMG/M metagenome (GOLD analysis project Ga0316202, IMG submission 204934) | Microbial mat bacterial communities from mineral coupon in-situ incubated in ocean water Damariscotta River, Maine, United States -... | ecosystem: Environmental > Aquatic > Marine >... | reverse complement strand
TTGATCACGCGTTTGATACAGATGGTGATGTCATGGTGGTATAACTTCATGATTCGTGGATGGAGAATCCCTCTGTATGAAGGAGCGAGGTGATACTTTACAATTTTTCGGGCGACGCTGTTTTTCTGCCGCGTAGCGGCTTCGTCCAACAAACGCGGTTAGGCGGTAAGTACACGCGGAGAAATATATATCCGTGGCCGATGATTTCTGACGTAGCGTGAATTGTGTCGTTTGAATAGAGAGGGACAGCATGGACTTCGTATCTCATGCACTGTGGGGTGGAATCACCTTTGGACGACGTTCTAGGAAGACCTTTCTTATAGCGGTCGGCATTTCGCTTCTTCCCGACTTACTGACCGAAGGCCTGTTTGGCGTGCTATACCTACTAAACGTTGGCAATATGCCGGGCTGGGAGCACGGGCATCCAGATATCACCGCTTATCCCTTGTAGGCGCAAAATTTCTATAACTTCACGCACAGCTTCATCGTATTCATACTTGCCTTCCTGCTGATTTGGATGTTAGTTAGGAAACCGGTTTGGATAATTGCTGCTTGGGGGTTACACATTCTAATCGACATTCCGACTCATTCTATAGAGCTGTTTCCGACGCCATTCCTCTGGCCTCTCTCCGACTATAAGTTTGATGGTATAGGTTGGCACAATCCGATAGTTTTTGGCGTGAATGCACTGCTGCTACTGGCGATCTATTTTCTATGGTTGAGACGAAGGAAACGAAACTAAGAATTAATAGGTGGGTGTGACATATACCCGTAGCGTTTGAGATTTAGGCATTCATTGCACGCCCTCTTCATTCCATGGCAGCGTTGAAATTCCTCACAATAGACCCGCTATTCTTCGTCATTTCGTCTTGCCATGAAATGAATATGACACACACTGAACACCTAAATCTCAAACGCTACGGGTATAGTAGATTCAATTATATAAAAAATATAGATTCTGAGAGATCTTCTACGAAGATATTTTTCCAGACAATGGTGAGTATGCAAATTAAACATCTAAAAAAGGATAACGCGACCCCGGGTCCCATTTATCCAACTGTGATATTTTCATAGTGAGTGATTCTTTCAAGGAATTCAATTAGAATGAAATCTGTTAAATTTGATGGGCAAGATGTCTATCCATCAAAAATCATATGTGTCGGAAGGAACTATGTAGCTCATATTGAAGAGCTTAATAATGAGATTCCGGCAGAACCTGTCATATTTTTAAAGCCAAACTCATCCTTATCAAACGATATTTTCTTCAACGAAAATGAAGCGATTCATTTCGAAGGAGAAATATCATTTTTAGTCCGATCAGGAAAATTATTTGGTGTAGGGTTTGGTATAGATCTCACAAAGCGAGAAGTTCAATCGAAACTCAAGGCTAAGGGATTGCCATGGGAGCGAGCTAAATCATTCGATAAATCTGCAGTATTTAGCGAATTTGTCAAATTTGACGGTAATATTTCAGATCTTAGAATGGAGCTTCACATAAATGGCAGCTTAATTCAGAAGGCGGGATATGACCTAATGTTAAATAAGCCAAGTTCAATATTGGACGAGGTCAGTAGCTTTCTTTCACTTGAAGACGGTGATTTAATAATGACCGGAACCCCAGAGGGAATTGGTATTGTTCAGGTGGGAGATATCTTTTCAGGTAAGATATTTGAAAATGAAAAACTGATAGTAGAAGGTTCATGGATAGTAAAATAGAAGTAGTCTAGCTATGCGAAAAAACTCAGCAATGGCGGGCCATTCCTTCACTTTTTCGCTACGCAATCTGAGCCAATATGACGCACCTTGTAGCCTGTCCAACTGCGGTTTCTAGGTTAAAAGTGCAAAGGTGCGTTACCGCAACCCGTACCAGACACGACATACCTATGCCAGCCAACTCCTGTCTGGCGGGGGAAATCCACTATTTGTCGCTCAACAGATTGGCCACAAGACAACCGAGATGATCATGCGTCACTATGGGCGATGGGTAGAACAGGCAGAGGAAAAATGCCAACACGTTTTTGTCTCGGGTTTTAGCCAGTCGGCTCTGCCAGACAACATTCGTTCAGAGATATGAAGTGGCTAACCTAAGAGGCATCCAATGTATACTTAAGCAAAACGAAGACATTGGTTTTTGGATCCTTTATTAGAACCCTGCTGTCAGCATTAAGTGTTAACGTAAATTCTTTTTTTGTATCGTTTAACTCACCCGATAAAGACTCAATATTTACACCACCAGGAATGATTGGATCTATCCTATTATCAGTAATACCATGCAACGATATTTCTGTAATACTGATGTTCCTTCCTTGGGTGATATAGGGAAAATAATCCCGCTTTATATTGGCTGAAAAGCCACCTGATTCATTTAGAAAAAGGTTCCATTCTGTTGGAAAGTCGTATTTTAGATTGAGCATTATCGCTAACTCTGATGTTTCAGCTTGTTCGACCATATTACTCAATTGACCTACTGCCGCTCTTGCCAATACTCCACCTCCCTCTCGGGCGGTATATCTTATATGTATTATGATATCCGAGATAGTATCGTAATCAAACTGACGAAAATCTTTAGGTAATTCTAACTTCCAGGTGCTTATTGCACCGTAGCTTTCAAAAGGTAAAACTCGCTCATCACGTAAGTTGGTTTCAAATAGACCGCTATCATTCTGGGCATTACTGGTAACAATAGATTGTATAGTTCCGTAGTAATCAACAAAGCGTGTATCTTCCTTATCAGTATCCCGTTCATATTCACCACCATCCCTGAGTATCGATGAGCGTCGCAAGCTGCTTTTTAGCAGGGACAATGTACAATTTATACTTGTGTAAGGCCCAGTCACTGCGGGTATTGATAGACTTACATTTTTAATGCGACGCATGTAGGTCACCTTGTCCATATCATATAACCATTCGGGAATCGTTACCTCGCAGGAACCCGTTGCTTTTAGACTGAGTAATGCGAGCGGATCAAGCTGGCGCAAGGAAATGTGTTTAGTTAGTTCATACTCTCGCTTGTTGTGATCATGATATGCCATCTCCATACGCTTTAAATCAAGCTGTAACGCTTCTCCCGATAACAAGCCTTTACGTCCACCATCCCAATAGTTAAATTTGATAAAGTTCATGCCATCCAGCTCTGGTCGCATTAATTCGTGCTTCATGGTTTTTTCAGCTTGGCGTGCAATGTCAAAGGCGAATTTATAATACTCATAATAAAGTTTTGACAGCTCACCTTGCATCCAGCCATAAAGAGCTTCATTGGTAAATTTATCATGCAAAAATTGATCGATTTCTTGAGCTTGTTCGATTTGTTTTTTTAAATTATCGTATTCGCGTCGTGTAATTTGTTCACGAATTAAAGAAGAAATAATTTGAGTGCCGATTTGCATCAACTCTCTTGCCGCTGAATTACTTTGCAATTTCCATTCATCAGCGCGACGTTCATAAGAGCTAGTTTTTGATGCAAGTCCAGCTTGATCTTGCTCCCATGCTGATTTTGTCCTCAGAATTTGTGCTGCAATTTGTGCTGCTGATGAAAGTTTGTCACCGCCAGAAACCTGAGAGCTAAAACCTATGCCCCAGTAATGCGCATTGACATTTATATTTGGCATTAGTCTTAAAATGGATGCTTCAAGATCAATTTTGTTTGCTAATAAACGCTCATCTCTAGCATTGGGTAAATGGGTATTAAGCTCCTCATCCTCATTTCGATTTAAATATAACCTCCCTTCATCAATCACGTTCAAACTAGGTAATTCATGAGTATCAATCTCTTGAGAATAACTTTCTACTAAAGTGACATAAACCTCATCAAAATTTTCTTCTGTTAAATTCGATGAAAGTGATTCAACAGTAAGTCCTGTTACTACGCTTAAGTCGCTCTCATTAACACCTAACAATCGTTGATAGAATTTATAGCGCTCCACGGCACTATCACGACCTTTAATAAGCGACTTTGTTGCCGCTTCAGCTTCCTTCCATTGCAGAAAGCGTACATCTTGGGCTAATTGTTGAATATTAATTTCGTGTTTTTGTCGTAGCAGTCCAAGCGCTTCAGCATCCTTTTTTTCCAAGGCGGATAACAAGGCTCCGCCTAAACCACGCACCTCACCACAAATCTCATTGGCTTTTTGCATAAGTAGTATTGAGCGTACCGGTGATAATGGTTGGTTTAGACCACTAACCATACTACTAACATCTATACCCGCAGCTGCTGCCTTGACCAACATACCCGGATCAATAGGCGGCTGAAACAATGGGAGTTGTCTTACCACCCCCTCAATGTTCATGCAGTGGCGAATTTTGAAAAGCCGGTCAGCTACGGTATCCCAATAACCCAATAGCTTTTCGTTGCGTGGAATACAGAAATAAAGTGTGCGACCAATGCCAAATAAAGTGTTGGTCTGATCTGTCTTTGTTCCCGTGGTTGTTGGAAAATAAAGATTGAATGGGAGCTTACCTTCCAGTTCCACCAATGCATTACCAACTTTATCCAAGTTGTTTCGCAGCTGAGCAAATGTTTTTGGTCTAATATTACCTCGCGGGGGTATTTTTTCTGGTTTTGTTCCCAGTAAATTAGCGGCCAAAACATATATTTGAGTTGCTTCATTGAGCGTTTCGATGGAATCCTGGCGAAACAGGCTGTCTCCCCAGGCAATAAGATTGTCTAAATATTTCATCAAAACATTGTATTGATAGGCGAGAGGCCGCGTCCGCGCAACCACATGTGGTTGAAAAGGATTGTCACGCAATGTCTCATAACCAGCCAATATAGTTTTTTTCTCTTCTAACTCCGTATCCGTGCATTCATCAGCCGGTTTACTCAGGAGATAAAGTAACTCATCAATCTGCTTGGTGTCTTTCCCTTTCCTGAACGCTATAAAACGCCAGAACTGGCCATCGTTACTGGTTGGATCAAATATATAGTGAAACCAACGCTGGGCTTCAGCGAAACGTTGATTGTTGCTAAGATGGACAGCAATGGTAAGCGGTACGTGAAATAATAATTCCCAGTTATAAATTGCATAGGCACCATGCTCGCTGACATCAATTTCCTTGGGAAAAAAATCTACTTCTAGTTTATTTTTTTCATCGTTATTAGGTTCGTAAAGAGCTTTAAAAAACTCCTGATTAAGACCTGGACTTTCATGAAAAATTGGATTCAGCAAACCATCAATAGATTCCTTATTTAATTTTTCTATCAAATCACCAACGTAGGGATGGAAATGATTATAGAAAGTATAAGTGTATTTATCTTCCAGCTTGGGAGGGGATGATGAGAATTTGTAATTATTAAAACCAATTATTAAGTTAGTTTCAAATGACATGTCTACTTCCTCCTATTTTGTGGAGATAGAAAAAAATTATCGTCAAGAGTGAACGTTTGAATATTATTTTTATCAACACTTCCACTCGATCCAATTTGTAATTCTCCAAATTGAATGGTTCCTGGCATTGCTATGGTCTGATTGATACCAGGATTTAATTTTGAAAAGTTATCAAATACTCTTGGGTCATCAATGCCAGTATCAAATTCAGGTGGAAAATTGATATTCCCTTCCCAATCAGGAATATCTGGTATAGAAATCGGTGGAGGGATTTTTTCTGCATCAAGACTGGGAGGTTGTAATCCTACATCTTGGTTTCCACCAATGGGTACTTGGTTTAGGCTTGGCTTGACGTAGAAAACATTTTGTTGATCTTGAAAGAAGAAGGGAGATTGATAAACATCGTTAATATCGTGAATAGCTTCAACTATTCTATAGTTGTTTATGCTGCCCAAAACTTTATGTCTGAGAATGTCTGGATAGACGTAGACGTACCATCCCACATTAGGGAAATAATAATATGTGATATCAAATGCGGAACTAGTTTGATTTATAGTCCGAATTTTGGTGGGTCTTGATCTAAGATTGTTATCCTGACCAGATTCATCTCCATTTCTAATGGGAGAACTATGGGTATTGTAGAATTTGTAGTATCCATTGTAGAATTTGTAGTATCCATTGAATACATAATGGTATTTAATATGAATCTTTAATTCATTTGAACTACCAACAGAAGACCTCAATATTATTTTGTTTCGGTCAAACCTATTACCTCCACTAGCATCAAAATCTGCAATCACAAGTGGATTGTTAATATCAGATGTCCGCACAGGTTGCCACTTCTTGTTGTAATACTCACTCCAGTAAAGCATAACGGTCACACTTGTTCTTGCTTCACCCGCTACGCTTTGTAGCTGTGCTCTATTCATGCCTGCAAGTGGTGTCTCTTCCTCATCTGGAGCCTCCGCTCCATCTCCATATGTTTGATCTGAATGCGGTGCTTCATTCAATACACTTACCCAAAACAAAAACAACCGTCCCTTCCAGACCACAGGAATAACAGGATTATCCTCAATATTTAGGTCTATTTTTTCCCATGGTGACCATGACACGCCGCCATCCTGACGACGATAATAATAAGTGCGTCTTGCTCCGGGAGTACGGGCGATGACATGAACAATATCATCTGCGTTATCATTAACTTTATTCTCTTCGTAATACATACCGCAAATTTCTAGCTTGGCTACTTCATCCAGTTTTTCCAGATAGTGCACCAAAGCCGTTGCGGCTGCATCCTCAGTAATATCACTCTGTAACAATTCACTTTCTAGATCTTTAAAGAAAGGTGATTTGTTATCTCGTAACTCAGGTTCCAGCCAATTCTCCGGCCATAAATACACCTTGCGGTTAGCCTCCCAGACTCGATACCGCTTCATCCATTCCCATTGTTTAGCCTTAATAGATGAAGATGCAACATCATCTTTTTCAAGATTAAGCAGACAACGTTGCACAAACAGTTGCACACTGGAGATCGCCTGTTTGATCCGCGATGTCTTCATACATGGATCCATTTGCACATCAATCAAGAACAGTTCAAACAACTTGTCTGCTGAATCAATATGTCGTGTATCAGCATTTTGTTGCATCTGGTGCAACACGTAATCCACCAAGGCATCACGTTGTTGACTACGCAATTTATCATTGATAGGTTGTATGATTTTCAACCAGCCCTGTTGATCGTACCGTGCTCTTAACGTCGCCTGCATTTCTCGTAAAGATTGGCCATCTGGCTCATTACTGGTATGGGTAAGCAAAGCCGTTGCGCTAATACCCAGTTTGTTAACCACATCAAAAGCGTCGTTCAGGCGAACAAAATGCTCAAGATGGGTAAGTTCTGTTTTTACTATCTTAAATTTCCTTAGCAAGTCCGTTAAATCAGCTTCTTTCCAGCCGGTTAAAAAGTTTAATAACAGTTCATCTTCTGTATCCTTTTCAAATTTTTCTTTCAGCTTGAGTGGATCCTGCAGTAACTCTATAAAGCGATCATCAGTAACGTTAAATGCCTGTTTCAGTGATCGGTAATTAAGCAAAGCCATTATGTTTGCCAATAATGCCCGTGTTGCTGTGTCAGAGATTGATAGTGTTACTGGCAAAACATTAAGCCAACTTTTTCCTGCAATTACATAATCTTCATGGCTGACAAAATGTTTAAGTTCAGTATTGGACAGCGTTAAAGTTTCCACCAAATCCAAGATTTTAAGCAAGCGGAGATACGTTGTTGTAAACTGATCAATCGCGACTTTAGGATACAGTTGCCCAGCGGGAATCAAAGTCCGCCCCATCCCTGTGCTTTCCCATTCCAATATCAGCACTTCATTAACTTTTCCAGCCTTCAATTCAAGCTCATACAAGCGACCTGCTTCCAATTCAACTGGGTTCTGATTTTTCCAAATACCGCTGTTATCCGTGAGTGATATTTCTTCACCATCGAGGTTAAGATGAATGTCTGCGTCTTCATCAGCTTTGATGTAAAAATTGTAAAAACCATTATCAGGGGCTTGAAGAAATCCTTGCCATACACGACTAATTACAGAACTAGAATTTGATGGATCAAGCGGTAATGGGTTAACTCCAACTCGATAATTGATGGTAGCTGCAGTTATACTGAATGGGTTTTCAATTCCATCCACCGAATCAGCATAGAAAATAGCAGCAGACAAACCTTGTTCCTGTAAGGAAAGGAAGTCGCCTACGGCCGGTGTATTGCTTTCTCCCACAGCATGTAACATAGAGGGATTTTCTAATATAGATTTTAACCACGACACCTCAGTTCCTAGCTTTGCGCTAAGCGTTTGGTAAACCTGTAACTGCAGAAGCTTTAAACGTATTAATGGTAAAATCTCATCTTTAAGACCCTTAATTTTCTCATCTAATGAGACTTCAGCTTCGTTACTAAAAAAGTCTATATAATGTGCTTCCAGTTCTGGATAACGATGAAAGAAATCAACCAATAGCACTTGACTCTTATCAAACAACTCATTTATTGCGGTGTGAAACTCAGGTGTGATAGCCGCTATTCCGATAAACTTAGTTTTCTCTCCCTCGGTCATCACCCCTTGAATAAAAAGCTGTTTTTTTAAGTCATCGTAAGAAATTCTATCTGTAATCTGAAGAATCTCATCCGCCAAAATAGCTTCAGGCTGGCTATAATCCACACTGAATGATAAGGAATGATTCAAAAAACCAAAGAATAAATTAGTCGATTCTTCCCCATAGACCAATGCCATCTTAGCTTCGGTAATTTCACCAGTGGGATCGTCTTGTACGTCGTTTTCATGGTTAATGCGTAACAAATCACTTCGCAATTGCAGCGCTAATGCCAATATGTCTTGCTTAACGGGGGATGTAGAAGTTGCAGAATCAACACGGCTAAAAAGCTGGCGCAACTTAGCAAGATCGAAAGGTGAATCATCTATTTGCCGAACCAACTCGATAAAACGAATAGCTTGAGGACGCACATAACCAAATGGGTCATCAAGATTAGGTGGCTGTGATAAATCTAATGATTGAAAGGGATCTAACCCAGAGATGCTTTTCAAGGCCAAAAATTCTTGCATACTAAGTCGCAGCCTACGCGCTAAGTAAGCATGCCGATAGATCATGCTAACGTTAGCTAGAGTCAGTGGTGTATTATCGTCGAAGCGCTGTTCCTCCAGAATCAAATCAAATTCTGCTTGACCCAGATTAAAAGCACCTCGCAATGCTTCGGTATGCTCTACTAACTTTTTAGATGCATCATTCAGGTATTCACCATATCCATTGTCATCAAAAACACCCTCTGATCTCAGAACAGTTGAATTAAGGAACATCTGGCGATACAACGACTGATTTCCTTGGCTGTCAATCGGCGACCAACAAGCCAATAAGTTGGTTAGGTCGCGTTTAGGCGAGAGTTTGAGTTGCTGCATAAGCTGATGTAAATGCGCCAACCTCATTAACAACGAGCGAAAGCCCACATCCAGTTTGGCGCTAGCAGCTGCGTAATCCTCTGTAGGTTTAGGCGTCTGTTCAGCTGGATAAAATGAAGTCATTGCTTTATCAACGTGCTCGATAGACCAGCCCAACTTGCGCCACAGACGGATAAACCGAAGTAATTTTAGGAATTCTATCGGTTGCAAAATAGGTTTATTAACATAACCAAGTTGAACGTTATCAAAACTGCATGGGTTATCGCTTTTTGCAGGGTCTGAAAGCACGATTAATCCCATAATTGCATCATTGTTTCTCTGTAGCCACAGCTTTAATATTTCAAACTTTCCAGTACCTATTAGAAACAATCCGCCGTATTGACGTATATCCAGATCAGCAAATTCTTTGCTAGCTCTGAAATTTTTTTCAACTGATACATTGCCCTCGAGCAATGCTCGGATAGTATCGAAGTTAACACCAAGCTTCTCTAACTTAGGAATTAAATGACGATGAGGATTAATAAATTGGGTACGAACAATCTCAATCAGTTCTTCGTAACTCATATCGAAAAGACGAGCAAAGGTTTTTGCATTCGAAAACTTAGCAACAAGCTTCTCTACAATTATGCTGCCATCGGTAAAACCATATAACTGAGTTAAAGAACTTTTAGTATTATCTGTGAGAATGCTATATTCAGCGCGAGAAAGTTGTAAACGCTCCATTAGAATATCTTCCCAGCCATAAGCAGGATTCTCAATATCATCGCTACGTTCTAACATGTCGCCTGCACGCAAACGTTCCATTGCTTCATGTAGCGGTATATCAAAATAATCAAAGTATTGGCGCAAAGTCTCCAAAGGCTTATGGAAGGGTAACCTTGATGTTGGTGGAAGCAAAGGCGGCACTGCAGATGAGTTCTCTGGTTTTCCTGCCAGGATGTCGTAGGCTTTGTCACTGACAAACTGAGGGTTTGCCAATAATTCCTCCATGGCGATGCCGTCTTCAATATTATATCCGGCAAAAGAGGCAAGGCTACCGTTGATAACATGGTGTTCTAACACTTCATTCACTAAATCAATGTAGGGGAGTACTGTATTGGTATTCTCGCAGCTCAGTTGAATATGTTGAATGTCAGGACGTCGGCCTAAGAAAATATCAAAAGGAGACGGGGTTATGTCATCTCGGTCCAGAAAAATAAGCAAATCGGTAAGATAAGCCGCTGGACTTAACCAGGAACGGCAATGCTCACAAGAACAGTAATCCATCTCACCCAACAGATCTTCCAAACTTGCAGAAGCCTTGACGCCATCTGCTGTAGGGTTAGTAAACACAGGAAGATTAGCAATCGCATACACCGGGAATTTTGATCGATCAAGAAAATAAGAAGTCGCAACATTAACCACCGCGTGGTGGACTTGATGCGCTTTGGCATAAGTTAACTTGGCTATTTCTCTACCACCGAATTCTTCACTGTAGGTGGAGAGAAAAGTTTGTTCATCATAACGTGTTACTGCAAAAGCTGAATCGAGATCATCCTCAATCAACTTCGACATAATCTTGTCTGAGGGACTGATCTGAAAAACCCGCTGAAGTTTTTTCACCTCTTTTAACGCGGATGACTCTAAATCAATACTGTTTTTGCTTAGATAATCATCAACCGGATGAACGCCTAGCTCAAAATCGCCCTGATGTTGATCCAGAAATTGAGTGACGGTTGTTTTAACAGGTTGTGCAGCCTTGAGTGGCAGTGTTCCGTCTTGTACTTTTTGCGAGATAACCGCTGTCGGGTAACTGCTACGCAATTGTTCCGCCATATAGGTTGCGTAATTCGCTCGCTTTTCTTCTGGTTGTTCACCCGCAATCTCGTCAGGGACAGGGATAGTGTTATCCAGTACGTGCTCCCAAGCCTGTTGTTGATATAAACCTTTCTTTACCAAATCAAGCGGCGTTTTTAAATCACTATGCTGAATACGCAGTTTGTCGATCAGTGGGGCATTATTGGTCGTTAAAAAACCTAATTGGCTATTTAACCGTAAGCCCTCTACTTCATTTGGAAATTCACTCGCTACGGTTTGCCAAAAACTGTCCAGATTGTTACGCTTATCGTAATAAAGCTGGGCAAATTTCTGTTGCCTGGCAGGATCGTCAAGTACATTTTTAATCAAATCCTTAAAGCCAGAAACGCCAATGTGTTCAGATTCATCCAATAATTGTTTAGAACTATAAGTTCTTAGTCGTTGTAGATTTTCAGGTATCTTGTTCTTTAATTCATCTGGGAGCACTTTTTGCTCAACCGCTTGTTCCCAAGTCTTTTGCACTGTCTCCGGTTTCATCTGGGTCAACGCCATATTATTGGCCGGCACACCGGCACGAAACAATGCATAATAAAATTCGGGCTCAATACCACTTTGCGCAGAAAACTGGTTTGCCAAAGCCGTCATGGCAACCATTCGGGCATCCCAACCACTTTTATTTGCCAGATACGTAATATCCTGTTGTTGCTCGTCTTCTTTAAGCTCCGATAACCGTTTTTTCAATTCCGATTCGTTTGGCTTGCCCAAGTGAGTGGATAATGCGCCAAGCAGTTGTTGATACTCTGCCAGTTTCCCCACCTTATCTTTGGCAATAAAAACATCCAGCCCGGTGATATTAGAACTGATATTGAAGCGAACCTTGGAAGTACCCAATACGTTGTTATTATCATCGACAACCTGCGCTTGAACATCTGGCTTTTCTTTATCCAGAGAAGACGAAAATAATATAATTTCGTAAGCACCACCTTTACCTGATTTGCCTTCGGCAAGCTGCGTTACCTCAGCAACATTATTATCCAAAAGCAGTACGCGAAAACCTGGTAACCCGCGTAATTCATGACTAATAATCCTGCCACGTATAGTCCACTTACGATCATCATCAAAACTATCCACTAAACCCAGTTTAAGCAATGTCTCATTAAGCGCCTTTGCAGTATCCTCATCAACTGTACCCGTGTC
>Ga0316202_10002433_pt1 | contig 12289 bp, 13 predicted proteins | sample 3monrhotite_MG_FD_204934 | JGI IMG/M metagenome (GOLD analysis project Ga0316202, IMG submission 204934) | Microbial mat bacterial communities from mineral coupon in-situ incubated in ocean water Damariscotta River, Maine, United States -... | ecosystem: Environmental > Aquatic > Marine >... | reverse complement strand
CGGGGAGATTGTCCACTTGCTCGAGCACAGTTTCCACAGTGGTGACAATGTCCATAAAACCAATCTCCCTGTTTCTGAAAGCTGCATTTGCAACTTCATTGGCAGCATTCAGGGAGATAGCCAGGGAATTTTCGCCTTTCAATACATCTTGCACCAGGCGCATGGCGGGAAAACGTGCATTATCCACCGCCTGAAAGTTGAGTTGTCCTGTTTTTGCCAGATCTAACCATGGGATACCAGTGTGAAGCCTTGGTTGCAGTTGCATGGCATAAGCAATGGGCATGCGCATGTCTGGCATAGCAAGTTGAGCCAGCACGGAGCCATCAATATATTCAACCATGCCGTGTATGATGCTTTCCGGATGAATGATAGCTGATAATTTATCCGGTTCTATGTCGAACAACCACCTGGCTTCGATGAGTTCAAGTGCTTTATTCATCATCGTAGCTGAATCAACACTGATCTTTGCGCCCATATCCCAGTTGGGGTGGGCAATGGCCTCTTCCGGCGTTACCGCGTGGAGTGTAGCGGGATCACGATCACGGAATGGGCCACCGGAGGCCGTCAGAATGACACGTGATATGGATGCGTGATCATGTCCAGCTAGGCATTGATGTACTGCCGCATGTTCAGAATCAACCGGTACTACCAGGGCTCCGGACTTCTTGGCTTCAGACATGAATATTTGTCCGGCAGTCACCAGGCACTCTTTGTTGGCCAGGCCTACGCGTTTACCAGCTTGAACAGCGGCCAGTGTGGCAGGCAAACCAGCCGAACCGACCATGGCTGCCATCACCATGTCCGTTTCCGTTGCAGAGGAGAGTGCAATGGCTGCATCCATGCCGGACTCAAGGCGCACACCAGATGGTAATTTTCCAGACAGCTGTGTGGCTGCACTGGCATCGGTCATGACTACCCATTGTGGTTGTAATGCGTTGGCTAGCTGCAGCATTTTATCCGCGTTGCGGTGCCCTACGAGGGCAAAAGCAGAAAATTTGTCGGGGTGCTGAAGCATGACATCAGCAGTGCTACAGCCAATGGATCCTGTAGCTCCCAATACAGTCATCTGTGTTGTTTGCATCTGTTCCGTTGCCATTACAGCAATCCCCACAATAACCATGTTACCGGCACAGCCATCAGCATGGCATCTGTTCGGTCAAGAATGCCTCCGTGTCCAGGTAACCAGCGGCCACTATCTTTAGCGCCTACAATGCGTTTTACCGATGACTCGGACAGATCACCAAGCATGCCGGCAATAACAGCTACAGTTGCTAGGAAGATGGCGGAGGTGAATGGTAGTACATCAGCATAGAGCCAGTAACTTGCAGCGACAGGCGCGCCAAAAAAAAGGCCACCTATGGCTCCTTCGATGGATTTTCCAGGGCTGACTGCCGGGCATAATTTGTGTTTGCCCCAGGTGCGACCAACAAAATAGGCTGCTGAGTCGGAAACCCATACAGCCAGACATGTGCCGATAATCAATCCCTGACCCGTTTGGCTTGCATGTGTGTCTGCAATAGCCAGAGCAAAGGCAAACAGCCAGCCAAACATCCAGATGCCGGTAAAGAAATGATCAAAAGGGGCCGGGTTCTGGCGCGAGTCATATACAAAGCATGCAAACCAGATAAATATGGTCAGCAGAAGTGGCTGTAGATCTGCAGAAAAGCTGAAGGCTAACCAGGCCAATAATGCTGTGAACATGTAGAACCAGGGGCGACGCAATTTCACAAGCAGAATAAGCTCGCATGTGGTCAGCCAGCCAAAGAACGCCAGTCCGCGCTCAAACCATGGTGATGCAAGGTTAAAGTACCAGGCCCATACCAACACCAGCAGAATAACTGCAGTGATGATGCGTTTGGACAGTTCGTTCATGATTTTACCTGTTCGCTGGTAAGTCCATACCGGCGTTCACGCCTCTGATAATCTTCCAGAGCCAGTAAGAGGTGTTCTTTTGAGAAATCCGGCCACAGTACATCTGTGAAATAGAGTTCGGCATAGGCGGCATCCCATAAATGAAAATTGGAAATTCTTTGTTCACCACCAGTGCGAATCAGCAGATCCAAAGGAGCGATGTCCCGGCACCACATGTGTTCACGAAATGTCGATAGCGTTAGTGTTTCCAGGGCTTTCTCGGGATTATCTGTCGTTAGTGCCCATCGAAGTGACTCTTTGATGCCGGCCATGATCTCTTGTTGGCCACCATAGTTTAAGCACAAAATGAGATCGATGGCGGTGTTGTTTTTCGTTTGTTCACAGGCTTGCGCAACCGCCTTTTTTGCATTGCCTGGCAGGGCGGATATATCCCCCAGGGTGCGGAAACAGACATTGTTTTGCATCATTTCGGGCAGAGTTTTTGGCAGCAGGATTGCCAGTAAACTCATGATGCCACGGACCTCAAGTTTTGGCCGTTGCCAGTTTTCGGTGGAAAAAGCGTATAAAGAAATTTGTTTAACGCCGAGCTCTTTGGCCCAGCGTACAATATCGCGCGTTACTTCAGCACCCTTTTTATGTCCTTCCAGGCGCCCTTTTCCCTGAGCCTTGGCCCAGCGTCCATTACCATCCATGATAATGCCTACGTGATAAGGCGGGTTGGAAGAGGTCTCCTTTGCATGTGGAGACATCAGACGGTCAGAATATCGCTTTCTTTATGTTCGATGACCTTATCGGTTTCAGCAACGAACGTGTCGGTAGTTTTTTGAATTTGTTCTTGTAGACGCTTGCCTTCATCTTCCGGAAGACCATCATCTTTCACCTGTTTTTTGATGCCGTCATTCGCATCGCGGCGAATATTGCGAAGCGATACTTTGGTTTTTTCACCAGCAGCTTTCACCTGTTTCACCAGATCTTTACGGCGATCTTCAGTCAGTTCAGGCAAAATAATGCGGATAACTTCACCATCGTTGGATGGGTTCAGGCCAAGGTCAGATTTAAGGATTGCCTTTTCAAGGTCGCTCAAAATACTTTTTTCCCATGGTGTAATCATCAACATGCGTGGTTCAGGCACTGAGATGTTACCTATTTGGGAGACTGGTACATCAGAGCCATAGTAGTTCACTTTGACATGATCAAGCAGTGCTGAATTGGCACGGCCTGTGCGAATGGTTGCCAGTTCTGATTTCAGAGAATCGATAGATTTCTGCATTTTGGTTTGCAATTCGGTAGACATTTAACCCTCCTGCACCAGCGTGCCAACTGGTTCACCTGATACTGCACGTAACATCTGTCCAGGTGTGGTAACATCAAATACAACAATCGGCATGTGATTGTCTCTGCATAATGACATGGCTGTAGAATCCATGACACCCAATCGTTTGGTTAATGCCTCGGTGAATGTGAGTGTATCATATTTTATGGCGTCGGGGTTTTTAGCCGGATCAGATGTGTAAACACCGTCGACTTTTGTTCCTTTGAGCACGGCATCAGCCTGGATTTCCATGGCGCGTAAGCTGGCCGCTGTATCTGTTGTGAAGTACGGGTTTCCCGTACCTGCAGCAAAGATAAGAATGCGGCCTTTTTCCAGGTGGCGTACTGCACGACGGCGAATGTATGGCTCAGCCACTTCTTTGATCGCAAGTGCTGAAATGACGCGAACAGTTGCACCGTGGCGTTCAATGGCATCCTGCAGGGCAATGGCATTCATGACTGTTGCTAGCATGCCCATATAATCTGCACTAGCCCTATCCATGCCGGATGCAGTGCCATTCATGCCGCGGAAAATATTACCGCCGCCAATAACGAGAGCGAGTTCAATGCCTGAGTTCTGGACTTCGATGAGCTCTCTGGCCAGGCGATTAATTGTTTCAACATCAACACCAAATGCCGTGTCACCCATCAACACTTCACCAGAAAGCTTGAGCAGCACCCGTTTGTACGGGCGCTGCTCTACATGATTGCCAGAAGCTTCAGTCATCAGCTTTTAGCTGCCTGAAATCTGAGCAGCTACTTCAGCTGCAAAGTCTTCTTCTTTTTTCTCAATACCTTCACCAAGCTGGAAGCGGGCCATTGATACGAGGTTGGCACTACCGAGGGCTTTACCAACTTTCTTATCCGTATCCATCACGAAATCCTGCTCAAGCAGACAGATATCAGAATAGAATTTGTTCAGCTGACCAGTTACGATTTTATCAACAATCGCTTCAGGCTTTCCGCTGGCGATAGCGCGTTCAGAGAGAACAGCACGTTCGCGTTCAACCGTTGCAGCATCGACATCAGTGCGCGCAATGAAGCGTGGGTTAGCAGCAGCAACATGCATGGCAACACCGCGTGCCAACTCTGCATCAACATCACCTTCAATGCCGATCAAAACACCAATCTTACCACCACCGTGAACGTAAGAGGCTACAGTGCCATCTACCTCGGTGCGTGCAAAACGACGAATGCTCATGTTTTCGCCAATGGTGGCGATGAGCTGGGAGAGGGTCTGTTCGACGTTGAATTCTGCATCAAAACTCATGGCTTTCAGTGCGTCAACGTCAGTAGGGTTTTCTTTGATGATCAAAGCTGCAATATCATTTGCAAACTTAACAAACTGATCGTTTTTACTCACAAAGTCAGTTTCAGCGTTCACTTCCAGTACCACGCCTGTGTTGCCTTCAGATACCGATACCACGATACCTTCAGCAGCTACACGGCCAGCTTTTTTAGATGCTGCCGATAATCCTTTTTTACGCAAGAAATCGACTGCTGCATCGATATTACCATCAGTTTCACCCAATGCTTTTTTGCAGTCCATCATGCCAGCGCCACTTAAGTCACGCAGTTTCTTTACATCTGCAGCTGTAATAGCCATTTGTCATTCTCCGTAATCTTTACAATATATTATATGTAATAATGGAGCTGTTCAGTCCGTATGGCTCTCACTTATATGTGAGACCTGAACCAGACTGAACAGCTTCCGTGTTATTTATGCAGCAGGTTCTTCTTCCACGGCAACTGCCATCGCTTCAACGATGTCATCACCATCTTCTGCGTTTTCCAGCTGCCAAGCTTCAGCGCCTTCCAGCAATGCATCAGTAATCTTGCTGCAGAACAGGCGAACTGCGCGAATAGCATCATCATTACCAGGGATGATATAGTCAATGCCTGTTGGGTTACAGTTGGTATCTACAACTGCGACAACCGGGATGCCAAGCTTCTGTGCTTCTTTTACAGCCAGCTCTTCTTTGCGTACATCAACAACGAACAGGCAGTCAGGCAGTTCAGTCATCTCTTTGATGCCGCCAAGAGAGCGTTCCAATTTATCCAGTTCGCGCTGTAGCTGAAGTGCTTCTTTCTTGGTTAAAAGGTCAAATACGCCTTCTTCTTTCTGACGTTGCAGATCTTTCATTTTACGTACGGACTGCTGCACCGTTGCGAAGTTGGTCAACATGCCACCTAACCAGCGATGGTTCACATAAAAATGACCGCCACGGGAAGATTCTTCTTTCACTGCATCGCGAGCCTGACGCTTGGTGCCAACGAACAATACGCGGCCGCCAGCAGTCGCTAGCTCTTGCATGAATGAATAAGATTCATTTGCCATGCGCAATGTTTTCTGAAGATCGATGATGTGGATGCCGTTACGTTTGCCAAAAATATATGGAGCCATTTTTGGATTCCAGCGACGGGTCTGATGACCAAAGTGTACGCCTGCTTCAAGCAGTTGTTTCATAGTAAATTGAGACATTTCTGTCCTCCGATTGTTTTAGTACCTCCACCGCCAATCACCCCGTTATCGTTATCATTCAGCGATATGGAGCACAATGGATTAGACGATGTGCGTATTCCGCTCTTTCAAGCGGGCGCGCTTTCTAACGAAAAGCGTGTCAGATATCAAGTTTTAGCGTGTTAACCTTCTTTCATGTTCAAGGTGACAGGGGTGGAAAGTGCAGGGTCGGCATACATCAGGGCATCAACTCTGCCATCATGGTCCATATAAATAATGAGGTAATAGAGTGGGTTTTGTTGATCCCTGCTTTGTACCATTGTTTGCATCTCTGTGATCGCCAAAAGAACAGATGTATCACGTTTGTTGGTGACGAAATAGTGCCCCAATATTGTGTCTCTTTGTAGTGATTTTGCCACATAATCGTTGCCATAACACAGTTTGTCCGTGACAGGTATGTTGTTTGTTATTATATTCCCGCCTCCGGTGAGCAGGCCAGAGCAGGTTTTTTGCGGACTCGCAATGGCTTCATGGATCAGGTGCTGCACGCAGTGGCGATGGATAAAAACTTCTTGTGTTGATGCGTTTTGTGTTGGCATGGTGCAAGAATAGAAGCTTCACGCCAGCAGTCAATGCAGATGGATAAAGTTGTAGTTATCTATTGTGGCACGGAGAGATAGTCGCGTTTGGAGTGGTGGCTGGGTTGCTGTTCAATGGGTGTTTAATATGATTAACCAAGAGGAGGGTTGGCTGAAATGAAGAAACAATTGATGATCTCTGCATCTTCTTCCGGTGACCTGTTTGGTATTGTAATCAGCCGAAAACTTTTGCTTGTATCAATGGTTGCTCTGTTCGGTGCATTTACATTCGGTGCATGGGGGGTTGTTGGTCTGATGCAGACGGGGCAGTTTGCTCAAGTCCTTAATCAGAGTGAAGAAGCTCTGGGTCAATCGAAGATAGCAAGTAATATTCAACTTGAATCGCTGCAGAATCAGTTGCATGCAGAACAGGAAAAACAGGCCGTCTATGCCCGTGCATTAGGACGGATGCAGGCACGCATGGCGCGTTTGGATGCGCTGGGTTCCCGTTTGGTGGATGTGGCATCCCTGGATAAGTCCGAGTTTGATTTTGAGCTTGAACCTGCGTTTGGCGGGCCACGCTTGCCCCAGTCTGAAATATTTGTGGCGCAAAAAGCCCTTCGTGTTGATCTGCAGGATATGGATGGTCATTTAAAGCAGCTTGACGCACAGCTGGTCGCTATCAATTATATGCTGGAAAACAGGCATGCCGTATTGGATGCCAAACCACATGCATGGCCAACAGAAGGTGGTTGGATCAGTTCTCATTTTGGTCGTCGTATTGACCCGTTTAACGGTCATCCTGCTCAGCATTATGGTGTGGATATTGCCAATCGATCCGGAGCACCGATTTTATCAGCCAGCCGTGGTGTTGTGACATTTGCAGGCAAAATGGTTGATTTTGGCTATGTTGTTGATATTGAACATGGTTATGGATACAAAACGCGTTATGCCCATATGGGTGCAGTTAGTGTGAAAATTGGTGATGTAGTGGCTGGTAATCAGGTTGTCGGGCATATTGGTTCTACAGGGCGTTCGACTGGTCCTCATCTGCACTATGAAGTGCGTCGCTTCGGTAAACTGGTTAATCCAAGGTCTTATTTGCCTCGCGGTTAAGTCTGTTGCGCCCCTGCACTGAATTCTAATATGTTTTATTCTATTTATTGAGCTTATATGAAACAGTTTGATGCAAACGCTTCATTGCGTAGCATGCCTGCATGATGAAAATACCTGTCGCTATTCTTGGTGCAACCGGTTACACCGGTGCCGAATTGATCCGTTTGATTGAAAACCATCCGGTGTTTGAAATTGCCCATCTCGGGGCGCACTCGCAAGCTGGTAAGCTGGCTGGAGAAGTGATGCCGGGCTGTGCCGGTGCTGTGGCTAATATGACTTTAGCCAAGGCTGATGCTGTGCTGCCGGAATCGGTAGGGCTGGTGTTTACCGCATTACCGCATGGAGCGGCAGCAACGAGTGTGAAAAAAGCGCTTGATGCAGGCAAAAAGGTGGTTGATCTGTCGGCTGATTTCAGACATCAGTCAGCGGACACTTATCGGGCAGCTTATGAGGCAGAGCACCCTCATCCTGAACTGTTCTCTGAAGCGGTATATGGGCTAACTGAATTTTCCCGTGATCAGGTAGAGACTGCCCAACTGGTTGCTAATCCTGGCTGTTATCCAACATCAACCTTGTTGCCGCTGGTGCCACTGCTGAAAACAGGCTGGCTGGACAGATCGTCCATCATTATTGACGCCAAATCAGGTGCATCGGGTGCCGGGCGCAGTGCCAATGTTGATCTGCTATATTGTGAACTTAATGAATCGGTTAAAGCTTATGGACTGCCGCGCCATCGTCATGCCTGGGAGATGGAGGAGTGGGCGCTTGGTTTTGCAGGTGAGTCCATCAAGGTGCGTTTCGTGCCGCATATCCTGCCGATGAGTCGTGGCATGCTGACCACACTGCACCTCTCTGGAGTACGTACGGCTGAGTGGCATGCCGCATTGCATGCCGCTTATGAAGGCGAGCCTTTTGTGCGGGTGTTGCCTGAAGGTAGATTGCCATCAACTGCAGGTGTCTCAGGCAGTAACCGTTGTGATATTGGTGTATCAGTATTGAGTGAGAGCGAGGTGGTGGTGGTGAGCTGTATTGATAACCTGCTCAAGGGCGCTTCCGGTCAGGCGATTCAAAATGCCAATCTGATGTGTGGTCTGGATGAATCATTGGGCCTCTCCGTGCACGCTCTGTGGCCTTGATTTGAAGCAGGCATGGAATGCCCCCATACAGATCTCCTTTGGAAAACGAGCTGCATCTGAGTCAGGCATGACAATCAAGCTATATCTGCTGCTATTGATTGCATGCATAGTGATTGTTGGCATCGCTGTTGCCGCATCCATGCTGATATCATCGGATACACACGCGCAGAACAGTCAGCATATTGCGCAACTGCAATATGAAAAGCGCCATTTAACCAGTAAATTGTCTGAGACTGAAGCGATGCTGGCTCTGCGTGATGGGCAGATTGAAGGTATGCAACAAGAGTTGCTGCGTAATAGTCATGATATGCTTCATATGAAGCAGCGACTGGCCATGTTTGAAGATGTGTTGGCTGCTCGAAAAGCAGGCGGTTGGCATATTTTGCATCCTACTGCGCAATGGGAAAATGCTCAGAGTATTGTCTATCATCTGGTTGTGGTGAAGGGCGAGAACTATCCGCGCTGGGCAAAAGGGCATTTGAGCTTTTCAGTGATCGCACCCAATGGTGATGTGCTGCCTCTACAGAATAGACGAGGCAAACGCTCTTTGAGGTTTGATATGACGACACATGCTTTTTTTGAAGGGGTTATCCCATGGTCAAAAGAGTGGCAACCTAAAGTGTTGCATGTTGCGCTATTTGATAAACGCGGAAAAAACAGTCAGAAAATTGAAATTCCTATTTTAAGCAGGCATGCATTGAAGCCTGCAGAAGCACCTTTTAGCGCGCCGAACTCCAGCCAGGAGTTGGAAGAGGTGAGTGATGAAGAGGTGGAGCCATGATTAAACCATATCTGCATTGGAATCCGGATATTGCAGCTTCGGCATTTATTGCCGAATCGGCCGATGTTATCGGGCGTGTTACCATTGGTGCTGATTCGAGCATCTGGTATCAGAGTGTGTTGCGCGGCGATGTGCATGATATTGTCATTGGTGAGCGCTCGAATATTCAGGACTTAACCATGATTCACACCAGTGGTGGTGTCACTCCCTGCGTGGTGGGCAATGATGTAACGGTTGGTCATCGCGTGATTTTGCACAGTTGTGAAATTCAGGATCGCTGTCTGGTTGGCATGGGCTCGATTATTATGGATCAGGCAGTGCTGGAAGAGGGCTGTTTTCTGGCAGCGGGATCACTGGTGACCGAGCGTAAGGTGCTGCGTGGTGGATATCTCTATGGCGGTTCGCCTGCCAGAGAGATGCGGGAGCTTAAAGATGAAGAGAAGGCTTTTTTGATGCGTTCTGCAGGCCACTATGTTGAGGTCGCAACTCACCATAAACAGGGTTCATGATGGCGCATTCACAACGTTTCGCCGCTATTGATATTGGTTCGAACACGTTTCGTTTGATGATCGCAGAGGTGAATCCAGCGGGTGCTGCTGGACCGTGGCATATCATTCATTATACCCATAACATCATCAGGCTTGGCGAAGGTCTGCATCATAGTGGTCTACTCTCTGATGCAGCGATGGCGCGCGGGTTGGCTGCATTTCATGCGTATGCTCTGTTGATGAATCAATATGATGTCAGTTCAGATCAGATCCATGCCGTTGCGACGGCGGCCATGCGTGAAGCGCGCAATGGCGCCTCATTTCGGGACAGGGTGGCAGAAGAGACGGGCATCAATATCTCTATTATTGGCGGCGAGACAGAGGCGGCTATGTCACTGGCTGGATCGGGCGCGGTGCTTAAAGCGGAAACGCGCAGTGATATGCTGTTGTTCGACATTGGCGGTGCCAGCACTGAGTTTATACGGACGTCTGCACTGAAGGATCGGGAAGCAGTTGCCAGAGATGCTATCAGTCGAAAGATGGGGGTGGTGCGCCTGGTAGAGGCTCATCTGCATTCTGATCCGCCATCAGTATCTGATTATCAGGCTATGCTGGCTGCAGCGGAAGAGCACCTTGCTGCTGTCGAAGCCTTTTGGGGTGATGTTAAGATTCCAGCATCTCTGGTGGGGACGGCGGGTACTGTGACTACGCTGGCAGCAACAGCGCTTGATCTTTGTCCCTATAATGCCGATGTCATTAATAATTACAGTATGTCGCGCGCTGCATTTGAGGCACTGCGCGATCAGTTGTTGGCGATGAATCATGAACAGCGACAAGCTGTTCGTACGATTGAAGCAGGCCGTGCCGACTTGATTGTTGCAGGTCTGGCTATTGTCGAAGCGGTGATGAACCGCTGGCATTATGATGAATTGATCATTGTTGATGCGGGCCTGTTGGAAGGTGCCTGGTTGGCCGTGAGTGGAGAGCGTGTTAAAGCGTAGCGCTTTGGTGTTTATTTACTATCCTTACAGCTTTTTTGTGCCTGCGTGGTAAGGATTTTGTTCATGAAACGTTATTATGCTTAATTAACTTACATGCTCCGGCAGCAGGCTGCTGATAAAGCTTTCGGGATCAAACGGCATCAGATCCTCCAGTGCTTCGCCAACCCCTACATAACGAACAGGCAGGCTGAAGGTGTGTGAGAGTTGCAGTACAATGCCGCCTTTGCCCGATCCATCGAGTTTGGTGACAATCAGACCTGTGGTGCCAGCGACTTCGCGGAACTTTTCAACCTGAACAACGGCATTTTGCCCTGTGCCACCATCAACCACCTGCCACACTTCATGCGGAGCATCGGGCAGTGCTTTGGTGATGACGCGCCGGACCTTGGCCAGTTCATCCATCAGGCCACGATCTGTTTGCACACGACCGGCCGTATCGATAATGATTACATCATAATTTCTGGCTACACCGCGCTGTACGGTATCAAACGCAACCGATGCGGGATCAGCACCATCGTGCTGGCGTACCATATCCGCTCCGGCGCGTTCTACCCATACCGCCAGTTGTTCTACTGCGGCAGCACGAAAGGTGTCTCCTGCGCCAACCAGTACAGATTTACCCTGTTGGCCGAACATGGTGGCCAGTTTGCCTATGGTGGTTGTTTTTCCTGTACCATTCACTCCGACAACGAGCAGTACAAAAGGCCCGTTTTTGGAACTGTTGATCTCTTTTGATTCCGGGATCATCGATAGCATGGAAGTTTTGAGGGCTTCGATAGAGCTGCCACGGCGTTTGCGTGCCTGTTGAACTAAAGAGCCAGAGAGTTCACCACCACAATCAGCCATAATCAGACCATCTTCAATATCCAGCCACTCCTCTTCGGAGAGTGCGTCAACCGAACCACCCGGCACCAGTTGGGCCAGAGTATCGCGACTACGCGATAACCCCTGTTTCAGTCTGGAAAAAAATGAGGACATGGTTGCTCCCTGGTAAGGATATAAACGTGTTAGATTTGATCGGTTTTCAGGATGACAAGATTCGAAAACTTGTCCATGAAAAGTTGCGATATTCTGCATGAAATACGTCTGAAACCAAAATAATCCAAAAAATACTTTCACATTTCTCAAAAAAGATGAAAAAAAGTGCATTTTATCATCAATGTTGATGATGAATGGGTGGTTTGAGGGTGCTATGTTGCGCCGATTAACACATTGAATAAATAGTGCGCCATAGTTTCTGGGGGGAAGGGAATGCATTTTAATAATAAGAATAGACTGAAATGGGGTTCATTGAAATTTTCAATCATCGCTATTTTGGCAGTAACGATGTTCATCGCTGGTTGTGGGGGCGGTGCTGGTGGAAGCGCACCTGCTGCTCAGAGCCAAATTCAAAGTGTGGTTACATCGCCAACATTTTGTACTGGCGGGGATGTGGCTACAAGTGTTGCCGGTGAATCATATTTCACCTACCCAGTTAATATGAGATGGTCATATCTAGGTAATTATCAGGATAGCAATATAGCACCTACAACATATTCCAATGTT
>Ga0316202_10002432_pt1 | contig 12304 bp, 10 predicted proteins | sample 3monrhotite_MG_FD_204934 | JGI IMG/M metagenome (GOLD analysis project Ga0316202, IMG submission 204934) | Microbial mat bacterial communities from mineral coupon in-situ incubated in ocean water Damariscotta River, Maine, United States -... | ecosystem: Environmental > Aquatic > Marine >... | reverse complement strand
ATGTAGGGGTCGTCGGCGTTGATGACGCAGATGTCGCCGGGCCGCGCGCCGTCGAACAGCTCCTGCTTGGCCTGCGCCACGCCCGCGACGGTGCCGCCGCAGCCCTCGGTGTGGGCCGCGCCGACGTTGGTGATGAGGCGCACCGTCGGCTGGCCGATGTCCTGGAGCAGCTCGATCTCGCGGAGGTGGTTCATGCCCATCTCCAGCACCCACGCCGCGGCGTCGACCGGTGCCCGGAGGATGGTCAGGGGCACCCCGATGTGGTTGTTGAGGTTGCCGACCGTCGCGTGCACCCGGCCCAGGCCACCCAGCGCCAGGGCCGTCATCGCCCGCGTGGTGGTCTTGCCGGCGCTGCCAGTGATCCCGATCACCGGGCCGTGGAAGCCGGCGCGGGCGTAGCGGGCGACGTCCTGGAGCGCCTTGAGCGTGTCGGGGACCTTCACGAAGCCGCGGGTCCAGCCCGCGGGGACGCGCTCGGCGATGACACCGGCGCAGCCCGCTGCCGCCGCGTGGCTGAGGTAGCCGTGGCCGTCGAACCGGTCGCCGACCAGGGCGACAAACCAGTCCCCCGGCCGCAGGCGGCGGCTGTCGGTGCTCAGTGGCCCGGCCGGTCCCGGCGACACCAGCGCGCCCCCGGTGGCCTCAGAAAGCTCCTCCGCGCGGAACATCATGGCGTCTCTCCTCTGTTCAGCGCCGCCGCGGCGACCGCCGCGTCTGAAAATGGAAGCTTCCGGCTCCCGATCGTCTGGGTGGTCTCGTGGCCCTTGCCCGCGATCAGCACCACGTCTTCGGCCCCGGTGTCCTGGAGCGCGCGCGCGATGGCCGCCGCCCGGTCCGCCTCGACGACGACCGAGCCGGTCACCCCGCCGAGGATGTCGGCGATGATGGCGTCGGGATCTTCGCTGCGCGGGTTGTCTGAGGTCACGACCACCACGTCGCTTCCAGCAGACGCCGCGGCGCCCATCAGGGGGCGCTTGCCGGCGTCTCGGTCTCCGCCGCAGCCAAACACCGTCACGATCCGGCCCGGCGTCAGCGGTCGGAGCGCCGCGAGCACCCGCTCCAGCGCGTCGGGGGTGTGGGCGTAGTCGACGAAGACGTGCCGCCCGCCGGCCGGGTCGGAGACCCGCTGGAGGCGACCGGGGATGTCTCCGAGCGCAGCCAGGCCCGCCAGCGCATCGTCGAGGGAGATGCCGACCGCCAGCGCGCCGCCGAGGGCTGCGAGGGCGTTCTCCAGGTTGTGCTGGCCCACGAGGCCCAGCCGCAGGGTGCCGCTGCCGGCGGGGGTCTTCACCGCGGCGGTCACCCCCGTGATGGCGTCCGCGATGTCGCTGGCGACGATGTCAGCGCCGGGGTCGCGGAGGCTGTAGCGCCAGGTCCGCGCCGCCCGCGAGGGCGTCTGCGCGATGCGCGGGTCGTCCCCGAACAGCACCGCGGTGCCGTCCGGGGCGACCAGCTCCGAGAACATCCGCCGCTTCGCGGCGAGGTACGCGTCCTCGGTGCCGTGGTAGTCGAGGTGGTCCCGGCTGAAGCTGGTGAACAGCGCCGCGCGGAACGGCACCTGGTCAGAGCGGTGGGCGTGCAGGCCGATGCTGGAGGCTTCCATCGCGATGAGGTCGCAGCCCTGGTCCCGCATCTCGGCGAGCAGCGCCTGGAGGACCGGCGACTCGGGCGTGGTGAACCGGGTCAGGGGACCATCCGGGAGCGGCACGCCGCCGATGCGGTGGCCGGTCGTGCCCATCACGCCCGGCGTGCGGCCGGCGGACAGGGCGATCTGCTCCAGCATCCAGCACACCGTCGTCTTGCCGTTGGTGCCGGTGACGCCGACCGTGGGGACCGTGTCAGCCGGTCGGCCGTGGAGGTTGGCGGCCAGCGCTGCCATCGCCGCGCGGGTGTCGTCGACGGTGATGACCGTGACACCGTCCTCGGACGCGACCGGGCCGTCGCAGACGATCGCCGCGACCCGGAGGCCCGGCGTGAAGCGGCGGCCGTCGACGCGGGCGCCGCGGATGGCAACATAGATCCCGTCCGGCTGCGCGGCGCGCGAGTCGTGGGTGATGTGCCGGATCGGCCGATCGGTGGGTCCGTCCACCCGGAGCGGGCAGAGGCCGTCGAGGAGCTGGGCGAGACGCATGAGGCGGGAGCAGGTGGAAGGAGGCGGAGGAGGGAAGGGGAGAAGAGGAAGGGAGCGGAGGGAAGGAGATCTTACTGGAGGACGACCTGGACTGCTTCACCCTGTGCGAGGGTGGTGCCCGGTGTGGGGTGCTGGTCGGTGATGCGACCGCTGCCGGTCATGGAGACCTGTAGCCCGGAGCCTTCCACCGTCGCCAGCGCGTCGCGCAGCGACAGGCCGGTGAGGTCCGGGACCACCAGCGTGCCGCCCGGTGCCCACACCAGCTCCGGCGCGGCCTGGGGGGGCATCGGGATCGCTTCGGTGTCATCCTCGGGCGGCGCGTCGTCTTCTTCGTCCAGCTCCATGAGGGCCGGATCAGGCGCGATGCCGTACAAGCGCATCGCCTCGGCTGCGATGGTCGAGAACGCCGGGGCGGCGACGACGCCGCCGTAGCTCAGGCCGATGGTCGGCGTGTCCACGGTGATGACGATCGCCAGCTTCGGGGCGTCGGCGGGGATGAGGCCGACGAACGAGCCGATGCGGTCGGTCGAGGAGTAGCTGCCGTTCTCGTGCTTCCAGGCCGTGCCGGTCTTACCGGCGACGAGGTAGCCGGGCACCTTCGCGCGGGTGCCCGTGCCGCCCTTCTCGGTGACCGTGACCATCATGTCGATGGTGGCCTGGGCCGTCTCTGGTGAGAAGATCCGGCGGTCCTCCTCCGGGAAGAAGGTCTCCAGCACGTTGCCGTGCCCGTCGCGGATCTCGCGGACCAGCATCGGCTCCATGCGCACGCCCTCGTTGCCGAGCGTCGCCAGCGCGCTGGCGAGCTGGATGGCGTTGACGGAGACGCCGTGGCCGTAGCTGGTGGTCGCCAGCTCGATGGGCTTGATGTTGTCCGCCCGCCGGAGCACGCCGCGCGTCTCGCCGGGCAGGCTCAGGCCCGAGTAGCGGCCGAAGCCGAGGTCCTGGAGGTACTCGATGGTCCGCTCGGCACCCAGCTTGAACGCCAGCTTCGCCGCGCCGATGTTCGAGGAGTACTTGATGACCTCCGAGACCGTGATGACCCCCTTGGGGTGGTCGTCGTGGATGACCTTGCGGCCCACCAGCCAGGCACCATTCTCACAGTTGATGAAGCTGTCCGGCCGGTACAGCCCCTCCTCGATCGCCGCAGCCGCGACGAACGGCTTGAAGACCGAGCCCGGCTCGTAGGCGTCCAGCGCTGCGCGGTTCTTGAACGAGTCCATCCGCAGCGAGGCGGTGTCGTTGGGGTTCTGGGTCGGGCGGTTGGCCAGCGCGAGGACCTCGCCCGTCTCCACGTCCATCACGATCGCCCAGGCCGACTCGGCGCCAGTCTCGACCATCGCCGTCTGGAGGGCCTCCTCAGAGATGTGCTGGAGCCGCCGGTCCAGGGTGAGCACCACGGTGTCGCCGGCCGAGGCCGTCGGCGCGTCCGCGGTCACCCGCCGCCCGCGGCGGTCGCGCCACTGGACGTACTTGTGGATCTCGCCGCGGAGGGTGCTGTCCATGGTCCGCTCGATGCCCGCCGCGCCGCTGCCGTTGTGCCCCACCAGGCCGATGATCGGCGCCGCGTGGCTCTTGCCGGTGTAGAAGCGCCGCTGCTCGGCGTCCAGCCAGACCGCGCCCTTGAGCGCATAGTTCTCAGAGATGAGCGGCTTGAGTGCTGCCTTGACCGCCTCGCTGGCCTGCGGTGTCAGGCCGCGGGTCAGCAGGATGTCCTGCTTGTCCTTTCGCTTCTCCAGCCGCTGCTGGATCGGGCTGGCCTCCACGTCGAGGACCGACGCCAGCGCCGTGGCGACCTGCGCGGCAGCCTCGGGGCCGGCCTTGTTGATGCGGGACGGATCGAGGTGGACGGCGTACAGCTCCGCAGTGGTCGCCAGGATCGAGCCGTCTCGGGCGAGCACGTCGCCGCGACGGCCCTGGACCTCGATCGCCTGCTCGAACTGCACCCGCGCCTTGTTCTCGAGCTGCGGGTTGGGCGTGAGCATGATGCGGGCCGCCTGCACCGACAGGCCGACGTAGCACAGCCCGATGATGCCGCCGATGATGCGGCTGCGGCGGATGCCGCGGGCGCGGACGTCGGGATCCGGCGTCTTCGGCGCGCGCTTGTTGGGGAGCAGCGACGCGAGGGTGAGCACAGGCTTCCGCTGGCGCCTGCGCTGGCGCTGGCGCTTTCGCGCCGCGCGCGGCGGGTTCCGGCGGGGAGGCCGCTTGGTCGAGCCCCGTCGGCGGCGGTCGCTCATCGGCCCGTGGGCTCCATCTCCACGACCACGATGCCGGGTCGCAGCTCCAGGTCCGCTGCGGCCTTCTTCAGCCAGTGCGGATCAGACAGGCTCGCCAGCTCCAGCTCCAGCTGGGCACGCTCTGAGAGCGCAGAGCCGTGCGCGCGCTGGGCCTGGTCGAGCGCCACAGCGGTCTCGCGGAAGTCAATCCGCGACCACGCCGAGATGAGCAGGCACACCGTCACGAACATCGCCACCACGAGGTAGCGGGTCAGGTGGTGCAGCTCGATGCCCGCCAGCTCAAGCTGCTGGATGGGCTGCTCGGGGGGGCGCCAGTCGTGGCTTGGAATGGTCTCCATGGGGAATGCTCCGTTCCGGCGTGCGGGGGCCGGATCTGCCTTCAGCGGCGTCGCGGCGAGGAAGGAGGCGCCGCGGTTCCGTGGGTATGAGGGGAAAGGATGGGGGAATCGAGTCTCTCGAGGACGCGAAGCCGAGCGGATCGCGCGCGGGGGTTGTCCGGGTCCGCGTCGCGGCCGGCGATTCCTCGATTGATAACCAACCGGCCGTGTGGCGGCGGCATGGGGTTGCCGTAGGCATCCCGCGGTGACTTCTTGCCGGCTGCCGACGCGAAGCGCCGCTTGACCAGCCGGTCCTCCAGAGAATGGAAGCTGATGACCGCCAGCCGTCCGCCGACCTTCAGGAGCCGCAGCGCGGCCTCCAGGCCACGCTCGAGCTGTCCCATCTCGTCGTTGACGGCGATGCGGATCGCCTGGAACGTGCGGGTCGCAGGATGGGTGCGGCTGTTTCGATACCCGGAAGACTGTGCCACGCAGTCGGCCAGCGCGGTGGTGCTCTCCCAGGGGCGCCCCGCGAGGATCGCGCGGGCGATGCGGCGGGCGCGTGGCTCCTCGCCGTACTCGCGGAGGATGCGGACGAGGTCGGGCTCCGAGATCTCGTCGAGCAGCGCCGCGGCGGACAGCGGCTGATCGGGGTCCATGCGCATGTCGACCGGCCCCTGGTGCCGGAACGAGAAGCCCCGGTCGGGTGTGTCGAGCTGCGGCGAGCTGACGCCGAGGTCGAGCAGGATGCCGTCGAAGGGCGCGAGGTGGCCGGCGAGGCGCTCCATGTCGGCGAACGGGCCGCGGAAGGCGCCGAGGAAGCCGCTGGTGCCAGACAGCCGCGCGGTCGCCGCGGCGAGGGCGTTGGGGTCGCGGTCGAGCCCCACCAGCTCGCCACCGGCCTGGAGGATGGCGTTGCTGTGGCCGCCGCCTCCGAGGGTGCCATCGAGGAACCGCCGACCCGCGCGCACGTCGAGCTGCGCGATCGTCGCGTCCAGCAAGACAGGGATGTGGTCAAATTGAGCGGTCATGTGGTGGCGTGGGTGGATCGGGGTGGATCAGGAGGGGAGAGCCAGCGGTCGACGAGCTGGGGATGGCGCTCACGCCATCGGTCGGGATCCCAGATTTCGAACCACAGGCCGACAGAAAACATGAAAATTCGACCGCCGAGTCCCGCCAGCTCCCGCAGGCGGGTCGACAGCGAGACGCGGCCGTTTCCGTCGATGGTCAGAGTGTGGTTCGTGGCGACGACGGCGCGGACGAAGAGCAGGTCGGGGGAGTGTGGGTCGAAGGGGTCCAGGTCGGCGAGTTTTCGGTCGAGCAGCTGGCGGTAGTGGGGCTGGGTGAACAGCGAGAGGCCACCACGGTCGCCCTCGTTGGCGACGGCGACGAGCTGGTTGGTGCCCTCAACGCGGAGCGCCATGCGCAGCTGCACGGGCAGCGTGACCCTCCCTTTGGGGTCGATCGTCAGCTCAACATGGAAAGGCTCGTACTGCATGCCGATTCGGTACGCCGCCAGATTCTCTGATGGTGTGGACACGCCCCCGACAGGCAGTCGACCTCAGAGTACGCTGTCCACCCACTCTACTCAGTTTTCAATCCAACGCAACTATCCAACGATCCACTCGATACATCAATCGATCCACCTGTCGATCGTTCTGAACATTCGTGCAGTGTTGGGTTGGGGCAGAGTTCTGGATTTCTCTCCAAAATTTGCCATGTCAAGTCCTCACCTCTGCCACATCATCAAGGCCAGACGCCAGATCGAGGTGCCGGACAGTTTTTCGCCCGGTGGAGCGATTGCGTGGCGCGCTGGATAGAGAGCACCCATGTCCTTCAACCGCGACACCATTCGGAACATCGCCGAGAACCGCCGAGCCCGCCGGCAGTACGAGATCCTGGAGCGCCTGGAGGTCGGGCTCGCCCTCACCGGCAGCGAGGTCAAGTCGCTCCGCGGCGGCAAGGCCAACATCGGCGAAGCCTACGTGCGATTCGAGAACGGCGAGGCCTGGCTCGCAGACGCTCACTTCCCCCAGTACAAGCAGGCCGGGCCGCACAACAACCACGAGCCCACGCGCCCGCGGAAGCTGCTCATGAAGGCCAAAGAGATCGACAAGTGGAGCCGACGCGTCGCTGAGAAGGGCCTGTCCGTCGTAGCCTTACAGCTCTACTTCAAAGGCTCCTGGGTGAAGCTCGAGATCGGCCTGGGGCGTGGCCGCAAGCTCCACGATAAGCGGAACCTCCTCAAAGAACGCACCGACAAACGAGAGGCCGATCGCGCAATCCGCCAGCGATGATTGCCGGCAAAGCAGCGCGACGCTAGAACGAGGGGCTATGAAACGCAATCTCTCCATTGCTGTCTGGATCGCCCTCCTGGGGCTCTCTTCTGTTGCCTTCGCCGACGGCGGAGGGGGCGCCACCGCAGGACTGTCGACCTCGACACTCCTCACTGGAATCGGCGCCGCCTGGCTCATCAGCCTGGGCGCGACGGTCTACAACCCCCGGATCGGCGCTGCCGTCGCGGGCCTCTTTGGCCTCGGCGTCTCGCTGTACCTCGGGATCCAGCACGGACAGACCGGCGAGCTCCTCTGCTCGGTGGACGACACGTTCAACTGCGGCACCGTCATCCGCAGCGAATACTCCGCCATCTTTGGCATCCCCATCGCCTTCTTCGGCAGCGGCTTCTACGCGGCCACGATCGCGGGCGGCCTGATGGCCTTCCTCCAGCCGGCGAGCTACCGCTCCGCGCAGCGCCTGCTGCTCGGCGGCGCAGCCTTCTCGGTGTTGTACTCGGTCTTCCTGGCCTGGGCCTCCAAGCAGCTCGGCACCTGGTGCCTGTTCTGCATCTCGATGTACGGCCTCAACGCCATCCTGCTCCTCGCCAGCGTGCTCTGGGGCCGCGCAGCGGCGCCGGCCGGCGAAGAAGAGGACCGCTCCCTGATGACGATGCTCGGTGTCGGCGCCCTCGTCTTCCTCGGCGCGGTCCTGACCAGCGGCGGTGGCCCCTCCGGCAGCGGCGACGGCGGAACCTTCACCACGAAGGACCTCACGCCGCTGTTTGAGGCCACGGCGGGGCCGATGACCCTCGACGGCACCGAGCCGGTCCTCGGGGAGGCCAGCGCGCCCTACCTCGTGGTCGAGTTCGCGGACTTCGAGTGCCCGTACTGCGGCATCGTGGCTCCGGAGCTGAAGAAGCTCGTCGAGGCCAACCCCGACATCCAGCTCCGCTACAAGAACTACCCCATCAGCAGCGTCTGCAACGAGAACGTCGGCCGCGAGGGGCACGTCAACGCCTGCGGCGCCTCGATGGCGGCCGAGTGTGCGGACCAGCAGCAGCGCTTCTGGGAGCTCAACCGGCTCATGTTCAAGAACCAGCGCAACCTCACCGACGACGACGTGCGCTTCATGGCGAAGCAGATCGGCCTGGACATGGACGCCTACCAGACCTGCCGCGACGACCCGCGCACCGAGGCGGCTGTCCGCGCGGACGTGGCTCACGCCACGCAGGTCGGCGTCACCGGCACGCCGTCGCTGTTCCTCAAGGGCACCAGCGGCGACGACTGGATCCGCGTCAAGGGCGGCCCGGACGAGCTGATGGCCCTCATCGACGCGCACCGCTCGGGTGTCGCGTTCCCGGCCACGCCGCCCCACACGGGACGCTGAGCATGGCAGGTGAGGCCTGGCAGGAGCTGCGCTGGATCCTCCCGCGCCGCAAGGCAGCCTCTGCGGTGGACGCGCTGTTCGCCCTGGACTGTCTGGGGGCGCAGGAGGACTACCTCCCCGGCGAGGCACCGCCGCCGCGCCAGCCCTGGGACACTGGCCCGCCACCACCGCCACCAGAGCGGATCCTCGTCCGCGCGTGGTGGCCGGAAGACCACAGTGACTGCCGACAGCAGGTCGCCAGCCTGCGCACGCGGCTCGGCGGCGAGGTCGAGTGGGGCTCGGTCTCGGGAGAGGACTGGGCGAACAACTGGAAGGACCACTTCACCCGCCTGATCATCTCCGAAGACCTCGCGGTCTCTCCGCCGTGGGATGCCCAGGAAGGGGACCTGGTCATCGAGCCGGGCATGGCCTTCGGCAGCGGTGATCACCCGACCACCCGCGCCTGCCTGGAGGGCATCGTCCGCCACGCGCGTCCTGGCGCGGCCTGCCTGGACGTCGGCTGCGGCTCGGGGATCCTCGCGCTCGCGGCGGCAAAGCTGGGGATGCGCGCGGTCGGCATCGACATCGAGGCTGATGCGGTCACAACGTCTATCGAGAACGCGACAGAGAACGGGCTCGTCGCGTCGTTCTCGGAGACCCCGCTCCAGGAGGTCCAGGGCGAGTACCCTCTGGTGGTCGCCAACGTCTACGCCGAGGTGCTGGCGTCGATGGCGCCGGACCTCGCCCGCCTCGCCGGAGAGGTCATTGTCCTCGCCGGCATCCTCTCTGACCGCGCCCACCTCGTCGAGAACGCGCTGGCCGAGCACGGCTGGCAGGTCTCCGAGCGTATGGTCGAGGGTGAGTGGGTCAGCCTGGAGCTTCGCCCAGCGTGAGGCGCTTTCTGTGCCCGACGTTGCCCACTCCCGAGGGACCCCAGGTGCTCTCGGCGGGGGCCTCGCACCACCTGCTGCGTGTCGCGGGCATCGCCCCCGGTGAGCGGGTCGAGCTGTTCGACGGCCGCGGCGGAGCCTGCCACGCGGCCCTGCTGTCGGTGTCGGGGGGACGGGCCGAGATGGGCTTTCTCGGGGTGGTCTCTCGACCGCCGCGGCCGACGCGCTGGCTGCTGATGGGGCTCACGCGCGGGCCGGCCTTTGACCTCGTGGTGCGCATGTCCACCGAGTTGGGGGTCGATCGCATCCAGCCAGTGCTGCTCAAGCGCTCCGTTGCCACCGGTGATCGTCGGAAGCGCTGGGAGCGCATCGCGCAGAGCGCGGCGGCGCAGTGTGGCCGAGACACCGTGCCCGAGCTCGCGGCGCCGGCCACTCTGGAGGCAGCGATCGCGACCTTGCCGGAGGGGATTGTTCGCCGGGTCTGTGTGCCCGGTGCGGCGACGCTGCCCGGCGTCGATGCTGCCGCGGCGCTGCTGCTGGGGCCGGAGGGTGGCCTGACCGATCGCGAGGTCGCGGCGGCGGTCGAGGCAGGCTTCGAGCCGATGGGGCTCGGGCCGCTGACGCTGCGGGCGGACACCGCGGCGGCGGCGGGGCTGGCGAGCCTGCTGCCCTGAAAACGAAGACCGCCGCCCGAGGGCGGCGGCGGTGGGCCTGGGCCGACGCGATCAGTCGTCGCGGCGGCGGCGTGTGCCGAGGGCGAGCAGGCCGAGCAGCGGGACCGCGAAGACGGCGCTGTCGCTGCTGCTGCAGCCGCTGTTCAGCTCGTCCTGGTTGGTGATCCGCTGCTTGGTGTCGACGATGTCTTCGGTGAAGACGGACAGCTCGTCGGAGCACCAGGACTGGCCGTTCTCGGGGTCGGTGGTGATGCCGTAGACCAGGAAGTTCTTGCGGCCCTCAGAGGTCAGCGCGTCGCTGGTGATCACGGACGGTGCGGTCCAGGCGGCGAGCTGGGAGCTGGGGCTGCTGAGGTTGCCGAAGCCCTCGGGAGAGACCGTCCACTCGTAGGTCAGCTCCTCCAGCACCGTGTCCGGATCGTAGATGTACATCGTGATCGTGGTGCTGTCGGTCGTCTGCAGCGAGCGCTGGTCGATGATGCAGCCGCCGACGACGATGGGGCGCGTGTCGCGCTCGACGCAGCCGTCCAGGTCGGCGTAGTCGACCTGGTAGTCGCAGTCGTTGTCGTAGCCGTCGTCGCAGTACTCGATCGCGGCGGGGCTCTTGTCGGGGTCGGCGTCGTTGCAGTCGCCGGTGGCCAGCGAGTAGCCGTCGCCGTCGCCGTCGTAGGTGGCGGTGCCCTCGTCGATGAGGCCGTCGCAGTCGTTGTCCTCGAAGTCCGGGATCTCGGGGGCGCCGGGGTAGGTGGTGTCGGAGCGGTCGTTGCAATCGCCGTCCAGCTCGCTGACCGAGTCGCCGTCGTCGTCCGAGCCGTTGGTGTCCTCGTCGACGGCGTTGTCACAGTCGTTGTCGATGCCGTCGTAGATCTCGGCGGCGCCGGGGTAGCTGTTGGGGTCGGCGTCGTCGCAGTCGTACAGCCCGGCCTCCGCGTCTGCCGCGCTGTTGCCGAAGCCGTCGCCGTCGTCGTCCGAGTCAGAGCCGGTCGAGTTCCACAGGATCGACGTCGACGCCGTCGCGATCAGGCCGTCCATGTCGATGACGGTCACCAGCAGCGACTCTGGACCGTCCTTGAACACGTCGGGGTCGATCTCGAAGACGGTGTAGCCGCTCTCGTTGTTCGGGGTGCACGAGCCGAGGGTGCCGCGGATCTGCGCGGCGGCCTTGACGGTGCAGGTCAGCGAGTCGGCCGGCTGGTCGAGGTCGTTGAGCTGCAGGCGAAGCTGCAGGTTGTCGGCGCTGGTGTGGGTGTAGCCGACGTCGGGGCCGATGATCTTGACCGTCGGCGGTGTGCTCTCGGGGTCGATGCCGGCGTTGCCGATCATCGTGACCTCGACCTCGGGCTCGATGGCGTCGTCGGAGTACACGTAGAGCTGGCACTGGGTGCCGGTGGTCGTCTCGGGGGTGTAGCTGACCCGGAACAGAGAGCCGATGCCTGGCTCCAGGAGCCTGTCCGCGTCGTAGTCGACGAGGTCGATGGCGAATTCCTCGGAGCAGTTGACGTCGAGCAGGGGCTCGCCGAGGGTCAGGTCGCCGTCACCGACGTTGTCGAGGAAGACATAGGCGTACTCGGTCTCGCCCTCCCACAGGGAGCCGAAGTCGATCTGGCGGGGCTGGACGAAGATGTCGCCGCGGCCTTGGAGGCCGACGCCCTGGAAGATGGTGACTTCCTTGTAGTTGTAGGGGTCGGCGTAGAAGCTGGGCGTGGTCTGGTTGTCGGTGAGCTTCTCGGTGGTCGTGATCACCTGCATCGCGCCGAGCTGGGTGCCGGTCGCAGAGGGCGTGAAGGTGATCTCGACGGGCAGGCGGCAGTCACCGGGCAGGCTGAGGATCTCAGACTGGGGGACGGCGGTGTTTCCGGTGTCGCCGGAGTCAGCGGGCCCGCCGGAGTCGGCTGGATCAGCCGTGTCGTCGCTGCTGGTGTCTTTTCCGCCGCCCTTTCCGGTGTCGGCGGTGTCGGCGCCGAGGCCCTTCGCTTCGGCGGCGGTGCCGGTGTCCTCGGTGTCTTCCGCGACGGCGGCGTCACCGGAGCAGGAGATGTCATCAGGGTCGTAGGAGACCGAGAACTGATCGGGCATGCCTGAGCCATCGAGCGCGATCGACTCGATGCCGAGGGTCAGATCCCCCAGGTTCTCGATCAGGACGGTTCGGGTGGCTTCCTCGCCAAATTCGAGCTCGCCGAAGTTGATGACATCCGTTCCGCTGATCGAGACCACCAGGTCGGGGTACGTGTCCTCGACGATGAGTGGGGTGCGCTGGCAGCTGAACAGTGCAATCGACGGCAACGAGAGCATCAGCAGGATGTTGCGGCCCATGTGAGGCGTCTCCTCTGGTATCCGGACGGTGGACCCGCAGATCGGGTCTGATCGTACTCAGACGTTGTAGCCGTGGTGTCGGCCGAATGTCAACGCTTTG
>Ga0316202_10002431_pt1 | contig 12306 bp, 11 predicted proteins | sample 3monrhotite_MG_FD_204934 | JGI IMG/M metagenome (GOLD analysis project Ga0316202, IMG submission 204934) | Microbial mat bacterial communities from mineral coupon in-situ incubated in ocean water Damariscotta River, Maine, United States -... | ecosystem: Environmental > Aquatic > Marine >... | reverse complement strand
ACTATTTCCAATAGCAACAACTGTTGAGTCATACTCAGAGAGAAATTTAGATGCATCCTTAATCATCCCAATCACTGAATAATTCAAAACCTTTCCCATTTCTGGATACTGATCATCTAAAAATGAAATTTCTTTCCAAACACGCATGGATTCAGCAGCTTCCGCCACAACTTTGCCATGCCCGCCTGCACCTACAATCAATAAGCGCCTCATTTGTTACCACCTTGAAATTTAGGCATTGTAATATGCCCCGCTTGGGAAATATCTGATGAAGAAAGAACTTTTAAAACAGTCTTCAATAATATTCTCATGTCTAACCATAATGACGAATTATCAACGTACCATACATCAAGTTCAAACTTATCTTCCCAACTGATGGCATTACGACCATTAACTTGCGCCCATCCTGTAATTCCTGGCTTTATATCATGCCGCCTATTTTGTTCTTCATTATACAAAGGTAAATATTCCATCAACAAAGGCCGAGGGCCAACCAAGCTCATTTCTCCCTTGAGAACATTCCACAGACTAGGTAATTCATCTAAACTTGTAGAACGAAGGAGGTTTCCAAGACTAGTCATGCGTCGTTCATCTGGCAACTCCCTCCCCCCTTCATCAAACTCGTCCCGCATCGTACGGAACTTATACAAAGTAAAAGGCTTACCATATAACCCTGGTCTAAGCTGTTTAAATAGAACTGGTGCCCCCAGTTTCTTACGAACTAACCATGCTACCAATAGTAGTAGCGGCCATAATAAACACAACCCACTCAATGCTACAACAAAATCAAACAGCCTTTTCATAGCAACCTATTATAATAGTTTAGCCAAGCATCAACCAGTCGTTTTGTTGGAAACACATTTCTCACACGGTCGAGTGCTGCCTGGCTAAGCTTTTCTCTTTGCTTAGAGTCATCAGCTAAACCCCTAATCATTGCTGTTAATTCAGTTTTATTACCTACCTCAAAAAGCATTCCCGTTTCACCATCACTCACAGCATCCGACAAGCCATAAATATTTGAACCAATTGCAGGCACACCACATGCAGCAGCTTCAATAATCACATTCCCAAACCCTTCTCTATAACTCGGTAAGCACAGTATATCTGCTGCCGCCAGATACTTTTCAGGTTGATCTGTATGTTCAATAAAGTGAAGTCGGCTTACATAGTCCTCACGCACAATACATTCTATTTCACCCTGCAAGCCTCCTTCATCTTCACCCACCACCAATAAATGCAAATTAGAAAGATCACCAGCAATATTCGTAAAGGCGGCAGCTAAATCTAATATCCCTTTATCACGGCTCAAACGACCCATAAAAATCAAAATAATATCATTATTATGGATATTCAACTTTTCTCTAATTCCTAAACGAGCTAAATTATTCGGCTTGAACTTGTTGGTATCTACACCACAGATTGAGCCATCTGCCAAAACACCTATTTTTCTAGAGCACGTGATACCTTCTTCAAGTAAAAAAGCCTTCTGCGAAAAACTGTCTGCCAACAAATGAGTTGCAGCTCCTGCTAATATATAATCGACCCACCTCAAAAGAAAACGGGCTATACTAACCTTATTAGCCCAGACCTGACCTGTAAACATATGGATTCGAAAAGGTACTCTAGCAACCTTCCCTGCTAGCATTGCCAAAAGCCCAGCCTTTGGAGTCACCGAATGTACAATATCGAACCTCTGCTTCTTAAAAATTGAAATTAGCTCATATAACGCTCGCATATCAGCAATCGGCTTAATGGACCTTTCAATAGCAACAGGTATAACCTTAATTGGTAGCTCATTTAACTCAGCAAAGTCTAAAGATGTTGTGTTAACAATTAGTGTCACTTCATAATATTTAACCAATGCTAAAATATGACATTTTAGAAATGTTTTAACGGTCATCTCACTAGAAACTACGATGCAAACTTTTTTTTTCAAGCCGCCCCCCGCGGTCATGGCTCACTCCCCACTGGTTAACCACACCTTCACACACCTTTTCAGGTACTTCATAAAAGAGTAAAATTTAAGTATGACACTTACCCCAACACTAATTTTGCCAGATTTTTTTAATCGCTCATAGTTATCCAGCTCAGCCTTTTCCATTGCCCATAGCTGACTACTCAAACCAGACTCCCCATAGCGCGCTTTATGAATACTAGCTAGGCAGCAATCTAAACGTACAGCCTCCCCTCCCGAGCATATAATTTCCTGCCATAAAAGAAAATCTTCTGCACGCTTTTTATCTTCTGCGAATCTAAATGAAACATCTTTTTTTAGCATAACTGATGGTGTCGAAAATGGATTACGTAATAACACACTTTTTTTATTTAGAAACGTGACACTTGGATTGGAATAAAATGAATCCAATGATTGATGCGTCAAATCACCTGGAGCTCTACAAAGATGCCCACTAAGTACAATACCTGGGTTTTGGCTCATATACTCATATTGAATATTTACTTTTTCACAGTCCCATGAATCATCAGCATCTAAAAATGCTATATATTTCTGAGTCGCTCTACGCCAACCTTTATTTCTTGCTGCAGAAGGTCCCATATTTAAATCCAACGCAATAATTTCAATATGAATAAACCTACTATACTCTTTCTCTAATAGGTACAGTTGTTTTAATGTTTCACCGTTATCAGGGCTCGCATCTTCCACTAAAAAAATTTCTACAGGACTAACTGTCTGTTTAATAATTGAGCCTACAGCCCTTGCTATTGTCTCAGCACAACAATAGCAAGGTATCACAACAGAAACAGGAGCATTCCTTTTGATCATCATAGTATTATCATAATAGAAATTCTTTAACATCACCGTCACTTGGCACTTTTAAATAATTTTGAACATATGCTCGTGCCAAGTTACTTTCTTCAATAAACTGTGATGGGGGCACCTCTTTTAACGTTTCGCATTTATTAACTAGCTCTTCAGGGGTGATCGCCACCTGATGCCACATAATCTTCGTCAATACGGGGTCAGGATTAATTGCATCTCCAATTAAAACGTTAATCACAGGTCGGCCAATCATCATTACTTCCAAGGCAACTGTTGATGAGACATAAACACAAACATCGCACCAACTCAAGTTACCAGAGAGTTCCGTACCACTAAGATCAACAGCATAATTTTCCAACCATGTATGCAAATCAGCAGGAAGCAACGACAAGGGGAATTCGGGGTGAGGCCTTATCGCAAACCTAAGCTCTTTATTTATCATCCATGCCTGCTTACAATATAAAACAGCTTGAATCAGCTCACGTTTACTGGATGACAATGCCACCAAGACATGAAATTCCTCATCATTAGAAGAAGCTCTACGACCTAATGCTTCAACGCTCTTTTGCCGTAATGCACAGCCCGTTCGGAATATACCTACAGGATAATTACCATATGCTTCTAAGTAACTTCGGGTTACCGAACCAACCGTCACAATAGCATCAGGTAGTGGTGTGCTTTCTGCCTCACCTTCAGCAAACATTAAAGTTGTATGCCGTGGTGTCACTGAGGTATGCTGGTAACCAATACAAATCATCTCCGGTCTTTGCTTCCTTGTTGCCAGAAGTAACATTTTTTCAAGTGACTTATTTTCATAAGGATAAATTAATCTTGTTGGCGCCTGCTCTTTAAGCATTCTTACCGTGGCATAATAAACTAACATATTATTAAAATATTGACCTGACTCTAGATCGTCAACGAGCGATTCCATCAACAAAGGTGTAAAGTCCAGACCTAGTAGTTCCAATAACATACTCTTTCTTTCTGATTCAAAAGGCATCGACATGGAACGCATTAACGAGCGCAGAACACCAGTGGTCGTCAAAAAACAAAAAAGGGGGCACATATCAAGGTTATTCTTCAAAATTTTTGAGGCTATGGATTCAAATCGACCATTGATGTAACACAACCTCTGCACTTTCAAATCTTTTTGTTCACGATATATTAAACGAATTAAATTTCCAAAAAAAAGATCACTCCCATCGCAGCGCTCATCAGTATATGTCAATAAACTTACATCTGGTGACACTAAAGGCTTCTTTTTACCCACGAGGGAAATAATTAGTCTAAACGCCCGAAAAGCATTCACACAGGAAAAGTAAGTGGCTCTAATAAAATTCCTAGGTTTATAGTTCTGCGGCTTTTGATCTAAAAATGATTGGACTATAAATTTCTGCGCAGCTGATGCGCCAATAATACACAGTGGTAAGTCAACCTGTTGTTCCCGCAGTACGCTAAAAATGGCTAGCAGCTGAAATACTTTATTACCTAAACCCGATGAAAGAAAATTCTTAGACGATGTACCGTAAGCCCACCATTCTAAGCTGGCTTGTTCGCTGTTCACTTTACCAAGCGATGTTATAAATGCTGATTTCCACTTTGCCTCATTTTCCAAGTAAATAGCCGCTATATCCAGCAAAGATATGCCCTCAGGAAATTCACAATAAGTATTGTCAAAATTTCCAATTAAATCTATCACACAAGCCTTTCCCTCTACTGGCATATGATCAGAAAAATAAACCTTCCTTAAATTTCCTATTTTAGGTGCCCTCCAAGCTGAACATCCTTGCAAAACAACGAGACCCAGATCCCCAAAACATTACCATATGCACAGTACAAGCGATGTTTATCAAAGTGGATAAGGGCCATACCCAAATTCAATAAAACAACATTAATGTTACCAAACCAAGCCTTCATCACAGAAAGCCCTCTGCATTGATATTTACGAACAAAGTACAAACGATTCACAATCTGCCACTTTCCGAGCAGTATATAGCGATCACTACGCACAGGGTGCTGATGATGCTCAGTTTTTGCATCAGCAAGCAGTGATAATTTATAACGCGACCTCACATTAAAACTAAAGTCCACATCCTCCATAAAGCCAGTTCCTTGAAACCATTCATCATAAGGGAAACTATCCACAACCTCGCGCTTCCATACAGTGGCACCACCACATAACCAATCTACATCCATCGTTTCATCTGGTTGCCCCAACATAGACACCCAGCCTGTGGATAAGACCCTACCTCTCCTAAGCGCATCTAGACCAAAAAATTGCTTAACACGCAAACTCTTAGAGTTTGGTGTTCCTGCATCCGTAATAGCAAAAGCAGCTCCACCATACTCACCCGGTTCTTTATCCCAAAAATCCACCATTTTTTCAATAGCATCAGGCTCTAACTCCAGATCATCATCTAAATAGCCTACAAGTGTCATTTGGTCATTTAACATGCTCACACCTACATTTCTTTGTCGCGATAGAGATGGTGGGATCACACGGGTATATTCGAGATTTAAACCGTTAAATTCATCAACGATATGTTTAATACCTGGCGTACCACCATCCACGACAATAATTTGCTCTGGTTTTCGCGTCTGAACAGATAAACTATTTAACATCACTCGCAAATCATCTGGCCTATCTTTTGTTGGGACAATAAATGCTATTTTATGCATATATGTTTATTCAACCCTATTTATACTTTGAAGATAAAGACTCATCATCAATTCCCTTACCTGCATCCAAATCATATAAATCTGTATTTGATAATTTCACAGCTTCTTCTGGAGGTAAATTGTGGCGGTTGGTGTACACCAAGGCATCTGCATGGGGCAATAATTGATCACATTGATCACAATATGGGAATAATTCAAATTTCTTTTGCTTATGAGCATGCCTCAACAAGCGATATTTTACACCATTTAGTATTTCTAAAACTGGTGTTTCAAAAGCGTTACCTAATATGATTTTATTGTTATAATCATAGCAACAAGGAATCACTTCCCCATTCCATTGAATTTGCAAAGGTCCATTTTCAGGTCGACCGCAAGTAGCCTTCAACGATTGGTCAATATCCCTATCTCGGTAGTCTTTTCCATCACCAAAATTATGTGGCTTCCAGACTTCAATTGCTTCAACCTTCGGCTCCCAAAATGTCTTAAAATCTTCCATATCATCTTCATTCTCAGGAAGTACTAAATATGAAATTTGAACCTTAGTTTTAGCACCCATCTGATTTCTCATTTCAATAAAAGAAAGCAATCCAGATTTGGTTGTTTCAAACTCTAACCCTTGCATTACTGCATTATAAGATTTTGAATGCATGCCATAAAAACTAACACGCATTTCATCCAAACCCGCCTCTAAAAGAGCTTTCGCACGCTTGCCAGTTAATACTGAACCATTGGTAATAATATATGTCGAAAGCCCTTTAGATTTGGCATAAGCCACTTTCAATTCTAATTTTTTATCCAGCATAGGCTCACCAAAACCAGTAAGAACTACACTTTTTGCACCCAATGCAACGACTTCATCGATACTTTTCTCATACTGATCTTGGTTCATAATGCCATGTTCACGTCCAAACTCATGTTCTTCTCGTGGGCACATAATACAATTGGCATTGCATTTATCAGTTACTTCATAGCGAACTTCCGGATGGAGTAGCGATATGATTGGTTCATCATCAGGTAGGCAATCAATCGTATTATTCAGCTCACCTTCTGCAAGACTCACACTCCCATCACGCAATAATTTAGATTGATCATATTTCCAAGTAACATCAGCTTTAATTGGAATAATTTTTGTTTTCAAACCCATCACTAACCTCTCTTATTGCGATATGCTCGCAGAAACTAACACACTCACATGGCGCGTCACTTATTCTATAAAGTTTTCGTAGCTATAGACTTAACCACATTAATAACAGCTTTCGCTGTTGTGTCAAAACCAAAGTAATGCTCAAAAATCTTCAACAACTCAGTACGCTTCTCATCATTGAAAAATATACGCTCAACCCCCTTAATAAATGCATTGTTATCAAACACCGCCCATGCAGCACCACTCACACACCACGGCGGCGATGAAAAACCTTTATCATTCAATAAGCGCGGAGCTCCAGCCTCTTCAAATAACACATGCAACGATGGTATGCCGTAAAAACCACCTTCAATAGCTAAGGATGAATAATGCGTCACAATCAACTGGGGTGCGTATTGATTTACGACATCACAAAGCTGAAGTTTCGTAACATCGTGAAAATCAACCATACAATCAAAAAATAAATGTTTATATGCTCCCTGATGATAACCTTTATCTCTAGGGTGAGCTTTAAAATAAACATCTATCTCATAGTTTTTTAATACTGGTAAAATATTTGTTAAAGTTTTCAAAGCATCTTCAGTTTCTGGTTGTCCTGCCCATAAAAGTGATTTTTTTTGAGAGACTCCCAAGGAGGGCAAGTTATTGCTATTTAATCGTTGGGCATACTGCCTTAACGCATCATAGCGAGGATTTTCAATCACCTTAATAATAGAGGATTTTACCAAAAGTGTGTTTAAATGTCTCTTCCTAGAAAATTCACAGTCAACTATAAGAATATCAGCATCGCCACCTTCAATCGGTTGATAGTTCCCAGGGTAGTCTTCAATAACTACCAGTGGAACGCCCCGCTTTTTCGCTGTAACGCGGAAGTCATGCTCAATTTTTCGCCCTTGCTCGCTACCAGATGTTCCAACAATCATCGCATCATACGTTTCGACAGAAGAAATTTTATCATCCCGCAAATCTTCTCTCGATGGAAATTCACAACCTTGTTCGCAACAAAGCGCTGCCATCACTTGGCGAGGACCACCGTCAATTGCAACTAACAATACTCTCATAGACAGCTATTTCATTCGAAGAAAGCGATGCTGAATAGGCCCATCAAAAGACTTCCAGAATGGCGGGTAGGGGACAGGAAACTTTTGATACCATGGGCAAAGTTCGTCAAGCATCACCATATCTTCATCACGCCAACCATATTCAGAAAAACGAATCACCTCACCATCAGGTAACAACTTTTCAAGTCTATTACAACAGTAGAAAAACTTCTTATCACTCTGACTATTTCTCATGTATTGAAGGTAATTTTGCACTACTGAAATATTCATTTCTTGCATAGATGCAACATTCACAAATAGATCAACTGGTAAATATTCAATTAACTCATACTTCTCAGCTTCTAAAAATACAAATGCGGCATCAGTCTCATTAATTCCATTACAATCAGATTGGCTTTGCAGTATGGCGACCTCTTCATTAGGGTATACCTTCTGAATATACTCAGCATCAAATAGTAGCGTTCTCCCTAAGTTAACCTCAATGATTTGCACCGTGGAAAAGACCTTTCTAAACAGGCAAGCCAAATACCCATAACCATCGCCAATGATACAAACTCGCCCCCCCTTACTTTTCAGTACACCCACATCATTGGACATATTGCGAACTATAATGGCCAGTGATAACGCTTGCCTTAAACAGTCATATCCGAACACAGTCCCTTGCTTAACTGCCACTTCCTTCGCTAAAGAATAAATCCATTTCAAATCTGGATACTGAGATAGCATCCAACGCATCATGATTTTTTCAGGAATTGAATAGCATTGGCGTAACCAGTCTCGTTTTAGACGATGCCCAAAACCAGCACCTTTTAACTCAAAAGATTCATCAATTAAAGATGCCTTATGATCACCAATTTCTTGCCAATGACTCGAAGTCACAGCCGAATAGCCGCTATGATTCACATAGTGTGATTCATATAGTTGCCTCATTACATGCTTATAACTCGATGTTGTAGTCATTTAGTGTTCACTCCCAATTCAATATAGCGCATAATACGTTTTTTCAACATTTCGATGCAGTCGTTCAACCTAAAAGCGAGGAGAGCATAAGTGAGGAATCATAACAAGTACGCTATGGCACATCCAACATTACTTCAGCGTATCGCCAATAAAATAAAATATAGAGCACATTTCAAGAATATGGCATTGGTTCCCAAGCTAAATCACGAACAGGAAACCATTCTCACCTCATTACGCAACGATGGTTTTGTTATCCTTCCTGAATATTTAAATCAAGAAGTATTATCAAGTTTGCAATATGATTTTCAGCAGTCCCTTGAAAACTTGCAATTTGAAACACCTTGCCTCGCACAATCAAAAATAAACCAAAAAAAACACTCTGATTTCATCAATAACTATATGCTCGGTACCCCAGAATTTATTGAAAGCATAGGTGCTGCATTTAACCATAACGAGTGTCAAAGCTATAAACAGGTTATTTCTGATTTTAACCCTTCAACCTTGACGTTAAAAATGCTACAATACTCTCAAACCTTCCGAGAAACGTGGCTTGATCCCTCACTACTATCTATTATTTCTCACTATATGGGGCTAGTTCCACAACTGGCGGAAGCGTATGTACGCAGAAACTTCCCCGCCCCTTACCGCAGCATGAACCATTACTGGCACCGCGACTTAAATAACCGAAGTTACCTACTCAAAATGTTTGTATTCCTTAATGACTGTACAGTGGAAAATGGCCCGCATGAATACATCAAAGGCTCCTGCACTGAGTCAACTAAAATAGCCACACTGAATGGTAAAAGATACTACACAAATGATGAAGTTAACAAGCTGTATCCCCAACACAGTGATGATAGAGTTTTAAGCCTTGTGAAGGCTGGAACTGTAGTTATTGAAGATACCCGAGGGGTTCACCGCGCAAATTTACCAGAATCTGGTCACCGTGATCTAGGCTTTGCTGTATTCACCCCAACATTAGAGCATGCTAAACCTCTCTATTCATTCCCTGAACAGACTTACAATTCGTTACATCCGTTTCAAAAAATAATTATTCCAAACAAATGTATACAAAAAGAAAAATAAGCGCTTACTTCTTAAATATCCAGCGCAACCAAATTCCCGAAGGGTTCTTCGCTTGGTATTTCCATAAGCAACCATCCACCCACCGCGTTAGGAAATGGATTCGAAAACGTACACTGAATGCAAACAAGCGTGATAGCCAACGATTTTGGTTAAAATAGGCATCCCTACTAATACCAAAGCTTTCTGCTTTAAGCGTATTTAGTCTCATTCCATCACCTAATTCAGATATTGCATCAGGCGTAAAAAAAAGTGTGTGCGGAAAAATATCACGTTTAAATTTCCAGTCTGCAAACGGAACTTCAATATAAACAATCCCCTCAGGGTTTAAATGAGAAACTAGCTGCTCCAAAAATGATTCCGGATCAATCACATGTTCTAATACATGATTTGCAAAAATAAGGTCGTATTTCTGGCTCCCTACATCATTTAAATGCTGAAAGTGATCAGAAGAAAAATTATGCTCCTGCAAATTAAAAGCAGCCGCCAACTGTGCATCTGGCTCCACACGATCATAGCGACTTATATGATCCGCAAGTACTTCACCAATAACACCATGCCCCGCTCCCACATCCAGCACAGAAATATTTGAAGCAGCTGATATAAGCTCCTTACATTGCTGAATTCTCCAAAACGCTTGGCTTTTTTCATGTGCTTCCTGAAAAATGTTTTCTGATATGGTTGAATGCCAATAATCCCCAGCAGAATAATATTCATCCAACGCTTCTTGAGAGGGTCTTGGGAAGGCCATTCCAAAACCACATATCGAACATAATTTAATCGTATTAAACATAAGCTCGGAATGATTATTACTGTCATTTAGGGGGTAAGGCACTGACTCATGACACTCTGCATTACATATAATACATTTACTCGATTTCATTTTGCATGCCTTCCGAATCATTTAATTTTCTAATCACTTTTGCTGGAACTCCCACCGCCACTGAGCAAGAATCTATCTTGCCATTAACAACAGCACCTGCACCAATAATACAATGATTTCCAACTTCAGTTCCTGCGAGAATTGTAACATTTGCTCCAATCCAAACATCGTTGCCAATGGTTATTTTTCCATATTCATGACCTTGCGTCACAATTGGAACTCTTGGTGATTTTTTAAAACAGTGATTACTTGCACGCATCACAACATTAGGGCCAACAAGAACATCTCTGCCAATGTTAATAGCCCCTCCATCAGCACCTAAAATAACACCGCTATTAAACTTGCTATTGCCTCCAACAATCAATTTTCCCGTTTCGCTATACAGCATGCAGCCCGCACCAAAGGCGACGCCTTCAGAAAGTGTCATATTCTGCATACCTTCTAAGTAAGTCCCAGTAAAAAAACCAACACGAGAACTTGAATTCTCTGATCGATAACTAAAATAGGCACTTCTTAAACGACTTCCTATTCTTCCAGGTAACCTAAAAATAATATACTCAAACCAGCTCATAAGTTCATTCAACAGTGCACTCATAGAACCCTCAACAATATCAGATTTAACATTTATTTTTACTTCTAAGGATACTTACACCTTCCAAATAAAGAGATTGAATATTTTTCACACTCACAATCCCAATCACTTTTCCCAAGTATAAGTAAATAATGACAAATAATAACTTCACTATAAATATGCCCCAATATATATCTCCGGCTAAAAACATACGCGATAAGAGCATCATCAGTGCTGCGCCCACGAAAATACCAAAAATCCATAGCAAACTTTTCCAGTCCCAATCGACCGAAGCATATCGTTGAGCTATACGGTAGCTAAGAATATTCACGGAAATCCCAGCAATCATCGTTGCCCAAGCCGCTCCAATAGCCCCCCATTCGATAATCATTGGGATATTTAAAAGCACATTCAAAGCAATCCCAACAAACGTTAAGGCAGTGGTAATATGCGTTTTTTTTGCATAAATAAGCTGTGTCCCTGTAATTTTTCCAAAAAACATACTGGCATAATAAAGGCTCAAAACAATGATAATATCAACGCCTGCTGCGTATGAGTCTGGCATAGCTAAAGCAAACAACTCTTCCGAAAAAAGAACAAAACCCATAGCGATTAAGATGGATATATATGCAAAGGGGGTAAGATACTGACCGACATCTGTTGGGTTCTTATCATTTTCTTGCGCAAAAAGCCGTCTATACACTTCGGGGATAAACACCAAATCAAGAGCAGTCATAAATTGGAAAATAACCCCTGCTACCTTTTGCCCAATGCTATAAACACCAACGCCTCCTAATAGAGCCATCATTCCCAACATTATTTTATCAAACTGAGTACCAAGAAAACCAAAAAAAACTCGCGGTGTTAAGGGTAAAGATATTCTTAACACATCCCAAAGCATCGGCTTGCTTAAAGCAGCTGGCAAGTTGATAAATTGTTGTACAGCGACAACCATAAACATTAAAGCATTAGACAAGAAAAAAGCATAAGCCAGTGATGCTATTCCCATATTCAAGTGCAATAAAAAGAATAAAATGAGTCCAAAATTACTTACACTTTGGAAAATCATTATCTTCACATAATCTATTGCCTTACCAAAATTCTTTAGATAAAGAAGGTAATAACTCGCAATACTTGATAAGCCAG
>Ga0316202_10002430_pt1 | contig 12308 bp, 6 predicted proteins | sample 3monrhotite_MG_FD_204934 | JGI IMG/M metagenome (GOLD analysis project Ga0316202, IMG submission 204934) | Microbial mat bacterial communities from mineral coupon in-situ incubated in ocean water Damariscotta River, Maine, United States -... | ecosystem: Environmental > Aquatic > Marine >... | reverse complement strand
CAACGGATTCCTCAAGTCGTGCGAAAAAACATACATCAACTGCTTTATATCCTGTTTTGAGGCAACAAACCGTTCATCTCGCTTCATGGATTGATCTCCTTTTGACACGAAGCCTTTTGTAGCACTTCAAGTACATCCCGCATGGCCACTGGTTTGGAGATAAACGCATTCATTCCCACCTGATGACACTGCCGCTCTATCTCATCCATGGCATGCGCACTCAAGCCAATAATGGGAATAGGCTCCCTTCCACTCTCTTTTTCAAAGGCTCGAAACTGCTCTGTCACCGATGCTCCATCCAATCCTGGCATCTGTATATCCAACAACAACACATCATATTCCCCCTCTTTGGCCAAACTTAATGCGGTGAGACCATCGGCCACTGTTGTCACCTCAAATCCCGCACGCACCAGTGCTTTACAAACAATTTTCAAGCCAATCACATCATCATCCGCCAACAACACCCGCAGACCACCAACACCCATCGGCTGAACCGACAGCTGCTCTGATGCCACAACAGGAGGCTCAGTTAAATTTTGGAGATGAAGCGTGCAGTTTGATAGCAGTCCGCCTGCCCAAATCATCGGTAAGGAGAAGCTAAAGCAACTCCCGTGCCCCAATTGGCTCTGCGCTTGAATCTCTCCCCCCATCAACGATACCAATCGTTGCGCAATGGTCGTACCCAGCCCTGTTCCCTGATAGTTGCGTGTGGTCGAACTATCGGCTTGGGTAAAGGGTTCAAAAATCACCATCAAATCCTCTTGCGACAAACCGATACCAGAGTCTTCCACTTCAAAATGAATCGCCTGTTTCTCATCATCCGTCGTCACCACCACCCGTACAAAGCCTTTTTCGGTAAATTTAACCGCATTGCCTACAAGATTGATCAACACCTGTCGCAACCGCGCTTTATCCATCGTGATGCGTTTGGGAACTTCATAAAACTCACACCAAAGGTGCAGCCCTTTTTCACGCGCCTGATACACCCATGGCGCCAATATCTCCTGCATGGTGTCATACAACTCAAACATCTCTGGCGATAATTCCACCATGCCAGCTTCCACTTTTGATAGATCCAAAATGTTATTCACCAGCCCATGCAGAGCTTTTACTGAATATTCTGCTGCGGCAAGGTACTCTCGTTGCGAGGGACTCAACGGCTCCTCTCTCATCAACGCTTGCATCCCCATCAAACCATGAATCGGCGTGCGTAACTCATGGCTCATCACCGCCAAAAAGTCGCTTTTGGCTTTACTTGCCACCAACGCATCATCACGCGCTGTACGCAGCGCTTCCAATAACATAAAGCGTTCGGTTTGATCGGTCATCGCGCCTTCAATGCAAGGCGCTTCGCCCTCCCGCATGACAAGCCTTGAGTTCATCGAAAACTTAATCGGTCGCCCATCTTTGGCACGCAAGGCAATCGGAAAATCACGCACTTCACCCTGCTGGTGTAGCGCCTGAATATAAGCCTCCCGCTCGGTTGGGTTTTCATAATAATCCAGCACATTGGTACCCACCAGCTCCTCAGGCAGATAACCGCTCACCTTATAAATCGAGGGGCTTAGCTCCAAAAGCAGGCCATCCAGCGCCGCGCGATAAAACACCTCTTCCAAGAAATCCTGCATACCGCTCATGCGATCGACCTTGCCCTGTAAAAAAGAGATCTCTTCTTGAAGGTTTCCCACCGTCTGCTTCAAACCAGCGATCGTTTCTTCCGCTTTCTTCAGCATCTCTTGAAGATGACCTGCATCGTTGTCAGCCATCTATTCAATCTCATGGGGTGAATTTGCATATACAATCATCCTGCAATGATAGTAAAAAATAGAGTCTCCAAAATAGCACAAATATGCTACTCGCCCATTTTCTTGCATCCCGCCCACCCCTCTTCAACATGGGCACATGCTGATGCTTATCTCTCCCGCCAAAAAACTTGCGATGGAATCGCCCGCCCTTACATCCCAATTGACACAACCCGACATGCTTGAAGATGCACAAACATTGATTCACCTGCTTAGATCACTGGATCGCTTGGCCATCGCTGACCTGATGAAGCTCTCCATGCCACTGGCTGATCTCAACGTGGCTCGCTATCAAGCATGGCAACGACCTTTTACACTGGACAATGCCAAACAAGCACTCTGGGCCTTTCGCGGCGATGTCTATCAGAGCATGAATGCCGATACCTTCAGCGAAACAGACATCGCTTTTACCCAGCAACACCTTCGCATCCTGTCGGGGCTTTATGGTCTGCTTCGCCCCTTGGATTTGATGCAAGCCTACCGACTGGAGATGGGCACCCAACTTGCCAATCCTCATGGCAAGGATCTCTACCACTTTTGGGGCGAGCGCATCACCGCCCACATCAATCAAGCCCTTGCCAAGCAAGCTGATAACGTTCTTATCAATCTCGCCTCCCAAGAGTATTTCAAAGCCATTCAACGCAAAAAACTGCACGCCACCCTCATCACCCCCAGCTTCAGAGAGCGCAAAGGCGATGACTTCAAAGTGATTGGCATTCATGCCAAGCGTGCACGCGGTTTGATGTGTCGTTTTATCATTCAGAACCAACTTCAACACCCTGATCAGCTGCGTGATTTTGATCTTCAGGGTTATCGCTGGCATGAATCTCTCTCCACCGATCAGGAGATGGTGTTTACACGCAGTTCACCCACCCCTTGAAATGTGTCCGATCAATCCTTACCAAGGTGGCTCACAACTCACCCCGTTTAAGGAGAAAACATGACAGCAACCAAAGAGACCCATGCGTTCCAGACCGAGGTAAAACAACTCCTCGATTTGATGATTCACTCGCTCTACTCCAACAAGGAGATCTTTCTACGCGAGCTGATTTCCAACGCATCGGATGCCGCTGATAAGCTGCGTTTTGAAGCCACCACCGATGATGCACTGTATGAAGGCGATTCAGATCTTCATGTCTATATCGAAGCCGACAAAGAGTCGCGCACCATCACCATTCGTGATAACGGTATCGGCATGAATCGCGATGAAGTGATTGCCAACATCGGCACCATCGCACGCTCAGGTACGAAAGAGTTTTTCGGTCAGCTTTCAGGTGATCAAGAGAAAGATGCCCACCTCATTGGGCAGTTTGGGGTCGGTTTTTATTCGGCATTTTTGGTCGCCGATAAAGTTTCGGTGACCACACGCCGCGCAGGTGTCGGCGCAGAACACGGTGTTTATTGGGAATCCAAAGGTGATGGCGAATACGATATTCAGACCGTTGAGAAATTGACACGCGGCACCGAAATCATCTTGCACATGCGTGAAGAGGCGAGCGAGTATCTTGAGTCTTACCGCTTAACCACCATCATCCACAAATATGCCGATCATATTCCATTCCCGATTCGCATGCTGGGCGAAGCGATGCCCGCAGAAGAGGGCGAAGAAGCCACACCTGCGGAAGTTGAGACCATCAACCAAGCCTCTGCACTCTGGACGCGCTCAAAATCAGAGATCTCTGAAGAGGAGTACAGCAACTTCTACAAACATATTGGTCACGATTTCCAAGATCCTTTGGCACACCTGCATCAAAAATTGGAAGGCAAGTATGAATACACCTTGCTGCTCTATCTACCGAAGAGTGCTCCCTTTGATTTGTGGCAGGCCGAATCCAAACATGGCTTAAAACTCTATGTCCGCCGTGTCTTTATCAGCGAAGCCAACGAAGATTTATTGCCGCGCTACCTCCGCTTTGTACGCGGTGTGATGGATACCAATGATCTGCCACTGAATGTGTCGCGTGAAATCTTGCAGCAAAGCCCAGCCATGAGTGCCATGAAAAAAGGCGCAACCAAGCGTGTTTTGTCGATGTTTGAAGAGCTGGCAAAAAATGCCAGCGAAGAGAACAGCGATTACGCCACGGCTTGGAAAGAGTTCGGCAACTGCATGAAAGAGGGGATCATCGAGGATTTTGAAAACCGTGATCGCATTGCCAAATTGTTGCGCTTCTCTAGCACACAGAGCGATGAGCAAGCTGTTTCACTGGCTGATTATGTGGAACGCATGGTCGAAAATCAGGAGACTATCTACTACATCACAGCGGAAACCTTGGCTGGTGCCAAACACAGCCCACACTTGGAAGTCTTTCGCAAAAAGGGTATCGAAGTGCTGCTGCTCTCTGATCGCATTGATGAGTGGCTCACCTCTCACCTCACCGAGTTTGATGGCAAGTTACTGAAATCCATCGCCAAAGGTGAGCTTGATCTCTCCAGCTTGGGCGAAAATGCCGATGAGGAGAAGAAAGAGCATGAAGAGGCTGTCAAATCGGCAGAACCAGCCATTGAGAAGTTGAAAAAAGCGTTGGGTGACAAAGTGAAAGATGTGCGCGCCACCGATCGTTTGACAGAATCTCCTGCCTGCTTGGTCTCTGATAGTTTTGATATGTCGGGCAACATGGAGCGTATTTTGAAGCAGGCAGGTCAAAGCATTCCAACGGTGAAGCCCATTCTGGAGATCAACCCAGATCACCTGTTGGTGAAACGTTTGGCTGGCTTAGAGTCAGAAGAGCTGATTACCGACTACGCCGATGTTCTGTTTGATCAGGCGATGTTAGCCGAAGGTGCACTGCCGAATGATCCAGCAGGTTTTGTGCGTAAGATCAATGCCTTGTTAACGCAAGCGTAAGCAGCCCCAAACCACCGCGCAAAAAAGCCACCCATCATCCGATGGGTGGCTTTTTTATGATGCAAGTTAAGTATTATGTCCCGAATGGCACCGTAATAATTACAGTGTAATTACAGTGACAGTTTACTAAATGCACTTAATTATCATCCCAACCAGCGCCACTCCTCTGCTCGCTCAACCAAAGTTATGGGGACATAAGTTATGGGGACATTAAGTTATGGGGACATAATATTTAATTATTGACTATTGCTCGCGCAAGGCTCATTTTTTGCCTATGGCAAGAATAGCAAGAGTCGTTGTTCCTGGAATACCTCATCATGTTACGCAGCGTGGTGTTCGCAGGATGGAAACATTTTTTGATGAAGAGGACTATGAAACTTACCTCCAACTGATGCGTGAGTGGTGCAATGCCTCGGGTGTTGAGGTGTGGGCTTATTGCCTGATGCCGAATCATGTTCATCTTGTTGTGGTTCCAGAGAGCGAAGAGAGTCTTGCGCGTGGTATTGGAGAGGCGCACCGCAGATATACTCGTTTTATCAATTTCAAGAAGAGTTGGAAAGGTTATCTCTGGCAAGGTCGCTTTGCTTCATTTCCGATGGATGAGGATTATTTACTGGCGGCGTGCAGGTATGTTGAACTGAATCCTGTTCGAGCAAAGATGTGTGCTCGACCTGAGGAATATCGCTGGAGCAGTGTCCATGCCCATCTTGCAGGTAAAGATGATGGCTTGGTGAAGGTCGAGCCGATGCTTCAGCGCGTAACCAACTGGGCTGAACTGTTAACAAGTGGTGATCAAGCTCTGTACGATGATGTGCGTATGCATGAACGAACAGGTCGTCCTTTGGGTAGTGAGAGCTTTATAGAAAGGGTGTCATCGTTGGTTGGGCGTGAACTTGGCAAGAAAAAGCCTGGTCCAAAACGTAAAGACGACAATTAAGTATTATGTCCCCTGAATGATCCCTGAATGATCAGAACTTGCCGTGTACACGGGAATGACGACGGGTGGCAGGGCAATACCTCGTTCCCACGCTCCAGCGTGGTAATGCATACGGCATTTGAGGGGTGAATGTCAGGTATGGATTCCCACGCGGGAGCGTGGGAACCAGAAACAACCAGAAACAGAATGGATTCCCGTGTGCACGGGAATGACGATGGGTGGGCACAAAACCTGTGGGCAGGCACAAGGCCTGCCCCTACGGGGTGCATGGAAATGACGACGGGTGGGTATAAAACCCACCCCTACATCTCTTTATTTTTCTACTGCCCAAACTCACCAACCCAAGCGGTTCGATAAGCCAGTATGGCGCTCCACTTTTGTGCCCATCGCACGCTGAACTGACTCTTTGGAGCCATACAGCGTCAAATGTTTTTTGGCGCGGGTGATGGCCGTGTAAAGCAGTTCGCGCGTCAATATCGCTTGACCCGCTGGCGCATCGGGCAGCAGCAGAAGCACATGATCAAACTCCGAGCCCTGCGATTTATGCACCGTCATCGCCCAAGCCAACTCATAAGCAGGAAGCGATTGCGCAGGAATAGCACGCAAACTTCCATCGGCTTGACGAAAATAGGCGCGCAATTTTCCTTCCGCATTGCACCACAAAAGCCCCACATCCCCATTGAAAAGATTGAGTTCGTAGTTATTGCCCGTCACCATCACAGGCATCCCCTGCACCATGTCACCATGCGCCAAAAGTCCCGAAGCCATCAAGTGTTGGGAAAAGCTCTGGTTGATCTGCTCCACACCCTGCTTGCCGCGCCGAACCGCACACAAGAACCGCTGCTTTTCAAACAGTGCCATCGCCTTCTCAACCGATGCTTCACGCAGATAGGGCGTATAAAGTTCACCCATCTGTGCCAGCAGCGCATCCAGCGACACATTCGCCTGCCAGATCACCTCATCACTTGAGTCATCCTCCAGCAGCCGCAACGCTTGAGCCACATCATCACCTTGATTGACACACTTCGCCAACTGTCCAATGCGGCTGTTCTCATCAAAACGGTAGCTTTTGCGCAGCAGTGCAATCGCATCTGCCACAGGTGGCATGGCCGCAGGTGCTGCTTGAGGAAGCAGTGCGGCATCAATCGCCGTCAGGTCGGCAAGCTGTTTCACCATCGCCGCACCGTACGCAATCGGATGGCCATGCCCCGTGATATCACCCAACACATTGCCCGCATCCACCGAAGCAAGCTGATCCCGATCACCCAGAAGAATCAGCCGCGCTGTTTTCGGCAACGCCTCCAACACCCGCGCCATCATCGTCAAATCCAACATCGAAGCTTCATCCATCACCAAACAATCGATCATCAAGGGGTGATCTTGATGGTAGCGATAACCGCGCGGGCTATAGCCCAGCAAACGGTGCAGTGTCGCAGCTTCATCGGGAATGCTATCGCGCACCGACGCATCGGTTTCCAGCGATTGCTTGGCCGAACGAATCGACTCCACCATGCGCGCCGCCGCTTTCCCTGTCGGCGCAGCCAAACGAATCCGCATGTTGGGATTCTGCTCCAGAAGCAGCACCAACACCCGCACCAGCGAGGCGGTTTTGCCTGTTCCTGGCCCACCTGAAATCACCGCAAACGAACGCATCACCGCCAGTGCAGCCGCCACTTTTTGCCAGTCCACATCCTTCTCATGCTCTTTTTCGAAACTCGCAAAAAGCCGCGTCAATCCCGATTGAAGGAGCCTCATATCCAACTCAAGCGGTTGTTGCAATCGCGCTTGAATCAACGCCCCCACCGTATCTTCCGCCCGCCAAAAGCGATAAAGATAGAGGCGATGTGCATCCAAAATCATGGGTGCCAAATGCGGCGGTTCTGCCACACAAGCATTTTTAAGAAGTGCCTCGCGCCAATCTTCCAGCGCGGGCGTGTTGCCTTGTTGATCGAACCACGGCTTTTGCGCATGGGCGCGCAAATCAAGGCAGACATCTCCCACACTCTGCACACCCGATAGCCATGCGGCGGTGCGTGCCACCAGACTCTCTTCCGTCTCTCCCGATTGCTCCGCAATAAAACGAGCAAAGAAATGACCCAATGCGGCAGGCTCTCGTGGCTCCACTGCTTCAACTGAATCCATCATGCCACCACCTCTGCGCTAAAAACTTCACCATCCATCGCTTCAATCCATGCACGCTCAGGGCGTTCAAAATAAATGCCGTGCGCCGCCCCTTGCTCCGAACGCATCCCGCGCAAAAAGAGGTAGTAAGCCCCACCAAAGTGCTGCTCATAATCGTAATCGGGAACACGCAACTTCAGGTAGCGATGCAGTGCCACGCTATAAATCAGCAGCTGCACATCGTAGCGGCGATTCAATATCTCCTGCCGCAATCTATCAGGCGCATAGCCCGCCAAATCATCGCCCAAATGATTGCTCTTGTAGTCGGCGAGGTAGTAGCGCCCATTGTGCTCAAACACCAGATCAATGACACCCGTGATAAAGCCGCAAAAATCTTGCTTTTGTAACGGCTGCAACGACTGCAAATACTCTCCCGCCGCTTCATCCAGCAGACAGTTCAACCGACCGATATCACTGCGAGCCACCGAAAAATCAAAACTCAATTCACGCAAGCAGCTTCCCGTATGCAGTTGATTCAGCATCAAACCTTCCGCATTGAGTGGCGTGCGAACCACATCCGCCATCCACGCTCCCACCACTTCAGCATCCTCTGCATTCAAGCCAAAACGTGGCAATTCACGCGCGGCAATATCGCTGGCATGGCGCGCCACATCACCTTGAAAAGGGAGCTGTTCCAACAGCAGGTGCAAGCAGCTTCCCGCTTCGCGCCCCGCTTTGAAGGTAAAACAAAAATCACGCGCTGCGTCCGATTCCACTGTTGCATCCAGCTGCCGCAAAGCTGGCTCATGCCATAGGCCGCGCGTCATCCCACTAAAGCTGCTGATACGCCAATCGGAGGCAATCGTGCCGCGAAACGTTGCCGCCTCACATGCAGCTGCACCATGGGACTGCGCAAGGTGTGCGCTAACACCACTCGCCACCCCGTTCAGCGGCACCACCTCCATATAGTCGAGCGCGTTCAGCTTCGCCAAATCGGCATCGGGCACATTTCCCTCTGCAAACACATCCATCAATCCTTCGCTCTCTTGCAACACTTTCGCATCACCATGCAGCAACCAACCCATCGCCGTATGCCCCGCATGCCCTGCACGCCCTGGATGACCAACTTTGCCCCAACCCAGATAAATTTTAGAACGGGCGCGGGTCAGTGCGACATAAGCCAGCCGCACATCTTCAGCCAACCGCTCTTTCTCCGCTTGTGCGTAGTGCTGCTTTCGCACATGGCCCACCGATCCCACATCCAGACAACGCACGCCTTGCGCTGCATCAAAAAAGGGCAGTTGGGCATCGGATAGATGGCATGGTCGGCAAGACCACAAGTAAGGCAGAAAAACAATCGGATATTCCAGACCTTTGCTGGCATGAATGGTGACAATACGCACCAACTGCTCATCGCTCTCCAGCCGCAACTCCGCTTCGCTCTCCCCCTCTTGAATCTCACGCTCCAGCCAGTGCAACAATCCATCCATGCCCTGAATGGATTGTGCCGCTTGCTGCAAGAGCTCGCCCAGATGAAGAAGATTGGTCAAACGGCGCGCACCATCCGCATCAGCCGCCAACTTATCCCCCAGCTTCAACACTTTTAACAGCCGTTGAAACATCGTCATCCAACCTTTTCTGGCCCAAAGCTCGTGCAGCTCTTGAAAGCTCGCACACCACTCCAGCCAAGGTTCTTCATCACTGATCATCTGATACACTGCATCATAGCTCGCTTCATAGAGCGAGCTGGCCATCGCCAGACGCAAGGCGCGGCTATTTTTACAATCCAGAACTCCAGCCAAGATGCGCCGAAGCCCTTCTGCCTCCTCGCTCTGAAACACCTTCGCATTGCCAGCCACCACACTGTTGACACCCGCCGCCTGTAGCTCGGCGCGCACCTCCGTCGCCTCTTTGTGACCACGCACCAAAATGGCCATATCACTGGCTTTCACAGCCTTCTCACCCAAGCAAATCGCACCGCTCGCACCGCCTTGCAGCAGCCGCACCACCTCTTGCGCCGTGCTTTGGTGCATCAAGGCACGCGCAATCTCTTTGGAAAGTGGCTTACCCTGTTGAAGCGGAAGATGCCAAATTGTCAGCGGCACACTCGCGCGCCCCGCTTCATTGAGCTGCTCTACCGCTCTGTTCGATGCTTTCACCGCTGTAAAAGGAATATCGCTATAGATAAACGGCTGAGACTGCTGCGCAAAGAGGTGATTCACCGCTTGAATCAAATCGGGGCTAGAGCGCCAGTTGGTATCCAAGGTGTAGTGCGCTTGTGCATCTTTTTTGGCGGCGATGTAGGTGAAAATATCCCCACCTCGAAAGCTATAAATCGCCTGCTTCGGATCACCAATCATCATCAAGCTGCCCTGCTCTCGACCATGATAAATCTGCTTGAAAATATCATACTGCACCGCATCGGTATCTTGAAACTCATCCATCATCGCCACAGGAAAGCGTTGGTGAAGATTCGCCGCCAGTTCACGGCTAGCGGTTAAGGCATCGGCCAAGCGCGTCAGTTGATCATCAAAGGCCAACTGCCCTGTCTGCTGCTTCACCGCGTTCACCTGCGCGTGCGCATACGCATGGGAATCCGCCAGTGCAGTGATTTTGAAAGCGTTACGAATGTCTCGAACTCTATTCAACCATGTTTGCAACGTGGTGAAAAAAACATCTTTCAAATTCGGATCGGTACCTCTTTTTTTAGGTGTGGAGCCCTCGTTCAATGCATCGGCTCCCAACTTCTCCAATGCCTCGGGCATCACATACCACGCACTGCTTTGAAAATAACCATCCCACAGTGCAAACATCTCAGGCAGCAGATCTTTTTTATACTGATTTTGTGCACGCGAGAGCGCTGGCGAATCTTTGATAAACGTATAAAGAGCATCCTTTCGCGCCGCCCAACTCTGCGCCAAATCCGCAAAGCGTTGCGCCAAATTGGCATAGGTTTGATACAGCTCCGCCAAGGATTGCGAAGGGGTCGGCAGCAGTTGAATGCGCGGTTTACGCAATGGAACCTGCCGCTCCATCAAGCTGTTCACATCTCCCAAACTCGCCGTGAACAGGCTCAACGCTTCAGCCTTCAGCGGATAAGCGTGTGAACGCCACCAATCTTTAAGCGCAACCTCCCACATGTGAGCATCATCGCTCAACATCTCCACCTCGAAAGGCTGCCCACTGTAGAAGGCATGTTCAGTGAGGGCGCGCTGGCAAAAGCCGTGAATGGTGTAGATCGCCGCCTCATCCATGCTGTGCAGTGCCAGATTCAACCGCTGACGCATCGCCGCGTGTTGCTTTTCATCTTGCTGCAACGCAGCACGCCATGCGGCAAGAAAAGCATCCTCCACCGTGGCTGCATCCAAGCAGTGCAGCGCATCAAGAATACGTTGGCGAATGCGTCCGCGCAGCTCTTCAGTGGCGGCTTTGGTGAAGGTGACCACCAAAATTTCACCCACTTGATACCGCTCCAACATACGCAGATAGAGATTGCCAATGGCGTAGGTTTTACCCGTGCCAGCACTCGCCTCCACCAATTTGATGCCATCCAGTGGCATGTTTAACGTGGCATCCACATCCAAGATCACTGAAGTTGTCATACCTTTTCTCCTGCATCCCAAAGTGGTTGATAGATTTTTTCGGCCCATACCTTCGCACGCGGATCATTCAGTGGCGGCGCACTGACATGCCGCATGATCCAAGCGATGTAGGCATCTTCTTTCTCGCCTGCAATCTTTTGATAATCATTCCCTTCCCACTTTTTTTCGGCTTCTTTCCCGTTATTCTCTGCGATCAACGGACTGCACTTGGGGAAAACAGGCAGTGGGGCACAGCTTCCCTCCGCCCACATCGCGAGCCACTCTTGCAGCGCTTCTTTCGCCTCTTGGCTCTTCACTGGCTTCAACACCATCCCACCATCCGAGCAGATCAGACGGCTCACCTCTTGCTCCTTCAACTGATTCGATGCACAGAATGCCAAATGCTCCAACCATAGCCCCAACTGCTGCTTCCCTGATTGTTTGGAAGGGGTGACATGCAGAAGCCCCAAACTTGGATAGTAGTACGGAATCTGCCCCACAAGGCGCACCTTTCGCCCGCCCTCCATCAACTCCAGTTCAATCGCGTATGGCTCCGCTTGGATAGCTTGATAACGCTCCAACTGCACCATCATGGGTTGAAGAGTCGCCAGTTGTGTCGATAAAAGTTGATCTCCCAGCAGACCATGCGGCAACACACCATCGGCCTTGATGCACTCAAGCAGTTCGCTTGTATCACCATGTTTGAGTCCATCGCGCAACATCGCATCTTTCAACGTCCAAAGCTCCAGATGATCCAGTACAAAGGGCTCATCATCCACATGCTCATCCAGCTCATCCAGATAGATGCTTAAACGATGGTTGATAAAATATTTCACAGGATGCTTGGCAAATTGAACCAGATGATGCAGCTCCAGCTGCGTATCTTCACGCACCAACGGCAAGCGCATATCGGGCCAGCGTTGCGCTGCGCTCACCTTATCACGCTGCTCCATGCGGTTGGCAAGTTCGCACCAGTAGCGATCATAACTTTGGAATGCTTGATAATTTTTAGCGGAAAACGG
>Ga0316202_10002429_pt1 | contig 12311 bp, 8 predicted proteins | sample 3monrhotite_MG_FD_204934 | JGI IMG/M metagenome (GOLD analysis project Ga0316202, IMG submission 204934) | Microbial mat bacterial communities from mineral coupon in-situ incubated in ocean water Damariscotta River, Maine, United States -... | ecosystem: Environmental > Aquatic > Marine >... | reverse complement strand
CAGAAGTCGTACCGTCACCCATTTTTACAGTTCCGGTGTATAACTTACCTTTCGGGCCGTACAGCCGACCTGCTTTGCCTTTTTTACCAGCAACTTTTTCGTTCCATTTGGTGTTACTGATGCTAGTCGTGCGAGCAGTTTTAGCGGCTCTGTAAGTCTTTTTCTTAACTTCTCGTGCCATTACAACTCCAACCTTGGGGGTGTAGCCCCCTCCTACTCAAACTAAGAGGGGGCCACACAACAAACTACGGACGCAACGTCGCAGCAGTCTCAATACGAATGAGAGCCTCTGGACGGAACACCGAGTAGCCGACCAAGTGGTACCAGCCGACCGAAGCGAAACGACGCAACTTGTCCACAACCGGCGACACGACCGTGCGCGGGTTGGGGCCAAAGCCAGGAGCGTCGCTATGGACCTTGGCGAGAGCCTCCGCGCCCATCAGGTACGCGATGTTCGACGCGCCGAGGTTGTTGTTCACGATAATGCGAACACCCTCGTACATGCCGATTTCTCCACGGAACACGGAGTTGCCGTATGCCGAGTCGTTCTCGCTCGTGATGTAACGCCAGCCCTGGTTGGTGTTCTCAGACTTGATGTGCTGAGCCTGCTTCGGAGAGCAGACAACCACGTAGGACTCGCTATTGAACGGACGCACATTCGCCTCTTCCAGAGACGCGACACCCTCTTGGAGAAGAGCCGAGCCGAGGAACACAGACGAACTACCGATCTGCGAGATAGTAGTAGTGCTGCTGTCGTCGTAGGTCACGTTGGTTGCATCCAGAACGACCTTAGCCAAACGGTCAATGGACTTACCGGCGTTGTACCCGACACGCTCCGCAACCAGCGGGTCAATCGGGATCATGCTCGTTCCACGCAGAAGGTTCGTCGTGGTAACAGCAGTACCGTACTCAGTCATTGAGACAGTCAGAGCCTTGGACGACATCGAAACCGAGTCAATGTCCAAGTTTTCCAACAGCGGAGTCGTCTGATCCGCGATGTCATCAACAAACGAGAAACGAACGCTGCCGCCGCGATGGGTCAGGCGAGAAGCCTTAACCGTTGCGAACTGATCGAAAATCAGTTGTGGACGGAGAGCGGGGTAGACCGCAAGGTCGTAAGCCTTTGTTACGAACTGCGAGCCAACGGTGATGTCAATTTCCGGATTGGCGGCGTTGTTGGACAACGGGCCAGCAGCGGTAATCAACTCACCTGGGGTGTGTGCGGGACCGTAAACGGACCCGTTCTGGTTGGAACCAGCGGTTCCTGTTCCATTCGCCATTTTCGTTTTTCCTTACTCAGAAGTTGGTATGCCGTATTGTTGTGCAACATCCAACAAGGCAGGAATCCCTCCTTCACGCATTGCTTCTTCCATTCGGACAAGCGCCGCTTCTTCTGAAACATCTTCTGAAGCGGCTCCGACGGAAGCCCTCATTACGCGCTGTTGGGCTGCCATTTCAGGTGCGTCTTGACTCGCTTGAGGTGCCGGTTCCTGTATTTGCAAGAATCCAGCGTCTGATGCTGCCTCACGGATTGCTTCCGGCTCCATCTCACCTTCATAACCCTTAATGAAGTAACTCATCTTTGGGTCATCCATCGGTAGACCAGCCTTGGCAAACGCTAATTCACGTTTCATTTGAGCCAGTTCAGCCTCAAGTTTTTTGGCTTTGTTTGCTGCCCTCCGCAACCCTTTTGGGGTTTCATCGGACTGCTCATCAACCTCAATGTCAAGGTCGTCATCTGTGTAGTTGTCAGACATTGCACTTCCCTTTCGCTATACACAAACCAACGGGAGAATTGGTTTGGAGCATGGATTTACTAAGGACTTGACCTATAAATTACGCAGGGCCAGCGGTCAGGACCGCCCTGGTCTTCGGTGTCGGCCAGCGCACCTCTTATTCAGAGGGCCAGCACCCAACTCCTAAAGACATCATACACAAGCAACGCTAAGTAACAAGAAAAGGCTTAGCGTGTCGCAGTAGTGCCAGCGCCCGTTACACCTTTATTGCTAGACGTAATTTGACCGCCTTGTTGGAAACGACCGACGCGCCCAGCCCTTGCACGTTCAACAGCGCGTGTCTCAGCCTGAGTTGCCCCAAATGTACCGCCAATAAGTTGATCTTGGGAAACGACATCTCCACGACCCTCTGTAAGCGGCTGTGAGCGAGCAACCTGACCGAACCCAAGTCTGGCTTGGTCCTGACTAATTCCGAGTTCCTGGAGGTTCTCAGCGCCGTAAACGTCCACTCCGACACCTTGGCGGCGAGCCTCTGTGCCAATTAGCGATGTGGCGTACTGCTTTTCAAGAAGCGGGGTCGCTACCTCTGGGTCAAGGAAGTACGCGGTGAGGCCACCAGAATCAACACCGTAAAAGTCTGTCATTGTTTGCCGAAAATCCTCTGGAGCCTGGATCGCTGCGGAAGAAGCCAAAACAACCCTGTCGTTCAGTTCAGATGCCGACACCTCGTTCGTAATCAGGTCGGTGACGTTATTCATCAACATATCCGAAGGAAGCCCATATTGGCGTTCTAAAGACGCTGCGGTGCGCTCGTAAGAGATGTATTCAGCCTCCGTGATAGCGCGACCCTTAGCCGCTAGAGCCGCCATAGCGGGGAAACGGGCCTTGTACTGCTGTGTTTGACGCAGAGCAATTTCAATCGACGCTGCCGACATATCCTGACGAGCGTATTGAGCAATAACTCCGTTAAGTGAGGAAAGTCCGTATTGAGAGAAAACTGCCTGCACGTTCGCAGTAACCTGACGCTGTTCACGCATACGCCTAGCGCGAGCCTGCTCTTCTTCCCAAGACTGTTGCTGACGTTGCAGCCGTTCAGACTCAGACGTACCTGGATCTTTTTCTTCATCTTCATTTGTGTTTGTGTTTGTGTTTGTGTCTGACAAGTTCTGCAACTTCTCTCCAAGACGTTGCATCTCACTAGCAAACTCAGGGGTGGAGATGTAATCCATGTCAATACTCATTAGCCCACCAATCCAAACATCTTCATAACACGTAAAGATATATCAGAAACAGAATCTTCAGCCTGCTTAGTGCTCATCCACTCTGGCTTCTCACGGAGCATCTGTTGGAACTCAAACAAGCCCATGCCGTCCATCATGGCCCGACGGACATCCCCGTTGTCCAAAGTAACGTCATACGGGCTTGCTTCCATTGTTTGCGAGTAAACACTCATGTACGGGGAAGCAAGGTCCATAACTGACATACCAGCGTTAATCTCATCAGCGTAAGTCGGGAACATAGAAGCCGCTTGAGCCTGAAGGTCTCGCTGAAAATCACTCTCAGTCATAAGCCCACTAGCAACACTCTTAGCAGCACTCAAGTAATAGTCGTCGTTAAACTTTAACCCGTTAGAAAACGCCTGTTGCTTCAGTTGGTCAGTAAACGAGCCTGCCTGACCTTGCAACATCATTCCTTGAGCAGTAGGCATGTACGTAATTTCTTGACTCAAAGCCTCCGCAAGCAGTCCTGAGCGAGCAGGGTCACTCCAGCCTTCATACAAGTACCGGCGTGCTAAGGCAGCCGACTCTTCAGGGCTTAAATCCGCTCCTACCGTCCGAGCAGCAGACTGCACAGCCAGTTCAGCGTTCTGTTGCTCCGTCTGCCAGTCAGCGCCACCAATTTGTTCAGCGGTCCACGCTTTCCGGTAATACTGATCGTTCTCCTTGTACCAATTCGTTGCCTGAAGTTCCGCAATAAACCTATCGCTTGTGTATTGACCCTTTTTAGCGTTAACAGCCCTAGTAAAAATGTCCTCCAACTCTGGAACAGAGTAAATAAGTTCTAAGGCGTAGCCATACGACTGCGCCAGTTCTTTACGAGAAAGCCGGTCGGCTTCTGGGATTTCAGCAGTCATTACAGATCAACCCTCGGTCCAATAGCACTAATAAAAGAGTCAAGAAATGTTGTTGCTGCCTGGTACTCAGCAGCACCCTCCATTCCTTCTGCATACTGTTGAGCAAACTGAGAAGGATTAAAGCCACCGCCACCAATTTGAGTGCTTCCTTCAATATCTGCCGTGTTCGGAGCGCCCATCTCAGCCTTAGTTAATGCTTTACGAAACTGAGTAACCTCCTTATTACTAGCCTTACGACCCAAATACGATTGCAAGGCTTGGTCAATCAAGATTTCCGCAGTACCAGGATCAGTCAGATTAACTGTTTGAGTAATTTTGGTGCCACCATCACCACTTTTACCACCTTTCCTACCGGAATCCCCAAAGTTAGCAATAACTTGATTTAGAGCGTCAATGATTGGAAGTTTCCGGCCTGCTTTTAACTCTTGAGCACTAATATCTACGGATTCTTCCCACAATTTTTTTACATACGAGGTATCCCAGCGGCCCTCACCGTAGTAATTATCAAGAACCTCCGTAAACTGCGCCGCTTGCTTAGTGGGGAGGAGGGCGTAAAGATTCTTAGCCTCGGTAACTGTTGGTTGCTGGGTATCAGGAAGATCAGCGAACATGTACGCGCGATCATCGTTTGCGTTTGCATCGTATTGTGACAATCCATACTTCTGAAGCAACGCAGAAGTCGCGTCACTAGGCATAGAAACATTGCCGCCAACAGGTCCACCAGACGGCTTAACTCTTTTCCCGTTAATTATCGTCTCGTCAGCCATTACGCTGCATCCTCCTGTTCTCCTGCAAGGGCTTCACCCAGGGTGACTCCTGGGTTAGTTGGGTCGTCATCACCATTGAGGTACCTATTCGCCATACTAGACCATTGCGTACTCTGCATCTTCAATCTTTGCCTACCTCTATCCCACAAGTCGCGTACTTGACGATTCCGCTCAGCGTTAATTCCAGACCCAGAAGCCTCAACTAAAGAAATCACATCTTTCCGTAATTCCAAATACTGAGCAGCAGACTGCCATTTAGCATCATCCTCGTGGTCCTCAACAAACTTTTCATCTCGCAAAGCGGCTTCCATAAGTTTTACTGCTGAAATAGTGCGAGTAGAACCAAAGTTAATGTAATCCTGATACCAACCCTCGTACAAGGGGTTAGTTCTCAACTGAGCAATGTACTGTTTTTTGTAATTACGCAGATCGCCTGCATCAGCAGACCTGTAACTGTCCAGCCCGCGCTGCTGCAAGATCGCGTCCATCTGGTCAGTAAACGAAATAAACTGAGTCCAGCCAGCGTTCTTAGACGACTCAATCATTGCCTGCTCTGGAGTCTGAATCTCACGGTACGTCTTGTTGATTCCAGGAATCTTCGTAGCACGCTGCCACGCATACGCCGAATTGTCATACAACCCATTCGGGTCCTCATTCAACAAAATACCCAAGACACTCAAATCGTCCTCAACACCAGCGGAAACATTCTGGATAATGTTCTCGTACTTTCTAGCATTTTTAACCGCAGCCACATTCGCTTGGACACCAGCAACGTTCTGGGAAACCTTAAAGTCACCCAACATCAGTAATAGGTCACCGTAGTCCTCGTTAAACCTACGCAAACCGTCGTCGTAGTCCTGTTCGTACTTACGGATAGTGTCAATTAACGGTTCAAGTTTAGATTCGTACTGCGGGGGAGTAAACGCAGTTAAGTTTGCAAGGGCACGCAGAAGGAACATGTTGCGCGTGCGGCTCTGAACCTCGTCGCGGAACTCTTGCTCCGTATCAGGGAAGTCACGCTCTCCCGCAAACACTTTAGCCATTTCAGTCCGGTACTGAAGGTTATACATGTATGCGTATGAAGTTGAGCCGCCTTCTCCCTGCATTATCTGAACAATCTTTGCTACAGCGGGGGCTGTCCACATATCCCATGAAAGGCTTTCCGCGCTTAACCCATCTTCTTCACCAAAGATGTACTTGCGCCATTGCTCCCACAGTTCGTTCCCCGCATCTTCACCAAACGTTTCAGTAAGAACAGTCGGTGTCTCTACCGATGCGCCAAAGAACCCACGCTTCATAATCTCTGACGCTGGCACAGCAACAAGTGGTCCAGGGCGAGGAGCGAAACCGTATCCAGTCTCAGGGAAAATAACGTTAAGTGATGATTTGTTGATCTTCATGTTCCGCATGTTGTCAATACCCACGGCAGCAGCAATACCGTCGGGGATCATTGACTCAGGCAACGGGATAACAATGTTGCCCTTTTCATCTTCCATGCCTCCACGGGCAGGGGCTTGCCACAGAAGATTAACCACACCGATTATTGACGGATCACGCCACGTTAGTTTCCCAAGAGCGGTGACGCTGTTCTGCATTGCGCTAATAAATGGGATTAAGAACTCGCCGTAGTGACCGAGATTTGTGCGCCGCTCAATCGTGTAGAGCCAGTCTTTCGTGTCTTTTAATGCGCGAGAGTGAGCAAGCCGTTCACGGCGACGTATCTCAGTAAACGGTACAGTTTTACCCTTGTACTGTTCGTCTAGTTGCCGCATTAGTAGTTCACGAGTCTCTTCGTACCTTCGTCCGTAAAATGGGCCACGAACTAGAGCATCTTCAGGGATAGTCCCTAACAGGTTAAACATTTTTTGAGTAGCCGTGTTAATGGTTTCCCGCACGCTTTTACTCATTGTTTCTTGAGCAACATTCCCAATAGCGGGAATAAGCATGTCTCTGTAATCATCCGTGTCAAGAAGGCGTTTTAAGTCTTGTGGCAATGTTTTAGCAAAAATAGCCCTATCGTTGCCAAGAAGTCTGCGAGCCTCTGGATTGGGCAACAACTCATCTATACGGTTTTGTATCTTGATAACGTAATCAAAAGCGTCATCGTAACTTTTGATTGGAGCGTCCAGAACACCTTTTTCTTTCTTGCTGTAAGCCCCGTTCAAGAACTTGACAATGCTTTTTCCTTCTTCAGTTGTACGCAAATAAACGGCAACGTTTTCTGGAGAATCGCCACGCATAAGCCGCTGCCCAACCTCTGATTGCCTAAATTGTTTAAGCATCTCAGCGACACCAGCGAAATAGTTATCGCCGTCCGTCGGCCTAACATCAACATACGATTTGTTTATTTTGTGAAAAAACAAAGAGTTATCTGTGTTTAATCGCAAAGACAAAGTAGATCGCGTTGTTGCGTTAGATGACATGTTTGCCCACGCAAGATCACTAAAATTAGGATTACCAAACGCTTTGTATCGAATTAACTGATCGTTAGGATTCTCGTACTCTCCATCAAACACACGACGCTTATCCGCACCACGAGCCTTATAAAGAGATAACGCAGTCACATCGCTATCAAGAAGATCAAGAGTATTCTTATTGTCCGCTATCTGGGCTTCAATAATGTCAATATTCTGCTTATTAACGTTGTACTCAGGATCAGACTTATCCATTTCGTCAAGAAGTTTGCGAGCATCATTAACCCAGTTTGTTTCATTCTCTATACGTGTTGCAATAGCCGCTTCTTGCGTCCCACGCCATTTACGAAACTTCTTACCGCCCATTCCTTTATCAACACGAGCAGCCTCACGAGCAACAGCCCTTTTCGTGTACATGTTCTTAAACCCAAAACCAACAGCCTTACCGCTGTAAGCAAGTGGAGCGAGCGAACTAGAAAACGCTGCTGCACGGAACGCGCCTTCAACGTAGTTACGTTGCGTGTATCCAAACCGTAGAAGAACTGAAGGTCGCCATAGACTGTTAAAAAAGTCGTAAAAGCCGATGAGTTTTTCTCCACCAAATGAGGCCGCATCGTTAAGTTGAGCAATCATTCCATCTTTGTTTGCTCTGGCTACTGCTTTTTCTAACGCTCTAAATTGCAGTAAGTACGTTCCGTTTTGGAGTTGGCTTTCAAGAAAAGGGACTTTGTGCAGAACATCGTCCTCAACATAGAAACCCCTGTTTTTGATTTCGTTAATAAGACCTTGCCGTTTTGCTTGAGTTTTTTCAAGCAATTTTTGTGTCGCTTCTTTGCTCAAGCCGTGATAAGCACCAATGTCTCTCACAATCTGATCTTCCAAAGAGTTGATTGCTTTAGCCAGTTTGTCTTGATCTTCAACGGCTGTACCAACAGCGTCTACGTACTTTTGGACTAACTGTTCACGACGGTTACTACCACCAACTACAACGTCTTTACCGCCAATGTTTTTAATAACATCATTGCCGGAATAAATACTAAGATTATTTAAGTTTGCTCGTACCTCTCGGTACTGCTCTTGAATGTTTGTTCCACGAGTAGTGATGTAACCCGCTGGTTTTTCTTTACCACCCCAACGCCACAAACGCACAGTCCTACCAACCCGACCAAGTGGCGTGTAATCATTGCTAAACCAAATACTCTTGACCGTTGTGCCTTCCATCTGAGCACTAGCAATAGCCCGCCGCTCACGGCTTCTTTCAATCGAACGTCCAACAAGATTATTCGTAGAGAAGTTCTTGTTTCCGCTTTGGAGAGCGGTTTCGTATTCTGCGTCTACTGCTTTCCGCAAATAGTTGTCGCGGTTAGTGAAGTGCGTCATAACGCTTCTAGCCCATTTTGCGTCCTCTGGCGTTACGTTACTTGAGATTGGGTCACGCAGAATCTTCCCGTTCCTAATATCAGTAACTAAATCTGCGTACATATCTCGCTGTTGCCTCGCGTAAGCAATAGCGGCCTCGTCACCGCCAGCAGCAGTAATGTCTCGTAACTCTTTATCCAAAGACTTCAGTTTGTCGCGGTAAAACTTTGACAACTGATTAACTTTGTCTGGGCGCATAGCAAACTGAATGGCTAATTTTTTTCTCATATCTTGACCCATTGCGTCAGCAAGGTCAGACCGCTTCTGGTTAAGTAACTCGCGTGCCGTGTTATCGCCATACGCAACGCGCATAATTAGCGAACGATCCTCAAAATCGTCTGCGTTCTTAAACATCGCTGCTAATAGGTCACGCTGCGATGCGTCCTTAATTACTACGTGGTTGTAAATCTCGTCGTAAGTTCGATTCTCTTCACCAACCCAGCGCAGGAATCGTCCTTGCGCTGACATTTGTGACTCAACCGCGTCTATACGGCTTTGAGCCTCTGGCGTTCCTTCGTCTTGTAGTTTTCTAATCTCAATGTCTTTAACGTTGTCTGCGTCAAGGTTTCGCGCCAACGCATCAACTTGCTTCTGACTCGTGACAGGTTGATCCACCCACCTAATACGAGCGACCTTCAGAGCCTTACCACCAACGATAAGCGGGTCAGCGACTATGGCAAAAACAGCGTCAGTTAATCCGCTAGTCCACTTGCCGGTAGGGTCGTCAACAAATGCTGCTTGCCGTTGTTCTGGGTCAGTAATATCAAAGTCAAGGCCAAGAGTGTCTTCGTCAATAAGTGACCCAAAACCAGCAATTCCACCGACGTTACTCATGTTGTAGAAAGCGCCTAGAATGTTGCCTTCAGTTAAATCTTTTTCTGCCCGACGTTGACTCAAAGCAGCGTTAGCAACAGCAACCTGACCAACGGAAACATCGTTGGCTTCATTCCATGTGAGTGTACGAACACCACCCGGTAATCCAGATAGGCCAGCAACCGTTACTTGGTTGAGCCGGTCATAACCCCAGTTAATGCCAGTAAGAAACCCGTCCCATGCAGACTCAACAACTGTTTCTTTCTCGTCTTCAATATCAAATAAACGACCAAGAAACCGCTTGCTTTGCTCAACTTTCTGCTCAAAAAACCCAGGGTCCTCTAAATACTCGGCAACCTGTTCTTGCTGCTGCGGAGTAACCATCCCAAGGTCAATCGCGCTTTTACTTGCCTTACCAACGTTTACTTCATAGCCCGGTGGCAGTTTTTTCTCTACGCCGTCAATAGGAGGTTGATTACCTCCACCGCTGACACCAGAGGTGTAGTTAGGAGAAAAAGCGTCGCTGGGCTTGTTTCTCTTTAGATACGTTTCTTTGTCGTACCCGAAATCTTCAAGGGTCCAACCGCGCTCAGCAAGATCATCAGTCGCCATAAGTCCTCAACTCCGTCATGCTGATATCAGTCAAGTCTTTAATGAAATCGTTTCGTGAGTCATCGTCCTTGAACGGGAGCATGGACATGAACATGACTGTGGGAGCGTTCTCAACTCCAAGAGCATCAGTAAACGCTGCTAGGTTGCGTACAAACTTCACGACGCTCTCACGTACCGAATGAAAGCGCGAACAGAGTCTGGTGTTTCTGGGTCATCCCCAAACATGTCCATCAGCGGTAACCACCGCTTTAGACGATTTGTTTCAGCGTTACGCGGGTCACGGTTAACGAGTGATTCAGGGCCGCGACCAGCACCAATAGGAAGCCCGTCAGCGAGGGGTTCGTTAGGTCGGCTAGTTGGGTCCATCAAGTTAGGGATGTCCTCTGGGTACACGGCCATTTGCTGCGGAGGTGACTTAGGTGCTTCTACGCCACCCGCTGCCGGTGTAGCCATACCAGCCTGGTCCGCTGCCTGATACTGCACACCAAGGTCTGTGCGGTTCGTGTAGCCCTTACCAGGCGTACCCTTCCGCTTACCGCCGCGAGGCATCAAACACCTCCAGAAGCCGTCTGAGGCCGTCTAAGGTTGCTCAACAGGCTAGTCAGGTTCTCTTGCCCTTGCGTAGGCCCTTGTACCGCTGGCATCGCTTGAGGCCCAGCCATAGATTGAATAGCAGCCCCACTCATTGCCATATCAGGAGTCATCTGCTGCTGATCTTCCATAGCAGCCTCTTGCTCTTGCTCTTGCTCTTGGATAGCCTCCTGCGTCACTTTCTCCAACGCTTCAGCCAACTCCATGCGGTCATCCTGAACAAGTTTCATAACCTTCGCCAAAACCAATGGAGGCATCCGACCCGCTGCTGCCTGCTGTTGAATACCAGCGACAAGAGCCTGCTCAATACCTTCAGAAATAATCCGGTCATGCTCAATCTCAGGATTATCCACAAAAGGGTCCAGCGTCGCCGCTGTCTCCTTAGACATGATTCCTAAGCCGACCCGCTGACCCAAGCCAATAATCAGGCTGTTTAAGTCGCTACCGGTCGCAGGGTACGAAACAACATGCTCGTCATTTGTAAACACCTTGTTCGCCACGTAAGTTATGGCCTTCGCGCTGTTCCCCGTACCAACATAAATGGTGCGAGTCTCGTCACCGTCATAAGCCTTAGCCAGCGAGATAGCCGCCTGATCTTCTTCCTCTAACGCAAACGCAAACGTTTCTTGTGCTTCAGCGACGGGGTAGTCAATTACTGCGGAGAGAACCGCGTCACCTCTACGCCCCGTCCGAATGTTGCTTGAAGATTCGCCGCCAAACTCAGCAGGAACTCCCGCTGTGACACGCTGATTTCGCTCAAGCCGGTCAATAGTTGGATTGGTGAGGTATCCCGGCTGCGACTGTATTTCTCTAATGTCACCACCAGCGACGATATTGACCATACCTGTTCGTCCGTCGTGGGGGCCGTCAAGGAACCTTCCTACCTCTCCAGGTCGTGAAATCAAATAAGTGTCAGGGAAGATGCCTTTCTCAACGGCAATAATCTCTAGGGCCATAAGTTTAGCCTGTTGGTAGTACATGCCGATCATGTTGTCGAACTGACCAGCAGGACCATCCAGCGTGATACGCATAGGCACACTTACCGTTGTTTTAATCAACGGACTCATAACGTGCTCTAGTTCTATGCCTTTCATTTTGTTAGAACCTGAGTTGGTCATCGGGTCGTACCCGTAGAAGTCGTTATCGTCAGCGGTGTACGAGGTTAAAATAAGTTGCGTACCAAAATCATCTACGTACTCCAAGAGCAGCATAGATGCGTCTTGCCGCACATCGGTGGTGCCAGCAACCGCGAAAACTTGATTTCCGTACCCGTTACTCCGCAGCCAGCCAACAGTCCGACGATACGAGAAAATGCAGTCAGTTGGGGACGTAGTGCCAGGGATAATGTCTGGCGACGGGAACGTCTCTAACGGGTGACGAACATGCCAAGTCGGGCGAGAGTGCTTGCTGTCCCACCGCAAAACCACCGGACTCATGCCGTAAGCAATCATGTGACGCGCACGCTGCTTCATCTTCATCTGAAGCCGGTCCTCTTGCCACCACCCCGTCATAACTCGTGAAGCGGTTTGGGCGCGTCGCACCTCAGTACGACTAGCAGCAGATTTAGAAGAGAAAGTGACGTTAGGGACGACGCTAGAGATGCGGCCAGCCATTTGATCCACGCCCTGCGCCAACAGGTTAGGGACACTAGGCATCTCAGCCTGGTCAATGTCAGGCAACGGGACCTGAGCGTTACCGTTGTAAATAGACTGAATTGTCCGCATTTTCGTCTGCAACGGGGCGTAATGCTTTACGCGCTCCCTATACAGGTCAAGTATCTCGTCAATAGTTCGCACTACATAACTCCCGCAAGTCCGCGTGCCCG
>Ga0316202_10002428_pt1 | contig 12314 bp, 12 predicted proteins | sample 3monrhotite_MG_FD_204934 | JGI IMG/M metagenome (GOLD analysis project Ga0316202, IMG submission 204934) | Microbial mat bacterial communities from mineral coupon in-situ incubated in ocean water Damariscotta River, Maine, United States -... | ecosystem: Environmental > Aquatic > Marine >... | reverse complement strand
AACACGCCTCACTCCAATCGCAGAATGCATTTGCTTGTCAGATTCTATACCGAGCTGCTAGCCAAGATGCCAGCGATTGCTATACGTCAATTTTTCCCATCACGATCATCAGTAGCGTGAACGCAATCAGCGCCACTGAGCTGACACCGAAAAACATGCAGATCAGAAATATCGTCTGCTCCATGCTGGTCTCCCCTTAGTCGAATTACGGGCTCCTCTTTTTTACTCTAAAAACTTAAACAGCACTACTGCGGAAATTACCTAGTCAAATCGAAACCAGCTGATGAGTCGATGCGCCCCCAGTTGACCTCATTACCCTTAACTGGTCGCCAGGGAATATTTTGCGACAGAATCAATGAACAAACCGCAAATCCGGTGCCAATCAGAAAAACGGCTGAATGTGAAACAACCCACACCAATCCCAGCAGCGCTGGTACGACGACAGCCGCAATGTGATTGATCGTGAAGGAGACACCCGCACTGCTCGCGATATCCTCAGGATTTGCGATCTTCTGGAAGTATGTGTTCATCGCTATCGCTAGCGCGAAGAACATGTGGTCAATGACGTACAAACCCGCACCAATATATGGATTCTCAACAAAAGCATAGGCCGTGAATACGACAATCAGGCCGGCATACTCGATCGTGAGCGCGCTTCGCTCACCAATCCTGCCAATCAGGCTGCCGATTTTTTCAGCGAATAACCAATTAAAAGCGTAGTTGATCAGGAATAGAACAGCGACCTGTGAAGCCGCGTAACCAAATTTCTCTACCATCAGAAACGCCGCGAAAACCATAAATATCTGGCGTCTTGCGCCTGAAAAAAACGTTAATGCGTAGTAAAGCCAATAGCGTTTGCGCAGCACCAGCTTGTTCACCTGTTCATGCTCGCCTTGAAACTGGGGGAAACCCAACCACATGAAAATTGCCAAGCCGCAACACGCCCCTCCCGCGATCAGGAATATCCACACATAGTCCAGATCGAAAATTTCCAGAAGCACCCATAAAAAGGCATACACAACTAGCGATGTAATCGCGCCAACAGAAATGAGTTTGCCCAAAGCCTGCGGAGCATCTGCTTTGTCGTACCACTGCAATGCCAGCGATTGCTTTACAACCTCGAAGTAATGAAACCCGGTGGACATCAAGACCGTGGTTAAATAAAGGCCAACAGCGCTCGGAAAAAAGCCTGCTAGTGCGACGCCGATCCCCAGCACAGCCAACGCGAACACCGCGAAAACTTGCTCCTTTAAAACCAACAGCACGAAAACTGTCGTGAAGGCGAGAAATCCCGGTACCTCGCGCAAACTCTGCAAGATCCCAATCTCAACGCCGGTAAATCCGGCGCGTTCAACAACAAAATTGTTGAGCAACGCGTTCCAGGCGCTGAATGCCACCGGCATGGCAACGGACATCAGTATCAGGAGTGAACTTGGGGTTTGCCAGGCGCGTCGTTTCATCGACGCAGCTTAGGGAGCCGCCAGTGATTGGTCAATCCTCGCCGAAGCACGCAGATTTGCAGCAAAATGCGTTACAATTGATATTATTTTTATATACAATGTAACGCATGGCAAAACTCAAGGTATCGACACTAAACCTGCGCATTGAGCCGGGTCTCAAGGAAGCGGTAAGAGAAGCCGCAGCCAGAGAGCACCGCAGCGTGGCAAATATGGTCGAAATGCTTATTCGCCGGCACTGTGATCAAAGCGGTATCACTATTCCGGAACAAAATGACTTATTTCCGGGGACTCCCAATGGATGAACGCATGTTGAAAGCGATGGTTGCGGCCGGCGCTATCAAGAACATCAACATTATTGCCAGCGGCGCCCGATTTCATATCGAGGCCAAGACACCCAACGGCCCCATCACGGCAGAGACCCGTAAGGGAAAAATACGCACCTGGGTAACGCTCGATGCCGCGGCTCGCTGGGTGCGAGGACTCGGGCTCGGTGCGGCACAGGTTAACCTCACACACTGGCAGCCTGCCCAGCGTGAATTGTCTGTCTAGATGCCGGTAACGGCGGCTGGCTATTCCTCAGCGCTGGCAGCTGGCCATTCACCGCCTAACGGAAACGGCCTCTCATCGCTGTTAAAGGTCAAATAGCATGCGATGCGGTAGATGTAGGACGCAATACTTTGCCCCGCTTGCTTGATTTGCAGATTGACCTCGCCCGTAAACAAGACCCATAAGAAGCCAAGAACAACAATGACTGATCCAGCGAAAAAAGCGACGCTGGCCAACACGCAGCTTATAAGCATGAACAAACCGCGTTTCCAGGTGACACCTGACTTCAGGTTCTCCTCAATCGGATTTCCGGTCTTGTGTTCATCGGCAAAGACATGGTCTGCCGGTGGGTTGTCATTGCTCATCGTATTACTCCTTTACGATCCTTTGCATATTGTTACAATCTTCGACCTGACTCACCAGCGGAAAGTCCCTCAATGATCAAAAAAATCTTGTTTCTTTCCCTCACGGCGGTATTACTTGCCGGCTGTGGTGAACCTGCCGACAGTCCAGCCGCCGTTGTCACGGTTCCAGATGCTGAGACGATTGCTAAAAACAGCATCATTGTCGATACCCACATTGATGTTCCGTACCGGCTTGAGTCGAAACCCGATAACATCTCCGAATCCACAACGAGCGGCGACTTTGATTATCCGCGGGCCGTTCGTGGCGGCCTCAACGCTCCGTTCATGTCCATTTACACGCCAGCTGAAATGGAGGCGGAAGGACAGTCGAAGGCAACAGCAGACAAACTGATTGATATGGTGAATGGTTTTGCCGAGCAATGGCCGGACAAATTTGCCATCGCCCGATCGCCAGCCGACGTACGCGAACATTTCGCGGCTGGCATCATGTCATTGCCCCTGGGTATGGAAAACGGATCACCGGTTGAAGGCGACCTTGCGAATCTGCAGCACTTCTATGATCGTGGCATACGTTACATCACACTTACTCATAGCCTCTCAAACCACATTTCTGACTCTTCCTACGATACCAATCGGCAATGGAATGGTTTGAGCGAATTTGGCAACGAAGTCGTCAGAGAAATGAATCGCCTCGGCATCATGGTTGATATTAGTCACGTATCAGACGATGCGTTTTGGCAAGTCATGGACATCAGCGCTGCACCGGCTATTGCGTCGCACTCCTCTGCGCGTCACTTCACGCCCGGATTCGAACGCAATATGAGTGACGAAATGATCGTTAAGCTGGCTGAGAATGGTGGCGTGATTCAGATCAATTATGGCTCCGGCTTCGTAACCGCCGAAGCGCGCGAATATTCTGATGCGCGATCCGCTGCCAGCAAGCAATGGCTTGCGGATAACCCGCAGTTTGAAGAGGCAGACGCCTACGGGGTGTTCCCGGAGATTTACGCCGCCGAACATGGCCCAATGCCGTTCGCAACGCTTGACGATATTCTCAATCATATCGATCACGTCGTCGCATTGACCAGCATTGATCATGTGGGTATCGGGTCTGACTACGATGGCGTGGGCGATTCATTGCCCATCGGCCTCAAAGATGTTTCAAGCTATCCCAATCTTGTTCAAGGCTTGCTGGATCGCGGCTATAGCGAGCCAGACATCAAGAAGATTCTGGGTGAAAACCTGTTGCGCGTTTGGCAAGCCGTTGAGGACTACGCGGCCACCACATCCAGCAGTACGTAACGTAACAAGACTTCGTAGCTACTCCGATCCAGCTTCATGCCATCCGGCAGTTCAAGCGTATGAATCGGCTTGCCACCGACTGTACACATTTCCAGAAAGTGCCTGTCGGACTCGCGGTAGACTTGATATTGCACGTCACGATGATCGCCTGGTTTTAGCTGCACACTGGCTTTGGTCCAATCCAGGATTGTCGCTCTGCCCATGATGTTCTCCGCTTTAGATCTCAGTCACACAGAGTGTTGCAAAGCCTATGCCAACAATTAATTCTGCCAGCTTTATTGTTTATATTCAATTACTTATGAGAACTTATTAAAATAACTTTTTATATAAAAACTGGCACCTATTGTCACTTTTTGACACGCGATTCGGTGAATCGGCGACAGTTGATTAACATAAAATTACGGCGTCAGCGGCCAGAAAAAGATGATGGCAGGAACCGACACGACGATGATCAAAATCTCGAGTGGCAGACCCATTCGCCAATAGTCTCCAAATCGATAACCGCCCGGCCCCATGATAAGAGTGTTGTTCTTGTGACCAATCGGTGTCAGAAACGCACAGGATGCAGCGACGGCCACCGCCATCAGGAACGGGTCGTGACTCACTCCCAATCTAGAGGCTATTTCCACAGCAATCGGTGCAGCAATGACCGCGGTCGCCGTGTTATTCATGACGTCAGACAAAGTCATCGTGACAATGATCAGCATCGTCAGAACCACGACCGGCGAATAACCCGCTGACAGATCAACGATACCGCCCGCGATTAGCGCCGTTCCGCCTGTCGACTGCAACGCACCACCGATTGGAATCATCGAGCCAAGTAACACGATCACCGGCCATTCAATTGACGAATACACATCGCGGATCGGAACGATATTCAGCAAGACATAGAGCACCGTCACGCAGCCGAGGGCGATCGGCAAATAGACCCAGCCGAAACTGGCCACAGTGATTGCAGACGCAAACAGGCCAACGGCCCACCACGCCTTGTCACGCTGAATGACGCGCTGACCCCGATCAGCGAGAGGCAGCAAACCCAGGCGGGTCGTCGCATCGTTGATGCGCTCTTCTGCGCCCAGTAATAACAGAACGTCACCCGGCTGCAATTCCAGCTTGCGGACGTTTTCACGAAAGCGCTCGCCACGTCTCGAAACGCCCACGATCGCGACGCGATTGCGATACAAGAGGCGTAATGACAACGCGGACCGTCCGGCGAGGCGCGACGATTCTTGCACCACGACTTCACTAAGAACCAGATTGTCGTCCCCAAGTTGACTGGCGCCTTTACCGACGTACTCCAACTGTAAGTTTCCGAGCGCCTCATCGATACTGCTGGGACTGGCTTCGACAACCAGAATATCGCCTGCCTTGATTTCAATAGCCCGTGCAAACCCCGGGAAACGCCTTCCACGACGCACAAGCCCAACGATTTCAACATCGCTGCGCGCCGCAACCTCATCCAGTTCACGAACCAGCTTGCCGATCGCAGACGATCCTTCCGGCACACTCAATTCTGCAATGTAATCCGCCAGATCGAATAACTCCTCGCCAGCGTCAGCGGACTTGCGTGCGCCGGGCAACAAACGCCAACCAATAAGGGCTACGTAAGCGACACCAACCACTGCGCACGCCAGTCCGACTGGCGCAAAATCGAACATCTTGTAGGGTTCGCCGAACTCCGCGCCGCGAAACTCGGCGATGACAATATTGGGTGGCGTGCCGATCATTGTGATCATGCCGCCGAGGATTGAAGCGAACGACAGCGGCATTAATGTTAATGACGGACTGCGACCCGCTTTCTTTGCCGCTTGCATATCGACAGGCATTAAGAGCGCGAGCGCAGCAACGTTATTCATGATCGCAGACAAAGATGCTGCAAGTCCGGACATGATGGTGATATGCGTTGACAGTTTTCGAGACGCATCAATCATGTAGCGGGCAAGCAGTTCAATGGCGCCCGAATTTGACAAGCCCCGGCTGACAACCAAAACCAGCGCAATGATGACAGTGGCGGGATGACCGAATCCCGAAAACGCCTGTTCTTTTGGAACAATGCCCGTGAGCAAGGCGATGAGCAGTGCTGTAAACGCTACGAGATCGTAGCGCCAGCGCCCCCAAATCAGGAACACGAAAACAAAAAACAGAAGTCCGAAAAGAACTGACTGATCTGTCGTCATTGCTTACATCTCGACCGATGGCAGAAACGGCTTGATACCGATCGCTCGATAGAGATCTTCCGGTCGGTACAACGTGTCACCCTTCATGACCAGGACCGCTCGCCGAATTGCACTGATATCCTCGAACGGGTTTCCATCAATGAGCATCAGGTCAGAGTCTTTATCGATCTCGATAGACCCCTTCCGATCAGCAACACCTGTGATTCTTGCCGAGTCGAGCGTCGCAATTTTCAATACTTGTGCATTTGGGATGCCGGCCTCTGCGTAGAGTTCGATTTCTCGATGCACGGTAAATGCCGCCATATCGTCGCTACCCGGGACAATTTGTATACCGTACTCATGCAAGGCTTTGAGCATCGCGGCCTGATTTTCAGCAGACTTTAGCCACGCTTCTTCCTGGCCGCGTTTGTTCATCTGTACGTTATAACGAAAGCGAGCAACATTTGGCGGCAGGTGATCAACAACCGCTGCGAACGACGGGTCAGGCGTGCCGGCAAGATGCCGGAGCGAGGTATCAAAAATCGCTGCGGTTGGATCGATGGAAACATTGTTTTCCTTTAACAACGCAAAGAAGTCCTGCACCTCATCGCTTGCCAGATCGAGGTTGCCAGCTTCATCGCCGTATAAAGTGAATCGAATCTGCTGCCGCGTATCCTCCCGATCGCCCGCAAGGAAATTCAGGAACACCATATTAATATGCTGAATCTCGTCATAGCCGGCGCGAACGGCCTGTTCCGCCGACATGAATGCCGGGATGTGGCCGCTGACGCGCATACCGTGCGAATGCGCACGCTCCGCGATTGGGGCGACCCAGCCAGGCTCAATGGAGCTGTACAGTTTGATCTGGATATATCCATTCTCAGCAAAGAAATCGACGCGATCCAACGCCTGCTCTAACGACTCGGCAGCCCAGCCAGAGGCATATGGACCTGCTTTGTCCATAAAACCCGCGCGAAAGGTGTTGGGTCCGATGACTTCGCCAGAATCATGTTTGGCTGTGAGTTCCATGGTTTTTTCATGCACACCACCGATATTACGAACGTTGGTGATTCCCCCGGCGATGTTCAATACGCCATCTGACAAAGAGAAGTGTGCGTGCATATCCCAAAGACCCGGCATGAGTGATCTGCCTGCACCGTCGATGCGCATCGCCGCAGCGTCTTCAATCGGATCTGCTGAAATTTGCCTGATAACGCCATCGGCGACCAGGACATGCCGACCAACAAGTAGCTCACCATTGACAACATCGACCACGTTGACGTTTTCAAAGATGACGGCGCCGTCAGTTCGCGTCGCAAGATCGCTTGCCAGCTCAGTGATGTATTCGCCATCCGCGTCAGACTGGATACTACTCAGTTCATTGAGGACAGATACGTCCCAACCTTCGGGAACCATACCGAGATAGCCACCACCGTCGAACGAAACGACATCCAGTTTCTCGTCGAACCACAAATAGCTCGGCGTGAAGCCGATACCGTGGATCGCGAACAGTGAAACCAACTGCTCTCCGTCAGGCGTATCGACCGTGACATCGCGAACCTTCTCAACTCGAGCTCGACCGTTGGGAAACAGATCGATGGAGCTGTCGATGCTGTTGACTGCGGCCTTCACTAAAGCACCGGCAGCACCAAAGGTAATACCCTCGTTCGCGAGATAGAACGCAGGTTCATCAGTCGTCGCTGAGCCGCTTTCGCCCGGAGTACCCCACGACGCAACCCCGTCTTCATACGTGTAGTACTCATCAATGACGGATTTGAATGGCGATATTCCAGTAATCTTTTGCGATTCAATTCGGCCATTCGCGTCGAGCTGTAACTCGGAATTAACCGTCCATTCGCGATTATTCCAATGCACAAACGATTCATTCGTAATCTTGCCATCGCCATTCTTTGTGATTGTGGTTTGACCTGCCGGCGTCGTGCCCTGCATGTACCAATCGTACTTAGCGATTGAGCCAACAGCCTCGGTACTGGCTGCAGTTTCGACACTCGCCACAGGCTCGTCGGCCTGCTTCTGACTGCAGGCAGCTATAAACAACGAACTCAGAATGAGAAGAACAATACGGTGCAGCACTCGACCTTGGATCAGCATTGATTGCGACCTTTGTGATTATTATTAAGCCGCTAAGACTACTCCAGAGAACCTCTATTGCAAGAAGGCGTGCCGCAGCGCCCTGACATTCTGCTTGCCGAAGCCTAAAGCACACAACTGCAGCCGATACGCGGTTTCAGATCGAGTCATAATTAGCCAATCCTGAACGAGCGTTCAAACTGGCATCGCGATACGATACTGATATGGTTTACATCGTTATTATCGTTCTGATTCTCGCTGTCGTATTCGGGCCTGGCGTCTGGGTTAAGCGCGTGCTCGTAAAGTACAGCAAGCCCGAAGACCGCTATGCCGGCAGCGGCGCCAGTCTGGCGCGACACCTTCTGGATAAGGAAGGTCTGCATTCTGTTGCCGTAGAACCCACCGAATCGGGGGACCATTACGACCCGATTGCGAAGGTGGTTCGACTGACACCGGGCAATCACGATGGACGATCACTGACGGCTATCACGGTTGCCGCACATGAAGTTGGTCACGCCGTGCAGGATCATAAGAGCTTTCCGCCGCTGAAATGGCGTACGCGACTGGTCAGAGCAACCAGCGGCATCGAAAAAATCGGTGCTGGCTTACTGGTGATTTCGCCCTTTATGGGGATGCTGACACGGGTGCCAGCTTTGGGCCTGGTGACCATCGCAGCGGGGATGCTGACACTTGGCACATCGGCGCTCGTGCATTTCGTCACCCTGCCAACCGAATTTGACGCCAGTTTCAATCGCGCATTACCGCTGCTCGACAAGCACAGGATACTGAAATCCTCAGACCGGCCACATGCTCGCAGGCTGCTGACTGCCGCCGCGTTGACCTATGTATCTGCGTCATTAATGAGCCTTCTAAATATCGCCCGCTGGATTGCGATTCTGAGACGCTGAACTCAGGGTTTTAACTACTTGTTTTTATTATTCTTTTTGTGAATTCAAGCCGCTACCCGGGTGACACCAACAATTTGACTGGTTTAGGGGGCTCCGCACTGTTATTATCCGCGCCCGAAAGCCCGTCCTACCTGAATTACAGCACCGCACCAGCTGTCGGGAAACGCACCAAGGACCGGCAAGGATTACGTGCACCCACCTCGATTTATTGCCGGGTTCTCGCTTTAGCAAGGCTTTGAGAGCACCTGAGGGTATGGCAGTAGCTGGACGTTGGTGACAAAAGACAACTACGAGAGTTAGAGCATAGAGATGAAAGACCTTAGCAAGTACCGAAATATTGGAATTTTTGCCCACGTTGATGCGGGCAAGACCACAACCACCGAGCGTATCCTGAAGCTCACCGGCAAGATCCATAAGACGGGCGAAGTCCACGATGGCGAAGCCACGACTGACTTTATGGATCAAGAGCAGGAGCGCGGCATTACGATTCAATCCGCTGCAACCAGCTGCCAGTGGGACGGTCATCGAATGAACATTATCGACACACCGGGACACGTGGATTTCACGATCGAAGTTTACCGTTCACTGAAAGTGCTCGACGGTGGTGTCGGCGTATTTTGTGGATCGGGAGGCGTAGAGCCGCAGTCGGAAACGAACTGGCGCTATGCGAACGACTCAGAAGTCGCGCGCATCATCTTCGTCAACAAGCTTGACCGCATTGGTGCGGACTTCTACGGCGTTGTTAAGCAAGTCGAAGACGTGCTGGCTGCCCACCCGTTGGTTATGGTTCTGCCAATCGGCATCGAAGACGACTTCGTTGGCGTTGTTGATCTGTTGACTGAAAAGTCCTGGATCTGGAGCGACTCGAACGATCCTGAGTCATACACCATTGGTGATGTGCCTGAAGATATGCTTGAGAAAGTTGCTGAATGGCGCGAGAAACTCATCGAGACGGCTGTAGAACAGGACGACGATCTGCTGGAGGCTTATCTTGAGGGCGAAACACCGTCAATCGATGACCTGAAACGCTGCGTCCGCAAGGGCACAATCAACCTTGAATTCTTCCCGACTTACTGTGGTTCTGCCTTTAAAAACAAAGGTGTACAGAACATTCTTAATGCAGTTGTTGACTTTTTGCCGGACCCGACTGAGGTTAAACCGCAGCCGGAAATCGACCTTGAGGGCAATCCGACCGGCGGCTTTGCGATCGTTGATCCTGCGAAGCCTTTGCGCGCGCTAGCGTTCAAGATTATGGATGACCGCTATGGCGCACTGACATTTACGCGTATCTATTCGGGTACCTTGAAGAAAGGCGACAACGTCGTAAATACCTTCACGGGTAAAAGCGAACGTATCGGCCGTATCGTTGAGATGCATGCCGACTCACGTGAAGAGCTTGATTCTGCTCAGGCTGGCGATATTGTTGCCCTCCTCGGCATGAAAGGCACCCGGACAGGTCATACGCTCGCCGATGCAGACAATCCTGCAACACTCGAGCCAATGGTATTCCCGGATCCTGTAATCTCGATCGCGATCTCGCCGAAAGACAAGGCCGGTACAGAGAAGATGGGTGTTGCACTGAACAAGATGGTTCAGGAAGACCCTTCATTCCAGGTAGCGACTGATGAAGACTCCGGCGAAACGCTGATCAAGGGTATGGGCGAACTGCACCTGGACATCAAGGTCGACATTCTGCGCCGCACGCATAACGTTGATGTTGAGATGGGTAAGCCACAGGTTGCCTATCGCGAGACGATTACGCGAATGATCGAAGATACTTACACCCATAAGAAACAATCGGGTGGTTCGGGTCAGTACGGCAAGATCGAATACCAGATTGAGCCAGCTGAGCAGAACGTTGGATATGAGTTCGAATCCAAAGTTACTGGCGGTAATGTACCGCGCGAATACTGGAGCGCGATCGAGAAAGCATTCGGATCATGCATGGTTGAAGGCACGATGGCGGGCTACCCGCTGCTGGACGTCAAGTTCACACTGCTAGACGGTGCTTTTCATGCGGTTGACTCCTCTGCACTTGCGTTCGAAATCGCAACAAAAGCTGCGTATCGCCAGTCAATTCCGAAAGCGGGCCCGCAATTGCTTGAGCCGATCATGAAAGTCGACGTCTTCACACCGGAAGATAATGTCGGTGACGTTATCGGTGACTTGAACCGTCGTCGCGGCATGATCAAGTCTCAGGATGCTGGTGCTACTGGCGTTCGAGTTAAAGCAGATGCACCGTTGGCCGATATGTTTGGTTACATCGGTCACCTGCGTACGCTGACATCAGGTCGTGGCCAGTTCTCAATGGAGTTCTCGCATTACGCACCTTGTCCGCAGAATGTCGCTGATGATGTCATCAGGGAAGCGGCTGAGCGCAAAGCTAATAAGTAATTCTTAATAGCTCAAACTCGATAAATTAAGCCCCTGCGGGATTTTCCTGCCGGGGCTTTTTCTTTGTCGATGTTAGAGCATCATAAATAAAGAACGCGACAGCCGACCAGATGAGCCCGAAGCACACCAGGTGTGCCGTCGTCAGCGTCTCTCCATAGTAGATGCCGACGCAGAACTGCATTGTCGGTGCCAGGAACTGCATAAAGCCGATGGTGGTCAGCGATAAGCGCCGTGCTGCCAACGCGAAACAGAGTAAGGGAAGCGCCGTCGCTGGGCCGGCCATAAGCAACCAGACTGTTGTCGATGCATCACCATGCAAAAACGTCATCTCAGATGAGCTAAGCAAATAAGCCATCCAGGCCAAAGCGAAGGGCAGTATCAAGACGGTTTCAACAAACAACCCCGGCATGCCGCCGATCACCACGCGTTTGCGGATCGTGGCATACACGGTGAAACTTAACGCCAGAAATAATGCGACCCAGGGTATAACACCGCCAGAAATCGCTAACACCAGTACACCGATTGTCGCCAGCGCCACAGCGAGCAACTGAAAAGGACGCAGGCGCTCATGGAAAAACCACACGCCAGCCAGCATGTTGGTCAGTGGATTAATGTAATAGCCAAGACTGGTCTCGAAAATCCGCTCGTCCTGAATTGCCCAGATATAGACGAACCAGTTCATTGCTATGAATAATGCAGAAACTGACAACCAGCCGAGCATGCTGCGATGTGTCAACGCACGCCAAACTTCTGGCCATTGGCGACGCGCCGTCAGTATCAAGGCACCGAAAGGAATCGCCCACACGACACGATGTGACAATACTTCCATTGGATCGACTTCCCCGACAATTTTGAAATAAACCGGGAGGAACCCCCACATCAAGTACGCAGCGAGACCTGCTATTACACCCTCGCGCGTCGTCTTATCCGTCGATGTCATTTTGACTAATCGGACTGCACTTCAACCGGCCGATACAGCATCCAGTTTTTGAATGAACGCATTCGACGGAAGAAGTCTTCCTGCAACATATAAAGGGCTGGGATCAGGAATAAAGTAATGATCGTAGCGAAAATGATTCCATAGCCAATGGA
>Ga0316202_10002426_pt1 | contig 12326 bp, 13 predicted proteins | sample 3monrhotite_MG_FD_204934 | JGI IMG/M metagenome (GOLD analysis project Ga0316202, IMG submission 204934) | Microbial mat bacterial communities from mineral coupon in-situ incubated in ocean water Damariscotta River, Maine, United States -... | ecosystem: Environmental > Aquatic > Marine >... | reverse complement strand
TAAAAACTTCAATGAATGGTCGGGGCGGGGTGATTCGAACACCCGACCCTCTGGTCCCAAACCAGATGCGCTACCAGGCTGCGCTACGCCCCGACATATTCACTACCCTTCCAAGATCGGAAGGTCGCGCAAGGTAGTGAGCAAGGCTAAGTTCGTCAACACTTTTTTACCCATTCACACACACTTGGATATTTTTTAATTCATGGATAATAATTCCGCCTGAGTTTAGCCTAACATACGTATACACGAACTTTTTTCACGCCATGATATACTCCACTATCACAAAGTATGGAAAGATTATCAGTATAAGGAGCATGCCCCATGTCATCGATCAATATGCGCGGAACCACTATCTGTTGTGTCCGCCGAGAAAATGATGTCACCGTTGCTGGTGATGGCCAAGTCACACTGGGTGATACAGTGATGAAACATGGTGCGCGCAAAGTTCGAAAAATTCGCGATGGGAAAATTTTAATCGGTTTTGCTGGCTCAACTGCCGATGCCATGTGCCTTTTTGAAATGTTTGAAGCCAAATTGGATGAACATAGCGGTAACTTAACCCGTGCTGCCGTTGGCCTTGCCAAGCAATGGCGCACCGACAAATATCTCAAGAAACTCGAAGCCATGATGATTGTTGCCGATGATAAGCGCACCCTTATCATCTCTGGTAATGGTGATGTCTTAGAACCAGATGAAGGTGTGGCATCCATTGGCTCAGGTGGGCCTTATGTGAAATCTGCTGCGACGGCTCTTTTACGCCACAGTGATCACAGCGCCCGTGACATTGCCGAGTACGCTATGATTGTTGCCGCAGAAACTTGTATCTATACCAATACATCCTTTACCATCGAATCATTGGAGCAAACATCGTGAGCGATACCCTAACACCCCCACAAATCGTATCTGAACTAGATCGTTACATCATTGGGCAAGCCGACGCCAAGCGTGCCGTTGCTGTTGCCTTGCGCAATCGCTGGCGTCGCCAACAAGTTGTGGGGGATATGCGTGAAGAAATCACGCCAAAGAATATCTTATTGATTGGCCCCACAGGCGTTGGTAAAACTGAAATTGCCCGTCGCCTCGCCAAACTTGCCAATGCGCCATTGGTCAAAGTGGAAGCAACCAAATACACCGAAATCGGTTATGTTGGACGTGATGTTGAGTCTATTATTCGAGACCTACTTGATACCGCAATCAAAATGGTTCGCGAAGAACACTTGATTCAAGTTGAAAAAAAGGCGGAAGCTGCCGCAGAAGAACATCTACTGAACATTCTTATCCCCCATTCTGTCGAGCCCAATGCGCCTGTTGATAGCGAGCGCCAATCAACACAGCGCAGCACACGTGAAAAAATGCGCCATAAATTACAACTGGGTGATCTCGATGGTCGTCAGGTTGAAATTGAAGTCCATGAAGTATCGCATGCGGCTTCATTGCAAATTTTCCCTCAACAAGGGCATGAAGACATGGATAATAACATCCAAGATATGCTCGGTAACCTAATGGGCGGCCAGAAAAAGAAAAAGCGCATGAGTGTCTTCGACGCCAAGCAAGTGCTTAAGCAACAAGAAGCCAATGAGTTGCTGGATATGGATCGCGTTAAAGAAGAAGCTATTGCACGCAGTGAAAATTCTGGCATCGTATTTTTAGATGAAATGGATAAAATCACTCACCGTGAAGGCAAAGATGGCAATGTTTCTCGTGAAGGCGTGCAGCGTGACTTATTACCTTTGGTAGAAGGCACAAGCGTCAACACCAAACATGGCTCTGTCAAAACAGATCACATCTTATTTATTGCTTCGGGTGCATTCCACCTCTCTCGTCCATCGGATTTAATTCCAGAGCTACAAGGCCGCTTCCCCATTCGCGTAAGTTTGAATGCACTGACTGAAGATGATTTTCGGCGCATTCTTGTAGAGCCTGAAGCTGCATTAAGCAAGCAATACATTGCTCTTTTGGCGACTGAAAGTGTGAAACTTCATTTTACCGATGACGGCATTGCCGAAATCGCCCGCATTGCAGTGCAAGTCAATGATAAAACCGAAAATATTGGTGCCCGTCGCCTACATACCTTATTGGAGCATGTACTAGAAGATATTAGCTTCAATGCTTCTAATTGTGATGGGGTTAAACTCGATGTTGATGCTGCTTATGTGCAACAGCAATTAGGCGAAATTGCCGAAAGCGAGGATCTCTCACGATATATTCTATAGTTTTTCATGCTGAAAAACACTTCTTCCTATCCGCAATACTTATATAACTGAATTACACCATAAGCTGGGCAATTTTCCCTTGTAAGACGACTGGGTCAAATGGCTTCGTGATTATATCTGCATGTCCCATCCATGAAATTACCTCCACACTATCATTGGGGTCATAAGCAGTTAAAAATAATATGGGTAAATCACTGTCGCTTTCTCGAATTTTCTTCGCTGCTTCTATGCCGCCCAAACGCGGCATCACCACATCCATTAAAACAACATCAATACTCGCTTGATATTCTTTGTACAACTCAATGGCTTGATAGCCATCGTGCGCTTGCACAACCTTAAAGCCTGAACCCTGTAAAATCTCAGCCAGAGATGACCTGAGCGTTGCATTATCATCCACCAACAACACTGTCCGCCCAAGCCCATTCAATGTAATCGCAGATGCATCCAACTCCACCGTATCTTCACCTTTGCCTATTGAAGGCAAATAAATTTCAAATCGCGAGCCTGTTTCAATCGTACTATCAACATGAATATAACCACCGTGCTGTTTGATAATACCATAGCTCATTGCCAAACCTAGCCCTGTTCCTTTATCCAGTGCCTTTGTTGAAAAAAATGGCTCAAATATTTTATCTATATTTGCTTTCGAAATACCACAACCGCTATCCTGAATCGATATCACACAAGCATCATCATTAGAGCCAATATTTAGATACGATAAAATGGACTGCTGAATATCATCGTAGTGCTTTTTTCTCACGACAATTTCGATACTCCCCTGTTCTTTTGTATCCATCGCATCCCGAGCATTATTCACCATATTGGTAATCACTTGTTGCAACTGGATGACATCCACATTCACTGCAAGTTCATCGGCTTTAGAAAGGTCCACTAAATAACGGATATTATCTGGAATACTTGCTTCAATTAATTTGGATGTTTCTTTTATAAAAGGGCTTAAAAAAATCTCTTTTTTGTTATTCTCATTCTGCCTTGAAAAGGAAAGAAGCTGCTTGATAAGCTCTGCGGATTTTAAACTTAATGTCTCGATAATATCAATGCGTGAAAGTGCCTTCTTATTATTAGCATCCTTCTTAAGAAGGTGTGTATTACCTAAAATACCTGCCAAAGTATTATTGAAATCATGCGCAAGACCTCCAGCCAATGTTCCTACAGCCTCTAGTTTTTGTGCCTGAATAAGCTGTTGCTCAAGCTCCTTTTCTCCTGATATATCCCTTTGAACAGATACAAAATTTATAATATGTCCTTCATCATCTCTGATCGGAGATATGGTCATATGTTCGTCGTATTCACTACCGTCTTTGCGGCGGTTGACATGCTGGCCAGACCAACTCTCACCACGCTGAATGCGCGTCCATAAATTCTTGTACCAACTTTCATCATGCTTCCCACTCGATAACATGGCTGGGGTTTTACCAACGACCTCATCTACACTGTAACCTGTGGTGCGTTCAAAGGCAGGGTTTACATACTCAATCATCCCATGAATATCTGTAATAATCACAGATTCACTAGACTGTTCGATAGCTCTGAGCATTTTCCTCTCATTAAGACCAGAGCGACGTTTATCTGAATCATCATGGATCAAACAAATATACTGATTAAGCAATCCATTTTCTTCAAAAACAGGAACAAGCTTCAAGATAACATGAAATGTTGATTCATCTTTACATGTTAATAGCGTAGAAAATGATACTTGAGCTTCTTTCTTTAATGCATCAGACACTCTCTCTTGCGCTTCTTGATGCAAAAGTTTGGCAAATCCATTATTCTTCATATCTTCTAAATCAAAACCAGTTTGACTGCTAAAGGCTTCATTCACATAAACAAACTGCCCACCAGAAAAATGAGGATCGTAACTTAAATACCCCATATTGGTATGTGAAATTGCAGATGCTAACTGGGAGTTCTTTTGCATGGATTTACGAAGCGGCGCTACAAACAAACGATAAGCTGCAAATGTTGTAATGATGGTGAGTAAAACCGCATCCATACTATTGAGTACTTCAGGCCTCAAAAAGTCAGCAATTCCTGCATATTCAATGGTATACATAATGCTCAGTTCAGATGAAAGAACAATTGCTACCAAAAGAAAAATTGCTTGAAGTCTATTAACGCTGCTCATTACGTGCGAACCACCTACCAGAATAACATCTGTTCATTGATACCGTTTTTATCAAAAAAGTCAACTGGTATAGTGCTATGATAGCAAAGTTTTATGACAGCTAGATAATACCGTCCTTATTAAGCTCAACTATTTTACTTTCATACAACATAACTGAGCTGGTGCTCTTGAATCGGTAGGCAAGAAACATCCGCATACGAGCAAAAAAACACAACAATCACCCTTTTTACTGTGACCGCATTCGGGGCAAACAAGTGTCGCCTTCAATCTAACCTCATGCATCAATTTTGTTTGCCTTAGCCCTTTGGATATAACTGCACCATCACACTGACTTTTAATAATGCAGCAGATTTTATCACAGCACCTTCTTTAATCCACAAATGGGCCATTCTGGCAAATTGGCTCACCATGCGGTTTACCAAAACACCACATCAATCGCGCCGCTTCATGCGCCTCAATTGTGACATCAGATGTATCTTCAATATAAGACGCAGAACCAGAAGAAACTTCCTCACCACCTATTTGCACACAGCCTTCAACCACGTAAATAAAACCGCGAAAGCCAGCATGAATGGACTTCTTCCAATACGCTCTAGATGCCAAACTCACATCAAGATACTCAATATCTGTTTTTAATTGAATAGAACCACCCTCGCCAACAATAATGCGAATGAGCACGCCTTCTCCGCCACTTTCAGGAATGCTATCGACTTGCTGATAAGCAGGTTCGATGCCTTTTAATCGCTTAGGCAAATTTACCCAAAGCTGAATACCCACAGCTCTGCCATCAGGCATTTCAGAATGCACCATGCCTTTTCCAGCCGTAAAACGCTGCGCACCAACGCCATGAACCGTGCCGCGGTTACCCAAGTTATCCGTATGCTGCATACCACCCTCAAACATATAAGTGATCGCCTCAAAGCCACGGTGTGGGTGATTGGGAAAGCCACCCCCAGTAATATCAAAATGATCCCACAGCACAAATGGGTCAAAATTTCTTAACCCTGCCACTGGCATTAACCGTTTGACCTCCACACCATCACCTTCAGGTACGGTAGTTGCGTGATGAATAACCATACTCATCTTACGCCGCCAAATTGAATGCCAGTCAAATCTGCCATTTCTTTTTTCCATGCTGTGATGTCACGAGCATTAAATTGATTCAAATGATCATGCCCACATGCGCGTGCCATAACTCTCATCAACTCTGTGGATGCACCAAAGAAACGTGCCAAACGTTGCGCACTCTCTTCAACATTCAACTTGGCTCTCAACTCAGGTTTTTGTGTGGCAATGCCTACTGGGCATTGATTGGTATTGCACATCCGTGCCGCCACACAGCCCACAGCCTGCAATGCTGAATTTGATAGAGCAACACCATCTGCTCCCAATGCCATCGCCTTGATAAAATCTTCAGGCATGCGCAAACCGCCCGTGATAATAAGCGTTACATCACCGCGATTTAGTTTGTCTAAGTGCCGCCTTGCCCGTGCCAAGGCTGGAATTGTTGGTACTGAAATATGATCTCTGAAAATACGAGGTGCCGCACCCGTACCACCACCTCGACCATCTAAAATAATGTAATCAACGCTCGCTGCCAGCGCAAAATCAATATCATGTTCAATATGATTGGCGGATAGTTTCATACCAATCGGAATCCCACCACTGACTTCACGTACTCGATCTGCAACGCGCTTGAAATCAGCATGTGTATGCAAATCCAAAAATGTTGGTGGTGATACAGCATCTTCCCCTGCTTTCAAACCACGAACTTCAGCGATTTTATCGGTCACTTTCGAGCCTGGTAAATGGCCACCCGTACCTGTCTTCGCGCCTTGGCCACCTTTGAAATGAAAGGCTTGAACGCGTTCAAGTAAAGACTCTTCAAAACCAAATTGCGCTGATGCCAGTTCATAAAAATAGCGCGAGTTGGCTTCTTGCTCCTCAAAAAGCATCCCTCCTTCACCCGAACAGATGCCTGTGCCTGCCAATTCAGCACCTTTGGCAAGAGCCATTTTCGCCTCTTGGGATAACGAACCAAAACTCATGTCTGAAACGAATAAGGGAATATCCAAATGAAGCGGCTTTTTGGCATTGGGACCTATCACCAGCCCACTGCCAACAGGCACATCCTCAAGTAATGGTTTGGTGGCGAACTGTGCTGCCAAAATTTGAATATCATCCCATTCAGGCAATGTTGTGCGCGGCACACCCATCGCCACCATCTCGCCATGATGACCAGTCTGTTCAAGCCCAAACTTCGCTAAATCATGAACTCTCTTAACCGTTGGCTCTTCTGGTGTGGCTTGCACACCTTCAACTGCAATAACTTTTTCAGCATCTTTCGGTAGCGATTTATGCGAGCCATCACAAAAAGGAGGGTTCTTGGTGCGTTTGCACATGCACAAAAATGCTTCCTCAGAGGATTCCGCTTTAAATGCAAGCGGTGTAAACCCCGTATTTCGATGCGAACCATCACAAAAGGGCTGGTTTTTTGAACGTCCACAAGAGCACCAGTGGTACTCTTCACCCTCTTTAAGTTCAATAGCTTTTGGGAACTCTGCCGCAACAACTGGATGACTCATATCATGACCCCTTATCTCATTCTAATTTAAACCTTCAATACTTCACACCCACCGCACGACACAATTGCTGCATCAACGGTGTGGCTGTTTCAAAACAACTGCCAATCAAACCCACCAAATCATCTTGCAAAACAAGTTCTGGCATCAACGGTGAAATAGCAATGAAGTCCTTGCGTTTCAACTCATCAATCATCGGGTGATCTAACGGATAGCCTTTGGGCGCGCGTTTTAGGCTGTCACCCCCCATCTGAAAGGCTTTGTTAAAAGCAGTATTGTCCATAGCATCCAACCAGCGCGTCGGGTGTGCATCAATATAAGTGCGAATTTTTTTCAATGTGCCGCTATCGGGGTGCCAAATACCTGCCCCGACAAACACCTCATGCGCTTCGATATGCAGATAAAAACCGGGTGCATGCACATCTTTACCCATCTCATGACGAAACTGAATACCTATATTGGTTTTGTAGGGCTGTTTATTTTTACCAAAGCGCACATCCCGGTACACCCGCATCAATGAGCCACCAACTTTTTTATCCACCGCAACAAAATGCGGCGCAAAGCGAGCTAACTCTGGCTGCATCGCACGTATAAAATCCAAGGCAGGCTCCCGTACCAGGCCTTCATAATCGGGTTTGTGTTCGTTGAACCAATCACGATTGTTGTTCTCACCCAGTTGCCTTAGAAATTCAAAGCTATCTTCAGTAAAAAACTCAGCCATTACTGGCGTACGCCCTCAATAGAAAAGTACATGTCCACATTTTCTGCCGCAGCACCCAGCATTGCCGATTTCAGCATATTGTAATCAGATAAGTGCAACGTTGTATGCGCTTCAAAACCACGACGATAGCCACCCCAAGGATCATCACCAGCACCAATTTGTGTTACATCCAATTGAATAACTTTGGTAATACCACGTAATGTAAAGTCGCCAGTCATCACGCCTTTTCCATCGCCCATATCTTTATACGACGTACTTATAAATGTCGCTTTAGGAAATGTTGCAACATCAAAAAAATCAGCACTGCGCAAATGTTTGTTCCGCTCCGCATGGTTACTGTCCAAACTACTGACATCAATCTCTGCACGCACACTATTATTACTAGGCTGATCTTGATCATACGTAAAATCACCATTGAATTTCTTAAAACTGCCAAGCAACCAACTATAACCGAGATGTTTTACTTTAAACTGAATAAACGCATGTTGCCCTTTAATATCAAAAGCATAGTTCTCCGCAGCTTGTGCGGGCAAACTGAACCCCAACCCCAGCAATAATACAACCGCCAAATAGTTTAATTTAAATACTTTATTCATACTCTCTCCTTTTATTGTGCCTCTTTTTTTACTTCGAACCTACACCCAACATACGTAATAACGTTCTATCTTTGTCTATAAAATGATGTTTTAAAGCAGCCCCTGCATGTGCTCCTGTTAAAATCATGACTGCCCAAGCTGCGTAGCAATGAATCAAACCAATGAAATCGCTCTCAGCTTTGTCAAAAGACAAACTGGCAGGAATCACAAACCAACCAAACACATCGATGCCTACACCCTCAGCAGTAGGAATCAAATAACCTGTCACCATCAGCGCGAATAAGAGAACATAATGCAAACGATGGACAGTCAGTGCGATGATCTTTTCCCATGCTTCTCCCATCAATGCTGGGCGAACATTAAACAATCGCCAAGTGAGTCTAAAAATAAGCATTAGAAACAACAGCATACCAAATGCTTTGTGGATATAAGGTGCATCATGGTACCAACTATCATAATAACCTAACTCAACCATCCACACACCCAATGCAAACATCGAAAATATAGCAAATGCCATGACCCAGTGTATCACAATCGATACCCAGCCATAATGCTGTTGGCTATTGAGAAGTGACTTCACTTTTTATGTGTGCCATCACAAAATGGTAAATTCGCTGATTGTCGGCAACCACACACATAGACCGTTTCATCATTATTATAATGCACCACCATTGGTACAGCGTGATGATTGTCTGAAATACCTTTATGCGAGCCATCACAAAATGGTGGGGTTTTCGTCAGCCCGCACATACAATAACATTTGCTGTCGCCTTTTTTAACATCCACCGCAAACGGCTCTTGCTGCCATGATTGTTCTCCATTTTCACTCATACATACCCCCTATCTCTGTCATGCCCTTCATTAAAGTTCAATTTAGGGCCTTTGGGAACAATGCGTGTCGGATTAATGCTCTCATGGCTGCCATAATAATGCTGTTTGATGTGCTGCATATCCACTGTCTCACTCACATCCGCATATTGATACAACTCACGTAAATAGTTTGATAGATTGGGGTAATCGGTAATACGCTGACGGTTGCATTTAAAATGCCCGACATACACCGCATCAAAACGAATCAATGTGGTAAACAAACGCCAGTCGGCTTCAGTCAAACAATTGCCAACCAAATAGCGTTGTTTGGACAAGCGTAATTCGACTTCATCAAGGGCTGAAAACAAGGCATCAAAAGCTTCATCATAAGCATCCTGTGTGGTCGCAAAACCACAGCGGTACACGCCATTATTGATAGTGTCATATACAAAGGCGTTGATGCTATCAATGTCACTACGCAATGCCTCGGGGTAATAGTCATCCACATTACCTGTCAGGACATTAAATTCTGAATTGAACATACGAATAATTTCTGCCGACTCATTGGACACAATCGTTTCGCGCTGTTTGTCCCATAAAATTGGCACGGTCACGCGTCCTGAATAATCAATATCAGCCTTGGTATAAAGCTGATGTGCATAATCAAAGCCATACAACGGCTCAGGCGAGTCAAATTGCCAGCCATGCGCCAACATATGTGGATGAACAACTGTCACATCGATCAGTTTATCTAAACTTTTCAATTTACGAAAAATTAACGTGCGGTGTGCCCAAGGACACGCCAAGGAAACATATAGATGGTAACGCCCCGCTTCTGGCTGAAATTCGCCATCGTGTGTCATGCGATTGCGAAATTGTGCGGCCTTACGCTCAAATTTTCCACCTGTGGACTTGGTGTCATACCATTGGTCATGCCATATTCCATCAACCAATAAACCCATTGCGACTCTCCATAAGATGATTTCTTTAAACCACGACAATGATAGCAACAAACAATGATATATAAAAAATATATTGTTTTTATTATCATGATATATAAAATGAATCATCTATGACACTGGAACAATTAAAAGTCTTCTGCGCCATCGTTGATCATGGTGGTTTTCGAGCCGCTGCCAACAGCCTCTATAAAAGCCAATCGGCGATTAGCATTGCATTGAAAAAGCTTGAGTCGGAGCTAAAGGTATCTTTATTTCAACGCGACCAGTATCGCCCTGTGCTGACCAGTGAAGGCAAAGAGCTATATAAAAAAGCCAATGTTATCCTTAAACACAGCGATGAATTCTCCTTACTTGCAGAACATTTCGCCATGGGTGAGGAGCCAGAGTTACGTATTGCAATGAGCGGTATTGCGCCCATTGAGCCTATTTTAGATGTCTTAAAAGGCACCTCAGAAAGCACACCCTCAACACAGTTATCGCTGCAAATGGAAAATCTCAATGGCACACTAGAACGCTTAAAAGATGGTGATGCCGATATTGTCATCTCAGAAAGCAATGAACGTGAAGCAAGTTTTGAATACCAGCACCTCACCCATGTTGAATTGATAGGTGTTATTTCCAGCCAATCTCCTCTTGCACGACATGCCACGACGCTCACTGAGCGTGATATGGAAGGGAGCACACAAATTCTTGTGCGAGACACAAGCATACATACACCTCGACTCACCGCAGGGGTTGTGGACGGAACCAACCATTGGGTTGTCAATGATTTCATCATGAAAAAGCGTGTGATTGCATCAGGTTCAGGCTGGGGTCGCCTACCCAAACATATGATACAGGAAGATATAAAAAAAGGCGTCCTGACGGCTATTTCAAGTAAGCACTTTCCCACCATTTCCACTGATATTCAAGCCATCCGTCATAAACACAAACCCATCGGCCCAGTGGCATCCACACTATGGCAGCGCCTTCAACATATTGATTGGACATACCCATACTCTTGACCAAACTATTAGAAAAAAAACACTCGTTTCTTCAGTTTTTCTATAATATAGCACCAATGATTCTAAGCGGACATTCGGCAGTTCAGAATATTTCGAGCATATTTTCCCATCAAAGGAGGTATCATGTATATACCAAAACATTTTGAAGTAACTGACAAAAAAGAGATATTTAATTTCATAGAAGCCAACGCATTTGGTCAACTTATTTCGTCTGTAGAAGGCAACTTTTTTTCTACACATATGCCCTTTCTTGTAAGTGAAAATCAATCCAGTTTAATCGGCCACCTAGGAAAACAAAATTCTCAATGGCAGAGCCTCAATGGACAAAAAGTTTTAGTTACATTACAAGGCCCTCATGACTACATCTCTCCATCATGGTATGCCTCCCCTGGCGTTCCTACTTGGAACTATCAAGCCGTTCATATTTATGGGGTATGCAAAATATTCCATGCTCACAAAGACTTAAAATCAGCAGTCGATACCCTTACAAAAAAGTACGAGCTATCATTTAATGAACCTTGGGAGCCAGTATATAGAGATGCTATGCTTGAGGGTATTGTTGGACTAGAAATAGAAATTAATGACATTCAATGTAAATATAAATTAAGTCAAAACCGCTCAAAGCAAGATCAACTTCAAGTTATTGGACAGCTTAAAGCAAGCGGTTCCCACAAACTAGCGGCAGCAATGGCCAATAACACATGATCTGAATAGCACCTTGTTTACACGACCGCTTTTAACACCTGTGTTACACTGGCTGGTTGAGATCGTCACCAAAAAACAATATTCTTGGAATATGCTAAACTGATCAATCAGACGAGATAAAAGAGGAGAAGGTCATGCTAGGAATAATGAAGAAAAATTCATTGTATGGTGTCCCTGAAGGAAAGGATATTGGCCTTCGCCTTGAGCCGCCAACCGAAGATATGATTAAAAGAGCTAGGTTCGCTCTGATCTCAACTGGAACAGTTGGCGCAATTGCATTGATTATCACAGGCCTGATGACTTGGTTGTTTTTACCTCCAATTATCGGATACGGCCTGATGTTCGCTGAATGTTCATTGGTGGCTGTTTTTTTTAGACGCTTATTTCCAGACATCGAAGATACCGGGTGGATGCTTTGGCTCCCAATTGCCGCTATCGCATTTATGGCTTGGCAAATTTATGACAACGATACTATCGAAAGTGATCTTCCCCCGATAAAACGGACACGTCGTATATTTCATGCAGCCACTCTTTCAAAATTGGCGGGGGTTGTATAGCCAATACCAGAGTGGATACGCTGATGATTG
>Ga0316202_10002425_pt1 | contig 12328 bp, 10 predicted proteins | sample 3monrhotite_MG_FD_204934 | JGI IMG/M metagenome (GOLD analysis project Ga0316202, IMG submission 204934) | Microbial mat bacterial communities from mineral coupon in-situ incubated in ocean water Damariscotta River, Maine, United States -... | ecosystem: Environmental > Aquatic > Marine >... | reverse complement strand
TTTAATGACCCAAGGTGCTGAGCGTTTACGTAAACTTGCCGAAAAGTTGAAAAATTTTAAGCAAATAAAAACGGTACCGGTCGCTAAAAATCTCAATGCCGAATTAAGAGTTTATCAACAACAAGGGCTAAATTGGTTACAATTTCTGCGTGAATATCAGTTAAATGGTATTTTGGCAGACGATATGGGCTTAGGTAAAACTATTCAATCGCTCGCGCATTTACAAGTTGAAAAACAGCAAAAACGACTCACCAAACCGTGCCTAATTATTGCGCCAACCAGCGTAGTATTTAACTGGGCGCAAGAAATTGCCAAGTTTACCCCTGATCTTTCTTATGTGGTTGTTAATGGTAGTGACCGGCAGCAACATTTCGAAAATTTAACTAACTACGACGTAGTGATCACTAGCTATGCCTTAATTGTTAAAGATACTGAAATTTATCAAAAACTAAAATTTTATTACTTAATTTTAGATGAAGCACAATATATAAAAAATCCTAGAACGAAGCTTTACCAGGCGATTATCAGTTTAAAATCGGAACATAAATTATGTGTAACCGGTACACCGATGGAAAACCATTTAGGTGAGTTTTGGGCGCAATTTAACTTTTTATTGCCGGGCTTTTTAGGTGGTCAAAAACAGTTTAATAAGCTCTTTAAAAATCCGATTGAAAAGCACAGCGATCACGAACGAAAAGTATTATTAAATCAGCGTATAAAGCCGTTTATTTTACGTCGTACCAAAGATAAAATTGCCACAGAGTTACCCCCCAAAACTGAAATTGTACAAACTCTGCGCATTGAAGGTAAACAAGCACAATTATATGAATCGGTACGCTTAGCAATGGATGATCGCTTAAAAGACATTATTGCTAAAAAAGGCTTACAGCGTAGTCAAATTGAAATTTTGGATGCACTGCTAAAACTTCGTCAAGTGTGTAATCACCCACAATTGTTGCCAATGGCGAGTGCAAAAAAAATCACTCAATCTGCTAAGTTAGACTTTTTAATGGATACCTTACCTGAATTGATTAGCGAAGGACGGAAAATTCTAATTTTTTCACAATTTACCAGTATGTTAGCTTTAATTGAAGCAGAGCTAGACAATGCTAATATCGCTTTTGTAAAACTGACAGGTGCTAGTAAAAATCGGCAACAATTAGTCGAAAAATTTCAAACAGGAGAGTTTCCAGTATTTCTTATTAGCTTAAAAGCCGGTGGTGTTGGTTTGAATTTAACTGCTGCTGATACCGTTATTCATTTTGATCCTTGGTGGAACCCTGCGGTAGAAAATCAAGCGACCGATCGTGCACACCGTATTGGACAAGACAAGCCAGTGTTTGTTTATAAATTGATTATTGAAAACTCAATCGAAGAGAAAATTCAACAAATTCAAAAAACCAAAGCCGAACTTGCCAACTCTTTATTATCGGAAGAAATCAGCGAAGGAAAACTAACCCTCACCAATGATGTACTTTCAGCCTTAATGGCACCGTTAAGCTAATGGATTTATTTACCCAGACAAGTTTGCAACTCAGTAATTTACTCCATCAAGATGGTGAGGTTAATTATTATGGTGCGATAATGTCTGTCACTAAAGCAACTGATTATCTCGCAATCTTACTTAATGAAATTGCTTGGCAAAACGACCGCGCGGTTATCTATGGTAAAGAGAGCAACTATGGTAAAGAAATCATCACCAAACGAAAAATTGCTTGGTACGGTGAACAAGCATTTAATTATCGTTATTCAAATATCACTAAAACGGCGTTGCCGTGGACAAACACGTTACTCACGTTAAAAGCGTTAGTTGAGCAAGAAACAGGAGCAACCTTTAATGCGTGTTTACTTAATTTATATCATAATGGTAATGAAGGAATGGCGTGGCATAGCGATGATGAAACCGCACTAAAAAAGCGAGCAGCCATCGCCTCGCTTAGTTTAGGGGCAGAGCGAAAATTTGCCTTTAAACACAAACAAAGCCAAGTGACGCAATCACTGTATTTACAACACGGTAGTTTGTTAGTAATGAAAGGTGATACGCAAGCGCACTGGTTACACCGATTACCACCAACTAAAACCATACATACACCTAGAGTGAATTTAACCTTTCGGACAATGGTCTAAAAACTCAAGGATTTAACAATTTAGAGGTTATATGGAAATAATTTTAATTAGGCACGGTAAACCTACTGCGGCGGTTAACCCGAAATTAACGGCTACAGGTTTTGCAACATGGGTAAAAAATTACAATCAGGCTGATGTTGCAGAGAACAGTCACCCACCCGTTGATTTGAAAACGCAAATTGAACAGTATTATTTAGTGTCGAGTGATTTAAAACGTGCAATTCAATCGGCAGAGATATGCACCGGACAAATCCCTCAACAACAATTTAAATTATTACGTGAAATGGATATCCCTCGTTATAAACTCCCTTTTGTTCTAAAAGCATATACATGGTTAGTGTTAAATCGCTTTTTGTGGATGCTAGGTATGAAGGGTAAAATGGAGTCATTTAAAGACGCTAAAGAAAGGGTTGAAGAAGTAACCGAACAGTTGATAGATATAGCTTGTAGGCATGATAAAATAGTTGTTTTTGGGCACGGTTACACCAATCGTTATATTCGTATTGCATTAAAAAAACGTGGTTGGACAATACAAGCAAAAGATAACAAGTTTTGGGGAAAAACCTGCTGTGTCAGATTATAATTATGCATAAAAAAATAGCCCATAATGGGCTATTTTACTTACTTTGGATTACTAAGGATTAAATTAGTAATAATGTTAAACCTTAATATCTACGTGTTGACCCAAAGAGGACTCTGGGCTAGATGCTTGTACAGGAGCAACTGACTGTAATAGTTGCGCAGTCATATTTTCCTGTTGATCTTGAGATTGTTTGAGCAAACTAACATTGACTTTTTCAAGTGTTTGTTTTTGAGCTTCAACATTCATTGCTGCACCGACACTGCTTAGATTCATAAAAACTCCGTCGTAAAAAGAAAAATTATTCTCTCTATCCCTATCGGCAAGTAATCCGATTACTTTAATTTATTTTTATTTCTATTGTTTAAATGTAATATAGCAATATTGTCACTGTATATTAAATACAAAAGCGACATTATTTATGAAACATGGTTATAGCAAATCCGTTATTAAGCCATTGGAGTTGGTATTCGCCCGTAACATTAAGTAGTAGCATTAAATACTGGATCGATATGACTAACTTTATTATTATTTTTGTTTTTTTTAGTTTAGGTTTACTTGTGCAGCGGACATGGACTTTACCGCAAAAAATGCCGTTTTTATTAAATCAACTCGTTATAAATATTGCCATTCCTGCTGTTATTTTATTGAAGATTCCTCAGTTACAATTATCAACAGAATTAATTTTTCCAATGTTTGCTGCATGGATTGCTGTAGCTTCGGCTGCTTTATTTGTACAAATATTAGGAAATAAACTGCGTTGGTCTAGACCCGTTATTGGCGCATTAATGATGACGGCAGTATTAGGAAATACTTCTTATTTAGGCTTTCCCATGGTGAGTATGTTTTATGGTGAAAAATTATTGCCTTATGCCATTATTTTTGATCAGCTTGGTAATTTTATTGCTTTAGCTATTTATGGCACATTAATTATCTCTTGGTATGGTGATAGTGAAAAAAAACCAGAGGCGATTACAATTATTGGTCGTGTATTTCGGTTTCCACCGTTTATTGCACTTATTTTTTCATTGTTTATACCATCAACGTTTATTACTAAAGAATTAACTATTTTATTAACTTGGTGCGCTGCTGCCATGGTGCCGTTAACTATGTTTATTGTTGGTTTGCAATTTCAGTTACAACTTTCTGCACATTACCGGAAACCGTTATTATATGGTCTTGGCATTAAAATGTTGCTAACACCTCTGGTTATTTTATTCGTCGCTCTTCTTTTTCCTGTCACTGTAAATATTGCGAAAATATCGGTGTTTGAAGCCGCAATGCCACCTATGGTTACTGCTGGAGTAATGGCTATACAAGCTAACTTAGCGCCTAAACTAGCAAGTGCAATGGTAGGATTTGGCTTATTTGCTGCATTTGCATTATTGCCGGTAATATACTGGTTAAATTCGATAATATTTACTTAATACTCTATTTTTAGATGAACAATATTTAACATTAATATTTTATAGAATAAACGCTCCTTATTCCATAAAGGTATAAAAAAGCTCCATCTATTCTTTTTTGTTTTACTTGTTGTTGTCTATATTACGCATATCAGATTTCTTGTTAATAAATATGCGAAGTGTTCATTATGTTGCCAGAGCAGCAAAAATTTAACCAAACCCTAACGGCTAATAATCAGCAAAATATAGGTCAAGCTTCATTAGACGCGAGACAATTAGTCCTGTTACAACAAGTAACTAATAACTTTTCTCCATTACAATTGGCGTGGACTAGTGGCTATTTAGCGGCGAAAAGTGAACAAGTGGGTGGTGCTATTTCAGCAGTACCATCAAGCCAAGCACAAGCGACCAGTACATTAACCATCTTATATGCTTCGCAAACAGGTAATGCTAAAGGAGTGGCTAAAAAATTAGCCGCTAGTGCCGTTGAGGCGGGCATTAGTGTTAATTTAAAAAATGTAGCAGATTACAAAGCAAAAGCACTAAAATCAGAAACACATGTACTTATTGTTACCAGTACTAATGGTGAAGGTGAAGCGCCGGATGATGCGCTAGAATTTTATGAATTTTTATTCTCAAAAAAAGCGCCTAAATTACCAAACTTAAATTACAGCGTATTGGCTTTAGGTGATAGTAGTTACGAATTTTTCTGTCAAACAGGTAAAGATTTTGACGAACGTTTACAAGCGTTAGATGCAAAACAAGTTACCCCTAGAGTTGACTGTGATGTTGATTATCAAGAACAATCGAGTTCTTGGTCTGATAGAATCATTGAAACATTACAAGATCAACTAACTGCCGATAATGCATTAGCGGACGTGTTTACGTTACCCGTTGCAGGGGCTATATCGTCAAGTCATCAGTACGGTAAAGAAAATCCATACAGTGCTGAATTATTAGTAAGTCAAAAAATCACCGGACGCGATTCTAATAAAGATGTTCGTCATATTGAAGTTGATTTAGGTGCTTCTGGCTTAACATATCAAGCAGGTGATGCACTAGGTGTGTATTTTGAAAATGATCCAAGTTTAGTTGCCGAAATACTCACTGTTTTAACTTTATCTGGTGATGAGGTAGTTAAAGTAAACAATAAAGCGTTGTCATTACAACAAGCCTTAATTAGTAAACTAGAAATTACACAAACACCTGTGTCATTTATTGAGTTTTGGGCAAGAGAAACTAATAACAACAGCCTAATCATATTACTTAGCGATAAAAATGCTTTGCGCAAATACGCGAATAGTCATCAAGTGGTCGACATTATTTGCAATGCACCGACAACGATAGAAGCACAGCTATTGGTCGATAACTTACGCCATATTACTCCACGTTTATATTCAATTGCTTCAAGCCAAGCCGAAGTCGAAGACGAAGTTCATTTAACGGTTGGTTTGGTTGAATTTCAAAATAACAATAAAAAACGCGCTGGCGCAGCTTCTAGCTTTTTAGGAAAACGTCTAGAGCAAGGCGGCAAAGTTAAGGTGTTTATTGAACACAATCATAATTTTCGATTACCGGCTCAAGCGGATTCTCCGGTAATTATGATTGGCCCAGGTACAGGTGTCGCGCCATTTAGAGCTTTTATGCAAGAACGTGAAGCACAAGCAGACAATGGCATTGAATTAGGTAAAAGCTGGATGTTTTTTGGCGATCAAACCTTTACGCAAGATTTCTTGTATCAAGTTGAATGGCAAAATTATTTAAAATCTGGTGTGTTAACGAAAATGGATGTCGCCTTTTCTCGCGATCAAGCTGAAAAAATTTACGTACAAAACCGTTTGCAAGAAAATGCAACTGAAGTTTATCAATGGTTAGAACAAGGCGCACATCTTTATATTTGTGGCGATGCTAATCGCATGGCGAAAGATGTTCACCAAACATTACTTAATATTGTCATTGAACAGGGCGGTAAAACGGCTGAACAAGCTGAACGTTATTTAAAAGCAATGCGTAGCAGTAAGCGTTATCAAAAGGATGTTTACTAATGATTAACCTAGTTGATAACACCAGAGCAGTCGTTAAAAGTCAGCAAGTAAGTGGGAAAAATAGCGTGAAAGAATACGAAATTGACCAAGGTATGGTAGTACAAGGTAAGCATGCCGATAATGAGCGCTTAAAAATTGAAAGTGATTTTTTACGCGGTACTATTAGCGACGATTTAAATGATCGCATTACTGGCGGTTTTATGCCCGATAATTTTCAATTAATTCGCGTGCATGGCATGTATCAACAGGACGATCGTGATATTCGTGCTGAACGTCAAAAACAGAAATTAGAACCATTACATAACGTAATGTTACGTGCGCGTATGCCCGGCGGTGTTATTACGCCTAAGCAGTGGCTAACGATTGATAAATTTGCTAAAGAGCATACATCGTATGGCAGTATTCGTTTAACCACGCGTCAAACATTTCAGTTTCATGGGGTATTAAAACCTAATATTAAATTAATGCATCAAACCTTGCATAGTGTCGGTTTAGACTCATTAGCCACTGCTGGCGATGTTAACCGCAATGTACTTTGTACACCAAATCCCATTGAATCAGAAATTCATCAACAAGCATATGAGTGGGCTAAAAAGATAAGTGAACACTTACTTCCAAAATCTCGTGCTTATGCTGAAATTTGGTTGGATGAAGAAAAACTTGAAACCACCGAGGTTGATAAAAACAGTATTGAGCCTATTTTAGGTGCAAGCTATTTACCACGTAAGTTTAAAACCACGGTTGTTGTGCCACCACAAAACGATATAGATGTGCACGCTAATGATCTTAACTTTGTTGCAATCAGTGAAAATGGCAAATTAATTGGCTTTAATGTGCTTGTGGGTGGCGGCTTAGCGATGACACATGGCGACGAATCTACGTATCCGCGTCGTGCTGATAATTTTGGTTTCATCAGTATTGATGACACATTAACCATTGCTGAAGCCGTTGTTACCACGCAACGTGATTGGGGAAATCGCGTTAATCGTAAAAATGCGAAAACTAAATATACTTTAGATCGCGTTGGTATTGAGGTGTTTAAAGCCGAAGTTGAAAAACGTGCTGGCGTTACGTTTGGTGAGTCTCGTCCCTTTGAATTTACTGAGCGCGGCGATCGCATTGGTTGGGTTGAAGGTATTGATGGTAAGCATCATTTAACCGTATTTATTGAAAACGGTCGCTTGCTTGATGTTGAAAATAAGTATTCAGCTGGAGATCAAACTAAACAGTTAAAAACAGGCGTAGCTGAAATTGCCAAAATTCATCAAGGCGATTTCCGTATGACTGCGAATCAAAATTTAATTATTGCGGGTGTTGCTGAACAAGACAAAGCAAAAATTGAAGCGTTAGCTCGTCAGTATGGTTTGATTAAAGATGATGTTTCAGCACAACGTGTCGATTCAATGGCGTGTGTTGCGTTCCCAACGTGTCCGCTAGCAATGGCTGAAGCCGAACGTTTTTTACCAACGTTTGTTAGCCAAGTTGAAAGCGTGTTAGCCAAGCATAATGTTGCCGACGAAAGTATTATTTTACGTGTTACCGGTTGTCCGAATGGTTGTGGCCGCGCCATGCTTGCTGAAGTAGGTTTGGTTGGCAAAGGCCCAGATCGTTATAATCTTTATTTAGGTGGAAATAAAGGCGGCACACGTATTCCTAAAATTTATCAAGAAAACCTAAGCAGTGCCGTTATCTTAACTGAGCTTGATAGTTTAGTTGCGCGTTGGTCAACACAACGCAATGCAAACGAAGCCTTTGGTGACTTTGTTATTCGTGCCGGCATTGTTAGCGAAGTAAAAGTGAGTAAACGGGATTTTTATGCCTAGTACCGCATTAACTTCTCAATTTAGAACAACGGAATTGATCAGTGATAGCAAGATAAAAAACAATTTTCCGGCGGCGCTTGCGAAATCTTCGTGGCTAACTGAATGGAATGCTTTACTTGAAAATAAAACGCCTTTGCAGCGAGTTGAATGGGCAATGGAAAATTTGCCACGCAATTTTGTTTTATCGTCAAGTTTTGGTATTCAATCGGCCGTAATGTTGCATATGATGACGCAAATTGATGCTAATGTTCCTGTGATATTAACGGATACTGGGCATTTATTTCCTGAAACATATCGTTTTATTGATGAAATGGCTGAACGCTTAAACTTGAATTTACATGTTTTTGGTGCGACACAAAGCGCCTCTTGGCAACAAGCGCGGTATGGAAATTTATGGGAACAAGGCGTTGACGAACTAAAACTTTATAACCGTATGAATAAAGTTGAGCCGTTAGAACGCGGTTTGTCAGAGCTTAATGCGGGTACATGGTTTTCTGGCGTACGTCGTCAGCAATCAGAACATCGCCAAGCTTTAGCTGTGGTGAGTACTCTGCGCGGTCGTTTTAAAGTGCATCCGATCATTGATTGGAGCAATCGCGATATTTATCAATATTTAACTACGTTTGATTTACCATACCATCCGTTATGGGAGCAAGGTTATGTGTCGGTAGGTGATGTTCACAGTACAAAACCGTTAACACTGGGTATGGATGAATCGGATACTCGCTTTAACGGTACGCAACGTGAATGTGGTTTACATACCGATGGTGATGGAATTTAATCTACTTTTTTGCTACTCATTTTGGCGTTTTTTTTCTGCCATAGCTTTTATGCTCGTTTAAATGTTTTTATCAAAACTACGCACGAATGTAATTAAGTGTGTTAATGCCGGTTAAATATTAGACAAAATTAATGTAGTGATAGTTTGTTGAACCACATCATGTTTTTTATTTTTATCAGCTCACTTTTAACTTTATTAGGTAAAAATCCTGACATCAACATTTACATCTGCTCTTTTTTTGTTTACAACCTTTTTCGTATTAACTGCCACTATTTATATGTCAGCTTATTTTAATGACGTTAAAAATATGACTTAAATTTTGGAGAAAAACTATGTTAAATAAAAAAGTAATGTTAGTGAGCTTAGTAGTATCAACTTTTGCATTATCAGCGCAAGCGCGAGATTTTTCCGCAGCCGATAATTCTAAACTTTCCAACTTATGCGTAACCGCTGTGTCAGGAAATCGTGCAGCGATGCATAATGAAATGAAAAATTCAGGGTATAGTAAAAAGTTTATTGCTCTTAATTTACAGTGTAATGGTGAAAGCATTGCCAGCTTTGTTAGAAATAATGGTCGTAACAGCGACAACATGCTGAAAGTTATTGGTGGTCGTGAAGAAGTTTCGATTACAGATTTAGCGATGAATACTAAAAATAATTAGTAAAAAATGATGAATGTTAACTTTATAAATAGATGTTACTAAGGATTATTAAGTAATTTTTCGCAGTAACATTTAATTTTTAACGAGTAAATATTCGATTACTTAGCGTCGGTACTACTAAAAATTTTGTCGGCAGAAGCAGCAAAAAAACCAATATAAAGTTTGCCATTTTGAGTTGAATAAGGCTTGGCCAGTGTAATGGTGAAATATCAACTAATCATATTGTTCAATAACGAAATCAAAAAGATCTAATCTATTTCTTTCCGCTTTAAGTAAGTTTATTCATAAAATTATGGGTGAGTTACGTTAACATTGCTACACTCTATTTATTATAAATGCTTTTTGGAGGTGCAATGAAGTATTGGTTATTGGGTTTACTAACCACTATCTTAGTTTTTAATTGTAAAATGGTGATGGCGAGCAACGCTGATTCAATCGTCGTTGTTACTGAAGAGTGGCCTCCCTACAATTATAGAGCTCCCGACGGTACTATTATAGGGATAGCTACCGACAAAGTCAGAAAGGTTTTAGAAGAGGCAAAAGTAGATTACTCGATAGATATCTACCCTTGGACAAGAGCATATAAGTTAGCCACAGAAAAGCCCAATACAGCTATTTATTCCATTGTTAAAACCTCAGAAAGAACACCGCTATTTCATTGGTTTTGCCCTGTTGTAGAAGTAAAGTATTTTATTTTTAGGTTGAAAAACAATCAAAGTGTGAAGATTAATAGTTTTGATGAGATCAAAAAATATACTCTAGGGCTCTCTCGAGGAACTTTTTTTTATCAGCTCTTAAAAAAGGAAGGTTATAACGAAGGGGAACACTTTCATGCGACGAGTAGTACTTTGGCAAATGTACGTGAATTGCTACATAAAAGAGTAGAGATAATAGCGGATACCAAAGAAAATATTGCCGTTCAGCTTAAAATGTTAAATGTTGCGGCTGATGCTTTAGAAGCAATTTACCAACTTAAACATGCATCAATTGGTGAAAACTGTTTGGCATTAAGTCTGGGTACTCCTCAAAAAATAATCGATAGAATCAGTGCCTCCTTTAAAAAAGTAAATTCAAAGTAAGCTTAAAGAATATTTACAGGCATCTTAGTAAATAAAGTAAGGTAAATATCAATGATTGGCCTACTTGAAAAATCAATATTCACCCTCACATTAGCTATTCATATAACTCTAGCCCTTTGGAAACAAAAAACATGCAAAAAGCATTAGAAATAACTGGTTTAGAAAAAATCTATAAAGGTGGTTTTCAAGCGTTAAAAGGAATTGATTTAACGGTAGAAAAGGGAGATTTTTTTGCATTGTTAGGGCCGAATGGCGCGGGTAAATCAACTACAATTGGCGTGATTACTTCGTTGGTTAATAAAACGGCTGGTACGGTTAAAGTATCTGGTTATGACATTGATAACGACTTAGAAAAAGCAAAAAGTTTTTTAGGTTTAGTTCCTCAAGAGTTTAATTTTAACCAATTTGAACCATTAATGAATATTTTGGTAAATCAAGCGGGTTATTATGGCGTAGAGCGTAAAATTGCCGTGCAAAGAGCGGAAAAATATTTAAAGCAATTAGAGTTGTGGGATAAACGAAACGATGCTGCACGTATGTTATCAGGCGGTATGAAGCGCCGTTTAATGATTGCCCGTGCGTTAATGCATGAACCACAAATCCTTATTTTAGATGAACCTACAGCAGGCGTTGATATTGAAGTTCGTCGCGCAATGTGGGATTTTTTACGTGAGCTGAATAAACAAGGTATTACGATTATTCTTACCACCCATTATTTGGAAGAAGCTGAAATGTTATGTCGTAATATCGCTATCATTAATCATGGCGAAATAGTTGAAAATACCGACATGAAAAGCTTATTGGCACAACTTGATATTGAAACTTTTGTGTTTGATTTAGTACCTAGTAGTCAAAAAGTTCAATTGGAAGGGATGGTCAGTCGTCAACTTGATGATCATACGTTGGAAGTTGATTTAACTAAAAAGCAATCACTCAATCAGGTATTCACACAATTATCAGTACAACAAATAGATGTTCTGAGTATGCGTAATAAAAGTAATCGTTTAGAAGCTTTATTTGTTGGCTTAATCAATAAAGCTAGCCCGAATAAAGGTAACACTGTAGGAGTAACGGGTAATGAATAATAGCATTGCTTTAAAGAGCATATTAAATAAAGAAATACAGCGTTTTATGCGTATTTGGATACAAACATTAGTACCACCAGCAATTACTATTAGCCTTTATTTTATTATTTTCGGTTCGTTAATTGGTTCTCGCATCGGTGAAATGGGCGGTTTTGATTATATGTCGTTTATTGTGCCGGGATTAATTATGATGAGTGTTATTACTAACTCTTACTCTAATGTCGCCTCCTCTTTTTTTAGCGCAAAGTGGCAACGTAATGTTGAAGAAATGCTAGTAGCCCCTGTACCTAATTGGGTTATTGTTGCGGGTTATGTTGGCGGCGGTATGGCGCGTGGTATTTTGGTTGGTTTAATTGTTACTTTAGTCTCCTTATTTTTTGTTGATATTCATATTCATAATGTTTGGGTTATTATCGCGACGGTTGGCTTAACCTCTGCGGTATTTGCTTTAGGTGGATTAATTAATGCTATTTTTGCGGGTAGTTTTGATGATATATCGATTATTCCTACCTTCATATTAACGCCATTAACTTACCTTGGTGGAGTATTTTATTCGATAAGTTTATTGCCTGACTTTTGGCAAAGTGTTTCTAAAGTTAACCCGATTGTTTATATGGTAAATGCTTTTCGTTATGGCTTTTTAGGTGTGTCTGACGTGAGTATTACTACTGCTTTTATCGTGATAGGTGTTTTTATTATAGTGTTATTTACAGTTGCTATGACACTGATTTCTAAAGGTA
>Ga0316202_10002423_pt1 | contig 12332 bp, 8 predicted proteins | sample 3monrhotite_MG_FD_204934 | JGI IMG/M metagenome (GOLD analysis project Ga0316202, IMG submission 204934) | Microbial mat bacterial communities from mineral coupon in-situ incubated in ocean water Damariscotta River, Maine, United States -... | ecosystem: Environmental > Aquatic > Marine >... | reverse complement strand
GTTGCCCGTACTGATTCATTAGGTGCTGGTTTAACTAAACAAATTGCGGTAACAAAAGAGCCAGGCGATTTAGGTGACCAATACAATTCATTTTTAGATTGTGATGAAGTAAGTCTAGATGATATCGGCAATGGTGATGTGGTTATTAAGCAAAATGGCAAGTTAGTTCGTCCAAAGCGTTTACCAAGTAACTTATTTCAATTTAAAAAGGGAACAGGTGAAGCCCGCTGTGTGCTTGATTGTATTACCTCTTTGCAAAATGGGGCTGATTTAATTTGGATTGAAACTGAAAAACCACATATTGGTCAAATTGGCGCTATGGTAAATGCTATTCGTGAGCAAGTACCGAATGCGAAATTAGTTTATAACAATTCACCATCGTTTAACTGGACGCTTAACTTCCGTCAGCAAGTATTTGATGGTATGGCTGAAGCGGGTAACGATGTAAGTGCTTATGATCGCGCTAACTTAATGAGTGTTGAATACGACGATAGTGAATTAGCGGTTACTGCCGATGAAAAAATTCGTACATTCCAAGCTGATGCAGCACGAGAAGCGGGTATTTTCCATCATTTAATTACCCTACCAACGTATCATACTGCCGCGTTATCAACCGATAACTTAGCGAAAGAATACTTCGGTGAACAAGGCATGTTAGGGTATGTAAAAAGTGTTCAACGTGAAGAAATTCGTCAAGGTATTGCCTGTGTTAAGCATCAAAACATGGCTGGTTCAGACATGGGTGATGATCATAAAGAATATTTTGCTGGTGAAGCGGCACTTAAAGCTTCAGGTAAAGACAATACAATGAATCAGTTTTAAAAAGAAAATTCTGAGTATAAATATAAAAAACCAATTGCTATATTGATACTAGAAAAGCAAAGCCGCTGAACGTAATTGTTCCGCGGCTTTTTATTGTTTAGATTTTAATAACCAGAGATACTGACCTTCGTCAGCATGACAATAATGCTGATTTTCGTCGATATGAAATCCTGTGAAAAATCAGTTATAGGGTCGGTAAAGCGATGAATCTAAAAACTATAAACTAAAGTTACAGAGGTTTGTGTATCTAGTTTTTCTTTATCCACATCAACTTTACTATTGTAATCAAGCGTTACAGTAAATTTAAGTTGTAGTGTTTCAATTAATTTAGTCGTGATTGAACTGTCGGCTTTGTAAGTGCTATTTTCACCCGACTGTGTTGCAATTTTAGCACTTAACGTTTGTTTAAACTCAACGTGACTATTAATTTGACGTAAATACAACGCTTGTGCTTGTACAATTAACGAAGTGTTAGTTTCACTTGGCATAATGTCGCTTGCTTTAGTTACGTCGCGTTTAAAACCCGGACCAATATCGGCAAAAAAGGAGGCTTTCTCTGTTTTGTACCAATTACGACCCCAACCAGCAGAAACAGAACTTTGGCTATCGTATGAAGTAAAGCGGTTATCCTCATAAAATACGTTACCGTACATGTAGTTTTTGCTAGTTGTATCTAAGGTGTAATTGGTCTTAGAGTCAACGGTCCATTTTTGCTCAGTAGTTGTTAGCGATAATTTGTCGCTACCATCTACCGTCTTTTCAGTCTTTTTAGCTAGAATGTCGAAGTCTAGCGTACTTAACCATTGATCTTTTTCATACTTAACACTTACACCAGCATTAATATCGGCACTTTTAGTGTTACCTGTTTTATATAAAAAACCAAGTTCAGCTGAAGAGGTAAATGGCGATTTTTCAGCAGGCGCTGCATCGGCGGCAAAAGTAGTCATAGGTAAATAGCAAGCTGTTGCTAAGGCGATTAATGATAATTTATGATTCATTAGAGTTCTCTTTATTAACGTGTACAGATAATTGTGGGAAGGGGATTTCAATACCAGCGCTGTCTAATTCAACTTTGATGTTTTCAAGTAAATCGAAATAAACCGGCCAGTAGTTTTCAGTGTTAACCCAAGGACGCACGACAAAATTAACTGAACAATCAGCTAATTCGCTTACACCGATGGTAATGGCTTGATCTTTTAAGACTAAATCGTGTTTTGACACAATATCCATTAAAAGTGTTTTAGTTTTAGCTAAATCTGCGTCGTAGCTTACGCCAATGATTAAGTCGATACGTCGTGTTGGCTTCGTTGAATAATTAACAATAGTGCCGCCTGTTATTGAACCATTCGGAATAATTACGGTTTTATTATCACCGGTTTTTAATTGTGTGGCAAAAATAAGAATTTGTTCAACTACACCAGCAACACCGGCAACTTCAACAAAATCACCAGCTTTAAAGGGTTTAAATATAATAAGCATAACCCCAGACGCAAAATTAGATAAAGAATCCTTTAAGGCTAAACCAACAGCTAAACCGGCAGCACCAAATAATGCGATGAGTGACGAGGTATTAAAACCAAGATGTGACGCTGCGGCAATAATCGTGACAAAAAAAGCAGCACTGTAAGCAATATTGGCAACAAAGGACGTTACTGTAGAATCTACATTTTTATGTGTTAATATTTTTGTTATTGCTTTACTGATTATTTTTGATAAAAATTTACCGACGAAATAGATAATAATCGCTACAATTATTTTTAAAAAATAACCGTAAAGTAACGCTTGATTGTCAGTTAACCAATGAATGATGTTGTCCATAATGTATTCCTTTATGCTTGGATGATTTACTTTTACAACGTAATGATATTTGTCACAAACCTTTTGGCCGCGGATTATAAGCAATATCTGAATAAATTACCATACAGAAATGTTATACCAAGTCTGTTAAACTCGTCCTTTGGAAGCTCATTATTAAACTGATAACATCACAAATTTGAAGAAATATTGAGCACAAAAAAAAGAGCCGAAGCTCTTTTTTATTTAAGGAGTAATGTTAGACGTAAGTGATTACTTTATCAGTGCGTTTAACTCGCCTTGTTCGTAACGGTTAAACATGATTTCCAACGAATCGCCTTTAATCTTATCTGCATTACCGGCAGCACCAAACGCTTCATAACGCGCTTTGCAAATATCGTACATTGCATTGGTGGTTACTTGTAAAAATTTTCGTGGGTCGAATTCACTCGGATTCTCGGCTAAAAATTGACGTACGGCACCAGTAGAGGCAAGACGTAAATCGGTATCAACATTAATTTTACGAACACCATTTTTAATGCCTTCTTGAATTTGCTCAACGGGCACGCCATAAGTTTCAGGAATATTACCACCAAATTTATTAATGACGGCTAACCACTCTTGTGGAACTGAAGAAGAGCCATGCATAACTAAATGCGTATTTGGAATACGAGTATGTATCGCTTTTATACGGTCAATCGCTAAAATATCACCCGTTGGTGGACGCGTAAATTTGTATGCGCCATGCGATGTACCACAAGCAATAGCTAAAGCATCAACTTGGGTTTTACTCACAAAATCTGCTGCTTCTTCGGGATCCGTTAGCATTTGTTCTTTGGTTAATTTACCTACTGCACCAATGCCATCTTCTTCTCCTGCTTCACCTGTTTCCAAAGAACCTAAACAACCGAGTTCACCTTCAACTGAAACACCACAAGCATGTGCCATTTCAACAGTACGACGTGTTACATCCACATTGTATTCATAACTTGATGGTGTTTTACCATCGTCCATTAAAGAGCCGTCCATCATTACTGATGAAAAACCTAACTGAATAGAGCGTTGACATACACTGGGTGATGTTCCGTGATCTTGATGCATTACAACAGGAATATGTGGAAATTCTTCGATCGCGGCTAAAATTAAATGACGCAAAAAAGGAGCGCCAGCATATTTTCTTGCACCTGCCGATGCTTGCATAATAACGGGGCTGTTAGTGTCGTTCGCTGCGAGCATAATTGCACGCACTTGCTCTAAGTTATTAACGTTAAAGGCGGGAATGCCGTAGCCATGTTCGGCAGCATGATCAAGCATTTGACGCATAGAAATTAAAGCCATGAAGTAACTCCTGTTTAGGTGGTTTCGTTGTGGTGAATGTAACAATTCATAATCAATAACGAAATTATAACGTAAGCAAAAGGGATGTTGCGAATTGTTTTTTGAATTATTTTTAAAAAGTAAATTTTTAAGACAAATTTATTTAGATAAGATCGAGAAAGAAATAACTAACAATACAGTATTTGTATTACTAAAGGTTGGTAGAAGGTTTATTAGCAAACCCTCTACCATTACAACGTTAAGGGAAAAATTAATCTAGCGCTTTAAAGCGAATAGCAAAACCGCCACTGGTCGCTAATTTAATGCTTATCGAACCTTTAGCGGTCACCTTTTTTTGTTCTATTATTATTTCATAAGGATGAGTTTTCCATTCCGCTTTATCACCATCTCGATAAATTTGCGCTTGATACTGTTTGTTTTCAGTTAAAAAATCTAACGGTAATGTTAACGTGCGGGCGTTTTCATCGGTGAGTGCGCCCACATACCAATCTTCGCTTTTTCTATCTTTACGAGCAAAAACTACATAATCGCCTACTTCACCCGCAATCGCTTTACTTTGTTGCCAGTCGGTTGGTACATCGCGAATAAATTGAAAGGCTGGTAGGTTGGCTTCGTAGTTACGTGGTAAATCTGCAGCCATTTGTATAGGACTATAGAGAACGACATATAAAGCTAATTGCTTTGCTAATGTGGTTTGAGGGCGATTAGTCTGATCGCCTAAACCATTAAAGCCCATATTAAAAATTCCTGGTGTAAAATCCATTGGCCCAGCAAGCATTCTTGTAAAAGGTAAAATAGCAGTATGTTCAGGCGGGTTTGGCGGATTTCCCCATGCGTTAAACTCTTGACCGCGAGCCCCTTCTCGTGAGATCCAATTGGGGTAAGTACGGCGTAAGCCTGTTGCTTTGATCGGCTCGTGAGTATTAATACTAATATGGTGTTTAGCGGCCTCAGTAACGCTATGTAAATATTCGTTCACCATAAATTGCCCATCGTGCCATTCTTTTCGGATAACACCTTGTTTATCAATGCGTTTTATGTTTCCACCATCAGCGACATAACCGGTTTTAATTAGGGATACGTTATTTTTTTCATATAAATTTAGCGCGGCATCCATTTGGTTACGATAATTAGTAACATTGCCCGAGGTTTCATGATGACCAATGAGTTTTACGCCTTTGCTCTTACCGTAATTGGTCACCTCAGTTAGATCAAAGTCGTCAAAACTTTTGGTAAAACTAAAGAGGTCGCCATTAAAAAACCAATTACCGTCCCAACCGATATTCCAACCTTCTACTAAGACACCACTAAACCCATATTTAGCGGCAAAATCCATATAACGTTTTGTTTCAGCAGTAGTCGCGCCATGCCGTTCTCCACTTGCCCAAGTGTTTTCATTAATATGCATGCCCCACCAAATACCTACATATTTTCCTGGCTCTACCCAAGAAACGTCACCGAGTTTGTTTGGTTCATTTAAGTTAAGGATTAGATCTGAATTTAATAAGCCCACTGCATTTTTACTCAATTGAATGGTGCGCCATGGGGTTTTGAAATTTGGTTTGGTTTTTACCAAAATGCCGTCAGACCACGGTGTTAAATCTGCTTTTAAGACACCAGGTCTACGTTGATCTAATGTCATCGACGCATAGTCAGTTAATGCGGCCTCATGAATACTAACGTGTACGCCAGAGTTTAATTTAAAGGTAAACGGCGTGTGTACCCGATCTATTTTCTCGAATGGCGTGGTGTTATAAGTATATTCGTAACGGTTCCATCCACGTGCAGGTATCCACCATGCGGTTGAATCTTTAAAATCTTTGATGACGAATTCCGTTAATTCGTTAGTAATATTAATAACTTTGTTGTTTAAACCTGCTTGTTTAGGCACTTCATAACGAAAGCCTATGCCGTCATTAAAAACACGAAAACGTATTTTAAAGGTGTTGGCATTTTTTCTGTCAGCTTTAAAGGTGACTAACACTTCGTTGTGTTTATCCTCTACTGTTGTACGTTCACCCCATGGTAGCTCCCAATGGCTATCGACATGTGCACGCTTACTACTTTTTATTGAAAAATTGTCAGCAAAGCTTGGCGCATTTTTAAATGATAAACCTAAAGCCGATGGCGAAATAATTACCTTATTTTCAAAGCTAACTTGATAGCTTGGTGCCTTGTTATCATCTGATAGGGTAACGGTAATATTGCCATCAGGAGAATTTACCTTAACGGTTTTAGCAAAAGTTTGCGTTACCGTTAGGCTGAATAATAGGGGTAAAAACAAGCGTTTCATTAATATTCCTTTAAAAACCTACCTATGCAATATATTCAGGAATTTATTTCAAGATCTAAAGCGAAAGATCCTGAAATCAATTTAGGATGACCGCTTCATATGTCGACCTGAATGAACTACATAGTCATAAAAAATAATGGCTAGTAGCTTACCTTTTTCTGTGCGTAAATCCGCAACTTTGCATACGTATTCAGTTGTCAACTGCCTGTCGCAAATTTACGACGGTAATCATTTTTAAGTGTTTCATACGTCGTTGCTCACAAAGAGTTAATAACAGCAAAAGTAAAGCATGGTGATTTTCGCGTTAATATTCCTTTAACGCAACAAGCAAAGCTATTACGCGTTTTAGAACCATGCTTTTCAAGAAGTACTTAACTTAGTAAATAGATATCGTTGCAAAAACAAATTAGGAACAACTAGAAATAATCATTAATGATCAAGGAAAAGGTATTGCTAATAGTGAGAATTTATTCGTACCATTTTACAGTACTAAACCTCAAGATAGTGGTATTGGCTTAACGCTGTGTCGGCAAATCATATTTAACCATGGTGGCAGTATTAAACTTATAAATAGAAACGATAGAAAAGGAGCACAAGCTATTCTTCAACTATCGACTCATTTTGTTAGCCCTCGTAATTAGTAAAAATTTCACTTACTTCATCTAAAAAAGTTTTCAACAATTTTGGCATATATTGTCTACTTTGATACAAGGCATATATTTTAGCACTGTCAACGTTCCAATCTTCTAATATACAACAAAGTGAACCATCGTTTATGTGGGGTAGGGCAAGAAAATAGGGTAGATAACCTATACCTAATTCCGCTAATATTGCTTCGCGTAAAAAGGTGACATTATTGCATTGCAACCTTCCTTTGGGAGTAAAATTTACGTTTTCTTGATGTCGTTTGAATTGCCATGGTTGAAAACTATCACCAGGTTGTTTTAACAGTATGCATTCATGATCGATTAAATCATTAGGATGATTAATCGGTCTTTTGTTAGATAAATATTGAGGGGTGACTACTAATACTTTTTGAAAATTTCCTAAGTGGTGAGCAATAAGTTTAGGATCTTGCCCTAAACCGACACGAATATTGATATCGATTCCTTCTTGAATCATATCAACTTGGCGATTTGTTAATTCAGCATCAATACTCACATTGGGGTACTTTTGTAAAAAATTACCAATAAATTCCCCGAGTAATAATTGTCCAACTTCTACAGGCATAACCACTTTTAGTTGACCTTTTACTTGTTCGGTATGCGTGGTTACTATGCCTTGTGCCTCATCTAAGTCGCCGATTATTTGTGAACAACGTTCATAAAAAGCATTACCAATCTCGGTTAAATTAAGTTGTCTTGTTGTTCTATTGAGTAGTCTTACACCAAGGCGATTTTCCAAATCGGCCACTTTACGACTAACTGTCGCTTTTGTAACATCAAGGCGTTTACTTGCTGAGGTAAAACCACCGCATTCGACGACTTTAGTAAAAAATAATAACTCATTTAAATCCATATTCATGACAATTAACATTCCTATTCATTCTATCTACGTTGTTATTGTACTCTTTATTGTTACATATATAAAACAGTACGTATCTTTTGTGGTAACTGGTTAATTGTACGCAACACAATTATAATAAGGCTCTATTTTTAGGAGTTGCTATGTCGCGCCGTTATATTTTTATTCTTTTTATTCTACTTTCTGGTATGGCTGCATCAAGTTGGTGGTGGTTGCATCGCTTTGAAGTGAGCACTGATGACGCGTACATTAAAGCTGATATTTTACCTATTATGAGTCGAATTAACGGTAATGTATCAGCAATAAATGTTGGCGATAATGTATCGGTTAAGCAAGGACAAGTATTGTTGTCGTTAGATGAACATGATTTAACAATGGCATTGCAGCAAAAACAAGCAAGTTTAGTAACCCAACAAACTAAGCTCGATCATTTAAGCGATAGAATAAATGCGCAACAAGCGCAAATAAATGCGGCTAAAGCAAATGTTACTATTGCTAAAATTGCGTTAGAACGAGCGCAACAAAAAGTAGATAGATTAGTTAAATTATCTAAAAAGCAATACGTTGCAAAAGATGCACTTGATGCGGTGGTTTTAGAGCTTGATTCGACAAAAGCGAAATTAGTGCAGGTGAGCGAGAAAATTGCCTCACAGCAAGCAATGTTAAGTGTAGTTAAAGGTGAAAAACCGCAATTAATCGCGAACCTTAATGAAGCGAAAGTTGGCGTAGCTCAAGCGCGTTTACAGCTTTCTTATAGCAAAATTATAGCGCCACGTGATGGTATTGTTACTTATCGACAAATTCAAGTAGGGCAAACGGTCGCACCGGGATCGCGGTTATTGAGTTTAGTTACTCGACCTATTTGGATACAAGCCAATTTTAAAGAAACTAAGTTAGCCAGACTAAAAATAGGGCAAGTGGTAGAAATTCGTATTGATGCGTTAAAAGGCAAAATATTTAGCGGAAAAGTAGTCAGTTTTGCTGCGGCTACTGGTTCTGAATTTGCATTATTACCACCACAAAATGCGACAGGTAATTTTACTAAAGTAGTACAACGTTTACCGGTACGAATAAAATTTAATGCAGATCAAAGTTTAACGGCTATTCATCCTGGGATGTCTGTTGGAGTTAAGATAAACACAGATAAGCAATAAAAAATGTTTTCTAAAATTCCTAAGCAGTGGTTAGCTATTCAAGGTGCGTTAATTGGCGCATTTATGGCGATACTCGACATTCAAATTACGAATTCGTCATTAAAAGAAATCCAAGGGGCATTAGGGGCAAACCTTAATGAGTCTTCGTGGATCGCAACGGCGTATTTAGTGGCTGAAATAATTGCTATTCCCTTAACCGGTTTTTTTTCAAAATGGTTATCTCCACGTCGTTATTTATTGTGGAATACCGCTGGCTTCATTCTCTCGTCATTAGCCGCCTCATTTTCATGGGATCTTTCTTCAATGATTGTTTTTCGTGCCTTACAAGGTTTTACAGGTGGCGCGCTGATCCCGATGGCTTTTACGTTAATCATGACGTTATTACCCAAAGAAAAGCAACCCATAGGCATGGCATTGTTTGGTGTAACTGCAACCTTTGCACCGTCAATTGGGCCTTCTTTAGGTGGATGGTTAACGGAAACGTTTAGCTGGCATTATATTTTTTATTTAAATGTTATTCCTGGTCTATTGGTTATGTTTTTACTCGCACAAGGTTTAGATAAGGCTGATCGTGATGATGATGAACTCAAAAAAATAGACATTATAGGCATAGTCACCATGGCTATTGGCTTAGGAGCATTAGAAGTAGTGCTGGAAGAGGGCGCGCGCGAAGATTGGTTTGAAACCAATTACATTTTATACCTTAGTGTTATTGCCTTTATGAGCTTAACTGTTTTTATTCGTAGCCAGTTAGTGACTAAATATCCTTTAGTAAGTTTAGTTTTATTTAAAAACATCGACTTTGCTAAAGCCTGTATAGCCTATTTTGCTTTAGGTGCTGGCTTGTTTGGGTCTATTTATTTAGTACCGCTTTATCTTGCGCAGGTGCATAATTATAACGCATTACAAATAGGGCTTGTGTTAATGTGGGTTGGTTTGCCACAGTTACCGTTATTCCCACTTATTCCTAAATTGATCAAAAAAATTGATCCGCGTTATTTAGTTTTTGCCGGGTTTTCAGGGATTGCAATTAGTATGACCATGAATACTCACATGACGGTATTATATGGTGGGGTAAGTTTAATTCCCGCATTATTGGTTAGGGCAATGGCGCAACCCTTTATGATGGTACCTTTATCGATTATTGCGACTCAAAATTTAAAGCATGAAGATGCCAGTTCAGCGTCTACTATTTTAAACGTTATGCGTAATTTAGGCGGAGCTGTAGGCATTGCAATGTTAGCCACGTTAATAGATACGCGCAGTCGCCATTATTTATGGCAAATAAAAGAAAATTTAACCGCGGGCAGCCTTAATTTGACTGAATATTTAACTCAGGCTGGAAATATGTTAATTGCGCAAGGAGGCAATAAAGATCAAGCCTACGGATTATTAATGAAAGAAATGAGTAATCAAGCGAGTGTTATGGCATTTAATGAAGGTTTTTTATTCATGGCTATTTTGTTATTTATTGCGGCAATTGCGGTGATCAGTATTAAACCCGCGAAATAATATTTATCGTGGGCAGATTTGCTTTTTACGAAAGTCTTCGTTATTCTTTTTATTAACATTAGTTCGAACTAATTCATATATCTAAGAGCGAACTATGGGTAGAGGAACACGGGTTTATTGAGTTACCTCAATTTATCTGGTAGAGATTAATTAATAACGAAAGGATGCTATATGGAATACCGCTATCTAAAATTTAAGGAAGAAAGTACTGATAAATTATGTTGTGAAGTATGCCTGCATACTCATCATAGCGTTATAGGCAGTGTGAAATATGGATTTATGTTTTTAGAGTTATTGCCATTCTTTCCCATTAAAAGAAAAGTAACCGTAGCCTGTAAAAGTTGTAAAAAAATTTATAATGATAAATTAATTAATCCAGTAATTTATAAAGAATTCAAAAAATCTATTTTTAAATTTTATCGAATTTTGCCAATGTACTCAGGGGCAATTATTACGCTATTGATGTTGTTTTATTGGCAATGGGGATTATATCAAAGTGAATTAAATACCCAAAAATATATTCAATCCCCAAAAGTAAATGACTTTTATTATTTTAATCAAAGACAACTAAGTGGTTCTTTGCATCCAAACGAAAAATATTCGTTAGCTAAAGTTGTCAGTATTAATGATGGTATGGTGTCATTAGTGTTTGGAATTTTTCGTTTTAAAAGAGAATCGTCAATAGAGAAGGATATTCGTAGCGGTATGGTTCTCGATTCAAGATACTTTAACAAACAACGTTATTTGTTTTCGGGTAAAAAGTTACTTGATTTATATGATGAGCAAACTGTTATTTCGGTGAAGCGACCAATATATAATCGCTTGTTTGGCAATGTTGTTATAAGTAATCCTCCTGCTAATGTTCAAATGATTAGAGGTGGAAGAGAAAATGAAAGGGGGTTAGCTTTTTTGCAACATTCGTCCATAAAAAGCAATGTAGATAACGCCTATAAATATTTTTTAAAATCAGCAGTAATTGGTTATTCAGAAGGGCAACTCAATTTAGCTCGTTTGTATATAAGCTCTGGTAAAACAAATAAAGCATTACATTGGTTGAAAAAATCAGCATTGCAAGGAAACAGTAGAGCCACGGAACTTTATTGGAAAAATTGCAAACTAGAATCTGGCTGTGATGTTTCTGTATTTAAAAAGAAATTAAAGGTAGCCGGTTTTCAGGTGCTTTAGCTTTTAGATTTCAGGGATAAAACCTTTTTATTTGATTTTTTCGCCGTTTGTTTTTGTAATTTAGGTTTGAATTTATCAGGAACGGTAATTTTTTTAGCGGAGATTGACGGAACAGTCTCTAACGTGTTTTGTTGATTAGCATTATTGTTATCATCATGCCCATTATCCGCTGAGATAGCCGTTTTACTTGAAGTTGCCACAGCACTATTTATTTCACTCATTTCTTGTGCCGATAAATCGCGCCATTGTCCTACTTTTAAACCTTGTAAATCTACCGACATAATTCGGGTTCGTTTAAGCGTCGTTACTTCATAACCTAAATATTCACACATTCGGCGAATTTGGCGGTTAAGCCCTTGAGTTAGCACAATGGTAAACACAAAACGAGATTTTACTCTTACTGTACAGGGCTTAGTAATGGTGCCTAAAATAGGCACCCCACGCTCCATTCGTTCAACAAAACGTTCACTTAATGGCTTATCAACCGTGACTAAATATTCTTTATCGTGAGCATTTTCAGCACGCAGTATTTTATTCACAATATCGCCATCGCTGGTGAGAAAAATTAATCCTTCAGAAGGTTTATCTAAACGGCCAATTGGAAATATACGTTGGGGATGGTTAATGGCATCTATAATATTACCGCGTACATGGAGTTCGGTAGTGCAGGTAATACCTATAGGTTTATGATAAGCAATATAAATTCTATC
>Ga0316202_10002420_pt1 | contig 12342 bp, 14 predicted proteins | sample 3monrhotite_MG_FD_204934 | JGI IMG/M metagenome (GOLD analysis project Ga0316202, IMG submission 204934) | Microbial mat bacterial communities from mineral coupon in-situ incubated in ocean water Damariscotta River, Maine, United States -... | ecosystem: Environmental > Aquatic > Marine >... | reverse complement strand
CAGCAACTGAGCAGCAATTGATTGATGAGGCACTGGCTAAAACCGGAGGCAACATCACTAAAGCAGCCGCTGAGTTAGGCATAAGCTTTCGCTCCCTGCGTTATCGTTTAAAGAAACCGGCACAAGTAGAGGATGAAGCATAATGGGGTATGAGTTAGTTATATTAATCGGTATCGTGGGTGTAATCGTTGGTAGTTTTGCTAACGTGTGTGTGCACCGTATCCCACGTGGCGAGTCAATTGCATTTCCGGGCAGCCACTGCCCGCACTGTAATCATGCTATAGCAATCTATGATAATATTCCGCTTTTATCATGGTTGATATTAAAGGGGAAATGTCGCCATTGCAGTCATGCTATCGCATGGCGTTATCCTGTTATGGAGCTGGTGATGGGCCTTGGTTCAGCCGCTTTAGCCCATCACTATGGCCTCACACCAGAGCTGCTGCCAGCACTTAGCTTGTTCTTTCTATTATGGGTGTTAAGTGTGATAGATCTGGAAACATACCTGTTACCCAATGTGTTGACCTATCAGGGCATTGTCATTGGCTTCCTTTTTTCATATTGGCTGGGTGACTGGCAATCCTCACTGATTGGGATTGTCGCTGGATACGGGGTCTTTTGGATTGTTGCGAGACTGTTTTATATGTTGACCGGGCGGGAAGGCATGGGATATGGTGATTTCAAGCTATTGGCCATGTTGGGGGCCTTTATGGGCTGGCAGGCTCTACCCTTCATTATTCTGGCTTCATCGGTAGTGGGTACCGTTGTTGGCCTCATCTTTCTTCTGTTATCCAAGCGAGGCATACGCACAGAAATACCATTTGGACCCTATTTGGCGATGGCAGGCATGATCTGGTTTGTTTGGGGTGGGACTATTCTCGATTGGTATATTCAATTTGCCGGCTTGTACGGTTAAAGACTCAACCATGAGTATAAAAAGAGTCGGCCTGACAGGTGGTATCGGTAGTGGCAAAAGCAGCGTGGCTGCGATCTTTGCCAAGCATGGTGTGCCGGTTCTGGATCTGGATATGGTCGGGCGCTCTGTTGTAGAACCGGGTTCGGTAGGTTTAAATGCTTTGAGGGACAGATTTGGTGAATTTATAGTGGATGCGGATGGTTCGTTAAATAGAGGCGCGTTAGCACAGCACTGTTTTGCGGATGCTGGCGAGACGAACAAGCTCAATGCGATATTACACCCCTTAATTCATCAGGCTGAAGATCAGTGGTTAGCCCGACAACAGGGTTGCTATGCCGTCATTGAGGCATCGGTGTTATTGGAATCCGGTGGTGCGGATCGGATGGATGCCGTAGTCGTTGTTTTGGCTGATACGGAGCTTAGACGGCAACGTGTTTTGCTTAGGGGAGATCGAAACAGGCAGCAGTTTGATGCGATTGTTGATAGGCAATGTAGCGATGAACAGCGCAAAAAAAATGCTGATGAGATTATTGAAAATAGCAGTAATTTAGAGGTGTTAAAGCAACAGGTTGATGTTATACACAATAAATTTCTTAGGCGCTTTACGGATTAAGCTTATTGTTGACTGAGCCTGAATAAACGCCTCGCGCCTTTCTATGGCAGCAACAAAAAGGCCTGCCCACATAGTGGACAGGCCTTTTTGTTAATCATGTTGAAACTTAGCTCTTCGGTGTTGCACGTTTGCGTTCATTCTCTTTGAGTTTACGTTTACGCAGGCGAATCGATGTCGGAGTAATTTCAACCAACTCATCATCTGCGATGAATTCGATTGCACGCTCAAGGCTTAGCTTCATAGGTGGAACCAGGTCAATGGACTCATCTTTACCCGATGCACGTACGTTGGTCAGCTTCTTCTCTTTGATCGGGTTAACAGTCATATCAGAATCACGGCTGTTAATGCCGATGATCATGCCTTCATACAGCTTCTGACCTGAGCCGATAAACATTTTGCCACGTTCCTGGAGTTTCCACAGTGCGAAAGCAACAGAGTCGCCATTCTCCATGGAGATAAGTACACCGTTGGTACGGCCTGGAAGAGCTCCGACATACGGGCCATAGGCATGGAATACATGATGCATGATGCCTGTACCACGGGTATCGGTGAGGAATTCCGAAGTGTAACCGATCAGACTGCGGGTAGGGGACATGAACTCAATACGGGTAGAACCATCTAGATTGGTCGCCATAGAGGTCATTTCTGCACCACGTTTGCCCAGCTTCTCAATTACCGAACCCTGATATTCAGATTCTACATCAACAGTAACATGCTCGTATGGTTCCTGTTTAACACCATCAATAGTACGAATAATTACTGTTGGGCGTGAAACAGCCATTTCGAAACCTTCGCGACGCATGGTTTCTAACAAGATACCAATATGCAGCTCGCCACGGCCGGATATTTTATAAACATCGGCAGAGTCGGTCTCTTCAACGCGCATGGCCACATTGGTACGGATTTCACGCATCAAGCGATCACGAATCTGACGTGTAGTGATTAATTTACCTTCAGTACCAGCCAATGGTGAGTTGTTTACATGCAGCTCCATCGACAGTGTAGGTTCATCCACATGGATAACCGGCAGTGCAATAGGGCTCTCCTTGCAAGCAATGGTCTCACCAATATTGATATGTTCAATACCAGCAATAGCAACGATATCACCGGCTTCAGCTTCCTGAATTTCAATGCGGTTCAGGCCAAGAAAACCGAGTAGCTTGGTGACCTTATAGTTTTCTGTAGAAGAGTCTGCGTGCACAACTGTGATTGTTTCACCAGTTTTAACGCGTCCATTGGCGATACGACCAATCACGATACGACCGATATATTCATCCCAGTCCAGCGTGGTAGCCAACATCTGCAATGGTGCTTCAGGGTCACCTTCAGGTGATTCAACGTGCTCGATAATAGTATCAAACAGGCAGATCAGATTGTCTGACTCTTCAGAGAGATCCAGCATGCCGTAGCCATTTTTAGCAGAAGCATAAACAACAGGGAACTCCAACTGTTCATCGGTTGCGCCAAGGGAAGCAAAGAGGTCGAAAGTAAGGTCAACTACGGAATCAGGATCAGCACCTTCACGGTCGATTTTGTTTACAACAACAATTGGCTTCAGGCCAAGTGCCAAAGCTTTTGAAGTTACAAACTTGGTCTGAGGCATCGGGCCTTCACGTGCATCAACCAACAATACCACGCCATCAACCATGTTCAGGACACGTTCAACTTCGCCGCCGAAATCAGCATGGCCAGGTGTGTCGATGATGTTGATGTGCGTATCACCATAACGAATCGCTGTGTTTTTTGCAGTAATAGTAATGCCACGCTCTTTTTCAAGGTCATTGGAATCCATAACGCAGGTTTCCATATCAGCGCGGAGATTATCCATAGTGCCTGACTGCTTAAGCAGTTCATCTACCAGTGTAGTTTTGCCATGGTCAACGTGGGCGATGATGGCAATGTTGCGTAATTTGCGGGACATATATTATTACCTCTAATTCTAAGTGGCGCGCATAGTAGCGTTTCATCACTTATTTGGAAGTAATATGATTTTATAACAAAACAACATTTTACCGCAGAGGACGCAAAGGCATGCAAAGGAAAAGCAAAAAATGGCCAATAGCCTGGATAATGCGAGAAGGAACAAGCTTAATAGAAACAGGGAATGATGAAATACCTGACTTTGCGTACCTTAGCGCTCTTTGCGGTGAAAAAAGTTGGGGCTCTTAATGCGAAGGAAGCGTAAGGATTTCGCAGCCGGTTTCGGTAACGACCAGGGTATGCTCGAACTGCGCTGAAAGTGATTTGTCGCGCGTGACTACTGTCCATTTATCACCCAGTAGTTTTACTGCTGCTTTACCAATGTTCACCATAGGTTCGATGGTGAAAACCATGCCCTGTTTCAGTTTCATGCCACTGTTTGCTTTGCCGTAATGTAGCACCTGTGGATCTTCGTGGAACACCCGACCAATGCCGTGACCACAGTATTCACGAACCACAGACATGCGCTCGCCTTCAACATAGGTTTGAATGGCATGACCAATATCGCCCAGAGTGGCATCAGGGCGTACCTGTGCTATGCCAAGTTCCAAAGCTTTACGTGCCACTTCAACTACTTTTTCAGTGCGAACTTTTGGTTTTCCGACATAAAATGTTTTGCTCGTGTCGCCATGCCAACCGCCCAAAATAGTGGTGACATCGACATTGATGATATCACCGTCTTTGAGCATTTTGTTGCCAGGAATACCGTGACAGACCACATGATTGACCGATGTGCAGACTGATTTAGGGAAGCCGTGATAATTCAGTGGGGCAGGGATGCCACCTGCTTTGATGGTGAATTCGTGTACGAGATCATTGATATCATCCGTTGTAATACCAGCCTTAATATATGGCTCAATCATGACCAGAGTGTCAGCTGCATGCTGACAAGCAGGACGCATCGCCTCGATATCCTTCGCAGTTTTGATGCTAACCATGCCGACTCCTGAAAATATTAGTAGGGTGGCCGTATGCTGGCTTAATCGATGGCTTAGGTCATCCATTTGGATAGGAGGTGTTTTATGCGCGTTTATTTGGTTCAACATGGTTTAGCAAAAGAGAAGTCCGAGGATGCAGAACGGCCATTGTCCGGCCAGGGCAGGGAAGACGTGACCCGTGCAGCAGGATTCTTAAGTCTGTTTGAGAAACCAAAACCCGCACGCATCATGCATAGTGGGAAATTGAGAGCTAAGCAGACCGCTGCAATGTTCTCCGAGGCGTGGGGTGGCATGCCGGTAGAAAAAACTGATGGCCTTGCCCCCAATGATGATCCGGCTATCTGGTCAGCACAGCTGCAATCTATGCCTGAAGATGTGATGCTGGTTGGACATTTGCCCTATATGCAACGATTGGCAGGTCTGTTGATCTGTAATGATATAAATCGGCAAGCTGTGAGCTTTCGCAATGGTGGTGTCGTTTGTCTGGAGAGAAGGGAGTCTGGTTGGACTTTATTATGGCAGATCAATCCCACTCTTTTTTATGGAGAGGATACATTTAAATTTTAGCTTTGATTATCAGCTGTTTTTGAGGTTTTAGTGCTGGAACATATAATGCTTGTATACTAATATACTGTCCATGTTGCTGCGCCCCCTTTTACTACTATTTATTGGAACATTAACGTTTGGTTATGCTTGGGCGGAATCATCACCCGATAAGCTTTCGCAGGAACCCGTTCGTCCACTTAAAGCTTTAGTTGTAAATGCTGAAAAAGTAGCGCTTGGTGACATGCTGTTCCATGAAACACGGTTGTCGGTTGATAATTCGATCAGCTGTGCGCATTGTCATGTTCTGGCTGAAGGCGGGGCCGATGGTCTGCCAGTTTCAGTCGGGGTGAATGGTGTCAAAGGCGGCATGAACTCGCCGACTGTATTCAATGCGGCACTGAATATTGCCCAGTTCTGGGATGGTCGGGCCAAAACACTGGAAGATCAAATTGATGGGCCTCTGCATGCGACGGCTGAAATGGCTTCCAACTGGCCGGATGTTATCAAGAAGCTTACTGCTGATCAGGTATATAATAGCGCTTTTCAAAAGCTCTATAACGGTGAGATCAGTGAGCAGACCATCAAGCATGCGATCGCTGAATTTGAGCGTAGCCTGATCACGGTAGATTCACGTTTTGATCAATATTTGCGTGGTGATGAAAGTGCGATCAATGATGAGGAGAAAAAAGGGTATGCCCTGTTTAAAGAGTTTGGCTGTGTCGCTTGCCATCAGGGCGAAAATGTAGGTGGTAATCTGTTCCAGACTCTGGGTATTATGGATGATTATTTTGCGACCTATAAAGAGATCAAGAAACATGATTATGGTCGTTTCAATGTGACAGGTGACATCATGGATAAACATAAATTCAAGGTGCCATCATTAAGGCTGGTGACATTAACCGCACCTTATTTTCATGATGCCAAAATTACCAAGCTGGAAGATGCCGTTCGCACGATGGGGAAATATCAATTGGGTATGATTATATCCGATGCTGATATTGCATCCATTATTGCTTTCTTAGAGACCTTGCCGGGTAAACATCCTCGCCTGGAAAAGGAGCAATAGTATGACAGGGGGAGCGGCTAAAGATTTGGTGCGGCCACTGATAACGGTACTCTGCTTGTCCGCTCTTTTGGCATTTGTATATCAGCAGTCACAAGCGATTGATGTGGAACGTATAAAAAATGCGCAACGTCTGCTGGTCATGATCGAATCCCAGCAGCATCTGATTGAACGTGATATGTTGAGAATTCGCAATGGTGATCTGGTTCACTTTGACTCTTTAAAATATGCACACAGGGAGATGCTTAAAGCCAATGATGCTCTCTTACATATTCTTCCAGTGAGTGTGCTTGATGGAAGTCTGGAGTTACGGAAAAGCATTAAAGCCCAAAATCTGGCGATAGAACATTTTATGGCGGATCAGTCTATCCTGACAAACTCGTTACGGTTTCTTCCCAAAGCAATCGCCATGGCAGTACAGAAGGCTCCTGCTTTCACTAGCCAGCTTTATGCTTTGCATCGTGATGTGTTGCACTATTTGCGAGGTGCCAATCCCACCGAGGCAGTTAAGATTCAGCAACAATTAAGTACTCTCTCCGGCAGCAAACATGTACAGCGTCATGTTGGCCATATTCTTCTGCGTACCCAAAACGTAGAGAAAGCAATTGTTGGTTTTCATAACGCGGATGTGGTTCAAAAGAGTCAACAGATTAGTACAGCTTTGGAAGTGTATCTTGCTGCAGGTGTTGCCAGTATGCATCGCCATCAAATCTGGTTAATTGTGCTCGCACTTGTGTTGATAATTTATATTGGTTGGGTGGTATGGCGTCAAACACGCGTTGCTCACGATCTGCGCAACGCACTTGGACTGGTCGATGCACAGCAATCTGCTCTGGATGATTATGCCATTGTGACCATTGCTGATCAGAAAGGTGATATTACCTATGCCAATGATAAATTTTGTGAAATCAGTGGTTATAGCAGAGAGGAGGTGATTGGAGAAAATCACCGTATTTTAAATTCGGATTTTCATGAAAAGTCCTTTTTTAAGGAGCTGTGGAGAACCATTATAGGTGGTCAAACATGGCATGGTGTGATTCGGAATAGGTGTAAAGACGGTAGCTATTACTGGGTTAATACCAGTATTGTCCCTTTCCTCGATGAGGATGGAAAACCATATCAATATGTCTCCATACGGACAGATATTACGCGTGCAATAGAGCATGAAGAAGAAGAGCGCCAGCATCAGAAGAAGCTGGAACATGCGCAGAGGCTGGAATCTCTGGGGGTATTGGCTGGAGGTATAGCACATGATTTCAATAACCTGTTAACCTCGATTATGGGAAATGCGGGTTTGATCGATCGAACCATCAAAGCTTCTGACCCTGCTAAAGACAAAGTACAGCGCATTATTGATGCATCTGAAAAAGCGGCCAGCCTATGTAAGCAGATGTTAGCCTATTCGGGTAAAGGACATTTTATTGTGCAGTCCTGTGATATGTCACTGCTGGCTGAAGAGATGATGGAATTATTACAGATCTCTATCGATAAAAACGTTATTATCAAATACGAATTGACTGAAAACCTCCCCATGATTGATGCAGACGTTGCGCAAATGCACCAGGTGATAATGAATCTAATCACCAATGCCAATGAAGCTATTGAAGGAAACAGTGGTGTAATCACCTTGTCTACAGGCTGGTTACATGCTGATCAGGCATATTTAAGAGGTGTGAACAGTGAAAAAAACCTGCCAGCTGGTGATTATGTGTATCTGGAGGTTTCAGATAACGGCTGTGGCATGGAGAAGAAAATGATCGATAAAATTTTTGATCCGTTTTTCACCACTAAATTTACTGGCCGTGGTTTAGGCTTGAGCGCGATGCTGGGTATTGTCCGTGGCCATCAGGGTGCGATAAAGGTGTACTCTGAACTGCGACGCGGTACGACATTCAAAGTGTTATTACCAGTGTCTGATCCCACAGATTCAGTAGTATCTACACAAGAAATTGTTCGCGCTAAAAGTTGGCATATTGAAAACGGAACAGCTCTGGTTGTTGATGATGAAGAGATGATTCGCGAGATGGCAAGCGTCATGTTGAGTGAGATGGGGTTTGACATTTTAACGGCGGCCAATGGTTTAGAGGCAGTTAAGCTATATCCTCAACATATGGAGAAAATTAAGCTGGTCTTATTGGATATGTCGATGCCTAAAATGGATGGGGAAGAAGCATTTCGAGAGCTGAGAAGAATGAATCCCGATGTCTGTGTGGTTCTCTCATCCGGTTACAATGAACAAGAGGCTACCGAACGCTTTAAAGGCAAGGGATTGTCAGGTTTTGTTCAAAAACCATATCTCCCCGATGCCTTGGAGAAAGTTGTTTCAAAAGCGCTTAGTTGAGCTGTTGCCGAGTAGAATTCTCATAAGTCCGACAGACTCCTCGTCGCTCAAATGTAATAATCGCTTGCGCTTTGGTGTAAGCTTTTTACCATCACTGATTTTTAGGAGGGGATATGACAGTTTCAGAAGTGATCGCTGCAATACAGGCAGGCAATAGCTTGGCAGATGCAGATTTATCCGGTTTGGACTTTTCAAATCAGGATTTGTCGGGTGCAGATTTGTCTGGAGCAAATCTTTCCAACTGTAACTTCTCTGGAGCGAACCTATCCGGTGTAGATATTCAGGGTGTGAACCTTGATGGCGCTGTCTTAATCAATACTAATCAACATGGCATTCGCATTGATTTGAATCTGTTGCGGGCACGTATTCGCAGCGGTTGGTCGTTGACCGGTGTCGATTTAAGAGGTCTTGATCTCTCTGGTCAGGATTTGAGAAATGCGAAACTGACAGATGCCAATCTTCAGGGCTGTAACATGGAGGGTACTGATTTCCGTGGTGCGGTGTTGAATGAAGCTAACCTCTCTTTTTCTAATGTGCGCGATGCTGATTTTCGTGGTGCTAACCTGAAACGAGTCAATTTAACCCGTGCGGATCGAACTGGTGCAATCATTTCAAAATGGAAGTTGAAAAAAGCCTTTATTGCAGGCGATATCGCTTACCGCTCCTGATCAACTGAACAGCATAACTAATAATTTGAATATCTCCTGTAATGTGAGTGGCTTTGCAGCGACTCAGTCACACTGTTCACGATGAATTGATAGGAGAGAGCACTGTATGCACGCTACATTACCATTACTGGCAAAGAGTGATTTCCCGGCTCTCAATAGAGGCCGAGTCGAGACACTGCAGATAAATCTGGGGTATCTGTGTAATCAGACCTGTTTGCATTGCCATGTCGATGCTGGCCCGCGCCGCACAGAGATCATGGATAAACAGACCGTACAAACCGTACTTGATTATCTGAAGGCAAAAAACATTAAAACAGTCGATTTAACCGGTGGCGCACCGGAGATGAACCCGCATTTTCGTTATTTGGTGCGGCAGGCTAGCTCCATGGGTGTGCGCATCATTGATCGTTGTAACCTGACTATCCTTGAAGATGAAAGCTACGCTTGGCTGGCAGAGTTTCTCGCTCAGCATAAAGTTGAAGTGGTAGCCTCATTGCCATGTTATCTGAGTGATAATGTTGATGCCCAGCGCGGCAAAGGGGTGTTCGAGAGTAGTATTCGCGCAATTCAGCGCTTGAATCAACTCGGGTATGGTGTCGAAGGTTCAGGTTTGATGTTGACGCTGGTATATAATCCACAGGGCGCGAGCTTGCCTCCCTCACAAACAGACCTCGAAATAGCTTATAAACGTGAGTTACACCTGCGTTTTGGTATTGTCTTTAATCAATTGTTTACCATCACCAATATGCCGATTAAACGCTTTGGAAGTACACTGATTTCACAGGGTAAGTTCGCCTCTTATATGCAGCTTTTGAAAGAAGCTTATAGTGAAGATAATCTGGCTGGTGTGATGTGCAAAAAACTGATCAGTATCGACTGGAAGGGTTATGTCTATGACTGTGACTTTAATCAAATGCTCAATCTTCCCTTACATGAGGAAGGCGGCAAGCCAACGCATTTGTCTGATTTGATTACGCAAAATATCGCTGGTACACCTATTGTCGTTATGGATCACTGTTATGGATGCACTGCAGGTCAGGGCTCCAGCTGTGGCGGTGCACTTGATTGATGTGAATGCTGCATTGATGATCGTATCAGCAAGCATGAGTCCTGAAAAAAGAATCCCCTCGAAATGGAGTGAAGATGAATAAACAGACAAACGTGGGTGCTGATAAAGTGCGCCAACATGTACGTGAATCCTATGCCGAAGTGGCTGAAGCAAGTAATGACGGTGGTTGCTGTGGTGAAGTGGCAAGTTGCTGTGGTGTCTCTGATGATGCTGCAATCAATACCCTGATCTCTACACGTTTAGGTTATTCTGAAGATGATTTGGCTAAAGTTCCCGATGGTGCCGATATGGGGTTGGGATGCGGTAATCCGCGCGCCATTGCCAGTCTGAAAGAGGGGGAAGTGGTGATTGATCTTGGGGCAGGGGGTGGTTTTGATGCTTTTCTGGCAGCTCATGAGGTTGGTAAGTCCGGCCATGTCATCGGCATCGATATGACGCCTGCGATGCTTTCCAAAGCACGTCACAATGCTGAGAAAGGTAAATTCACCAATGTCGAATTCCGTCTTGGTGAGATTGAGTTTCTACCTGTTGCCGACAATACCGCTGATATTATTATCTCCAACTGCGTGATTAATCTCTCACCACATAAGGAGTGCGTCTTCCGTGATGCTTTTCGGGTACTCAAACCTGGAGGGCGATTGGCTATCTCTGATGTTGTGGCAACTGCTGAGATGCCTGAAGAGATGAAGAATGACCCTATACTGCATGCTGGTTGTATGGCTGGAGCATCGTTGATTGATGATTTGGAAACAATGATGAGAGAAGCTGGCTTTGAACAGATTCGCATTCTTCCAAAAGATGACTCACGTGAATTTATTCGAGATTGGGCACCCGGGCGCGGTGTAGAAGCCTATGTTGTATCGGCCCATATCGAAGCTATTAAGCCGGGTGGATGCTGTTCATCATCAGGTTGTTGTTAATCTTTTTGTAAGAAATTCAAGGTTGTATCGCCTATAGCCCCGAGGAAAAACTGGATGAGTCGGTTCTTTCTCGGGGAAAAAGGGGATGATATATGAAACAAATTACAACTTTGGCTATCGCATTTTTACTGGCACTCGGCCTGTCTGCTGCACCAGCATTTGCTGCACATCATGATGTGAATCCTTGCAATCCATGTGCGATGAAAGATAAAAACCCATGCGCCATAAAACGTGAGTTGTGCAGTCTGTCATGAACGTGGTGGAGAACGCTTTGGGCCACCTTCAACAACAAGCCGATCTATAGGCAAACAACAGACATCAGCGCATGGCGGTTTCACTGCAACGGCTGCATTTGAACAATCAGAGTTCTGTGCATCGTGTCATCAGTTTCCACAATCTATGGCTATTAATGGAAAACCACTGAAAAAGACTTTAACTGATTGGAAAAACAGTCGTTTTTCAGATAAAGGTGTGACATGTCAAGGCTGCCATATGCCAGATCGGAAACATGAATTCCGTGCTGTTCATGATCCTGAGATGGTATTTTCCGCCATGCATTGATACTTGCTCTTGTTTTGGCTCTAATCATAATTCCTTCTTTTAATGAAGCGGTTTCGATCTGGAGTTGGGATCAGTGCAACGAACTGAGTATATACTCTGCTTGTTGTTATGATGCTGAAACCATACTCTTCAACAGGTCGTCTCTTTAATCGTACTGGCAACCCAGCAATAATGTGGGATTGGTACCGTTCTTGATTAAATACAATGTGTTCCCAAGGATCTAGCTATGCAAGTACGTAAAGCGGCAATTGAGTGTTTAACAAAGATAATTCATGCCAAGTTTAAAGCAGATGTTGCCATTCAGCGCGCTGGCCAATATTTCGAAGTGCGTGAACGTAAAATGTTACATGAGTGTGTATATGGCGTACTGCGCCACTCTTTCTCCCTGGAAGCTGATTTCTCCCGTTTTATTAAAGATAAACCCGATGATAACGCTTATGCGGCTCTGGCCGTTGGTACATATCAGTTACGCCATATGCGTGTGCCTACACATGCTGCCGTTTCGGAAACGGTATCGGCGATCAAACAGCTCAACCCTAAAGCCGCAGGTTTTGTGAATGCAGTTTTGCGTCGTGTGAGTGGCAGTCAGCCACCTAAAAGGCTTAAGCCCAACCAGCGTGCCGAACTACCCAAATGGATGTATGCACAATGGCGTGATGCCTTTGGTGCTGATGAAGTGCAGACGTTTTGTGAAGCACTGAAAAAACCACCGATGCTCTCTCTGGCT
>Ga0316202_10002419_pt1 | contig 12342 bp, 13 predicted proteins | sample 3monrhotite_MG_FD_204934 | JGI IMG/M metagenome (GOLD analysis project Ga0316202, IMG submission 204934) | Microbial mat bacterial communities from mineral coupon in-situ incubated in ocean water Damariscotta River, Maine, United States -... | ecosystem: Environmental > Aquatic > Marine >... | reverse complement strand
AAGGACTGTGTTATAATGTGCCATGGTCTGATTCTCCGCTTGTTATCAATAACTTGTGTCGTGCTTGTATTGTAACAAATGTTAGAGAATCAGACCTCCTTTTTATTTGCTAAGTGGGACAGTAGTGAGTCTTACCCTATCGATTCTAAGAATCGATTTCATTTCCCCCACAATAATAATTATCAATCTGCTTATACAGCCTTAAAGATAAAAACCTTTGACATCTTAACGTGACGTCATTACAATGCGACGTCATGAAGCATGCGGTAACCTGTCATGCAAAAATGAATTTGAAGAAAATTTATTGTGGAGAGAAACATTGAGTAAATCTGGATCAGATAAAAAAAACACATCACTGCGGTTAGATAGCAAAACTCTTAAAGCTCTGAAAATTCAAGCAATTGAAGATGATACCAGTGTCCAAGCCATACTAGAGCTTCTTATTGTTGAATATTTAAAGGGTAATATTCACTTAAAGAAGGTGAAAAAATGAGTCTATTGGCTGAAAAAACATGGCGATTAAGAAAAAATATTGAGCAAGATCAAATTCTATTAGCTCTCTCATCAAAGTTTAATACAGAAGCCGTGAACGGTGTCGAATCAGAATATCAATTCTATGATGATTTTGATGCAGACTTATGGCAATCAGATTATTTGTTTTGTGGGTTAAATAAAGGAACATTCCAGTTATTTCAAAAAAATAAACAAATTTCAGAAGTGCGCATGTTGAAGCAACCTCGATTTTATTGGGATTTCCCAGATGGTTTAGTTAGGGATAGATTAAAAAAACAACTTAAGTATCGTGCGCTTTTACCTGTGACCACACTGTCTATATGCACCACAAACTTCTTATTGCGCAATAATGATCAAAAAATAGTTGTCAAAGGTCGTTTGACGCGATTGTCGCCTGATGAGCAATATTTCAGCTTGCAAGTATTACGCGGTTATGAAAAAAGTTGTAGAAGTGCCGAAAGCATTTTGGACAGTTCATTTAAAGAACCGATTGATGATTTTAATTTAAGGTATCTATTATTAAAAAATGGGGCACAGGATTTACAACCTAGAAAAAGCATAAAGGTTTCTATCACCCCAGATATGCCTGTAGAAAACTCTGTGCGGCGAATGGCAGTTGCCATGCTTGAACAAGCACAGCTCAATGTTGAAGGTACAGTCGCCGATATAGACACAGAGTTTTTACATCAATACCGCGTCAATTTACGTAAAGTAAGATCTCTATTGGGGTTGCTGAAAAAAGTTATACCACTAGTGATGCTTGAGGAAGTCAAACCTAAACTCTCATTCATTGCTGGAAAAACGAATAAATTACGTGACTTAGATGTTTTTTTACTTGATCACGATCACTATCGAGCCATGTTACCTTTAGAATTTAGCTCTGGTTTGAATGAGCTTTATGCAGTGATTGAAAAGCAGCGGAAACGAGAAAAACACTCTGTTGCGAAATACCTTTTAAGTGAAGATTATACAGCCAATATGGCATATTGTTTGAGTGAACTAGCTAAAGATTCAACATTTGAGCACCCAATATCGCGCAAACCCGTACTTGCGGTCGTAAATAAACTTTTGCTGAAACGTTACCAAAAAATGAACCTTATCGTTGCTGCATTTCATATCGAAACTCCAGATGAAGATATTCATGATTTACGAATAGAATTTAAGAAATTACGTTATTTGATTGAATTCTTTATTGATGTATTGCCAAAGAAACGAACCCATCAATTATTGTCTCACATTAAAAAAACCCAGACTGTACTTGGTGACTTTAATGATCTATGTGTTCAAATAGAGTTTTTAACAGCATATAGAGATGATTCAAAAATAGAGATGACTAAAGCTTTAAGTGCTTTTATTGCAATTTTATACCTGCAACAAAAACAGCTACGATGCATGGCTGAAAAGACACTCTTGAGCTTTTTCACAGATGACATGGCAACTGAATTCAATTTGTTGTATGGAGCACTAGATAAAGGAGTCTTAAAATGAAAGTTATCGCATGTTACAGCATGAAAGGTGGTGTTGGAAAGACTGCTAGCTCTGTAAACCTTGCTTACTGGGGAGCAAAATCGGGTTTAAAAACCTTACTTATTGATTTGGACCCTCAGGGCGCATCATCATTTTACTTTAGAGTTCAGCCCTCCAAAAAAAAATGGGCAGAGCGTTTTTTCAATGCTTATGAAGACCTGTTAAAACATATCAAAGCCAGTGATTTTGAAAATTTAGATATCATTCCAGCCCATTTAAGCTTTCGAAATTTCGACACCCTCTTGGCAAGTTTAAACAAAAGAAATAACCGTCTAAAGCGTATATTAAAAGGTTTCAAAGGCGAGTACGATTTAGTGATATTGGATTGTCCGCCATCCATCAGTCATTTATCTGAAGCGATTTTTATCGCATCAGATACTATATTGGTGCCCGTGATACCAACCACACTTTCTGAGAGAACGTTTGAACAATTGCTGGCATTTTTTAAAGAAAAAAAATATCAAAACAAAAAAATAACACCTTTTTTCTCTATGGTTCAATCACAAAAAACATTACATAAAAGCACCATTGATAGCATGAGAACACGTTATAAAACATTCTTAAACACCAGCATTCCATATTCGACAGATATTGAAAAAATGGGCGAGCACAGAGCTCCTGTAGATACCTTTGCCAAGTCAAAACCCGCAAATCGTGCTTATATCGAATTATGGGGTGAAGTTTCAGCTATTTTGAAAGGTAAATAGATTATGACACTTGAAATAGAGCGTAAATTTTTAGTGCATACATTTCCTGAATCGTGTGTAACACATGCAACAAAAGCCGATATTCAGCAGGGTTATCTTACTCTTGAAGAAAATCGTGAGTTGCGTATTCGCCGCAAGGATAAGCAATACTTTTTAACTGAAAAGAAAGGTTCGGGCTTATGTCGTGAAGAAGCTGAAATCAGCGTCGATGAAAAGCTGTTTAATTTTTTATGGCCCATGACGGTTGGTATGCAAGTCGAAAAAATTCGATATACGTTTATGCTGAACACATATCAACTTGAATTGGATGTGTATGGTGGTGCCCTTTCCCCTTTGACGACCTTGGAAGTTGAATTTGAATCCGTAGAGCAAGCAACAGCTTTTATTGCTCCGGATTTTGTCAGTTTGGATGTAACCAACGATAAGTGTTATAAAAATTCATATCTTGCAAAACAAAACAGAGCACAAGATGTCTAAAAAACACCCAAACTTGAATGAGCGTGTTGCTGTGATTCCTGTTGTGAAGGTAAAAAAAAGATTTATGGTGTACATGATCACCAGTCGCGAGCAACAAACATGGATCATTCCCACTGGCAAGTTCGAGGAAAAGCTTAGCTGTAGAAAAGTTGCTTTATTGGAAGCATTTGAAGAAGCTGGAATTTTAGGTCGATTGGATAAAAAATTCAAAGAGAGCGTTCGGTTGTCTAGCCCCAGTGGCAAGCACACACGCAAAAACACGGTATTTCTACTGCATGTGAAACGAAAATTAAAGCATTGGCCTGAATTCAAAGAGCGTAAACGCAAATTAGTCAGTCTTAAGAGTTATTTAAAATCTATTTCAAATGTGAAATTAAAAAAGAAGCTGGTAAAAAATTTAGCTCATTAAATCTTTCGTGTCTGGCTTTATCGATTCCTCCAAACATCGTTTAAAAAACCTTTCTCCTGATTCATTGAAATTAGCTAGGTAATCCCCCCGAAAAATAACAGAGGTTAAAAGTAGAATTTTCTAAGCCCATCAACTTCAAACAATCTACAATCCAACCTCTTCAACCCTAAGTTAATATCAAGTTATGAAAGCCTGACCCTCGACATGCGATCTTGTCCCAGAATTTCGCTTCTTTATGCATAAACGGTCTCCGCTTTAACCAGCCAATCTACCGAACTTAGAAGTCAATCGAACCTTACCCTATCGATTAAATCCGCCAATCAAGCCCCTACCCCGAAGTTTTCACCTATCATCTAAAAACAATATACCTTGCCTATTTATGTGTCGGGCAAGTTTAGACTGAACTTCTGCCAACAATTCTTGCCGGATTCTAAATAAGACTTTCCCAGTATTTTCATCAGTCAATTTACAAGTTTCAAAATATCTAAAGTCTATAACCAGCAAGTAATCTTTCTCATCTTCCACAATTGAAATTGGAAGAGTATAAACTGCCTCAGAGTTACTTTCTATGTAACCCTTATACTCAAAGGGAATTAGAAGACCGTTAACAACCCTATCAAAGTATTTATTATTTTGAGCAAAGTCGCAAACTGGCGTGACAATTAATCCAACTTTGAGCCATTTTTCTTTAACTTCTTTTTTAATCCTCTTATGTTCCTTCGTTGCTTCCCTTGATAAGACATCGTCAGCTATATTTGGTTTTTCAAGTCGCATTCTATTTTTAAACCCGAAAAATGAAATTGCCTTGTTCAAAAGGTCTTTAAACAATGGTTCATTTTCCTTAAGAACAACAACATTCCCAGACTCCGAAATACTATTTGAACTCCTAGATATGTTTAATTTTTCATTTATAGCTTTAATACCAACACTTACTTTTTCAGGGTCATAGTCCAATTCTTCAGGTTTAATAATTGCATTATGAATTCTGTGCTCTAAAGAATCTTTAAAAACCGAACTGAAAGCTACTAAACTGGATTTCACTTTATCTTCTTCCGAGCTACTATTAAATCGCTTACCTAAATATGCATTCCCTAGTTTACTTAAAATAAAATTCGCATTATTTGCCCAACCAGCAACAAATGTGTGATAAGAAGAAAAAATATCTTGTACTGTCTCATCGGCTGAAAGGTGTACTTCGTTCTCCCAGTTTAGTATGTGTGAATACGCAAGTTCGGAATCTATAATTTTTTGAAGTTCTTCTAAAATATCGGTGTCAGTCTCAATTCGTTCAGAAGAGTAATTAGGAAAGAAATTGGATTTTACAAACCCTTTTATATTAATAGGTTTCCTATCTTTTAATTCATCATCAAATAGTTTTGTAACTAAATCAGAATACTCATGATCACCTTGGTGCCTGCTCCAAAAAACTAACGAATATGGGAAGTTATCTGGTGAGATAACTTTTTTCAGAACACTATATAGAGTGGCTTTAACCTGTTTGACATCAGGTTTTGCTGCACCACTTAATAAGTTGATATCAAGGAACAAAATCCTAATATCATTATACCTTTCATCTTCATTAGGCAGATAATTCAAATCATTACCTTTATAAAAAACATAAGGCATTTGATTTTTTGCTAAAACTTCCATTAATGGTTCTGCTTGGTCAATTTCATCATCGATGATAGCGATTCTTCCATTCAAAGGGATGTTCATTAAGCTTTGCCCATCTTTTTAAAGGCAAGAACAACAACTGCCCCATCTTCGTATTCTTCGGGCAGTTCAAAGTCACCTTTTTCTGGGAAAAATAGCCTTCCTTTTTGCGCATCCATTATTTCGCTAGCTATATGTAATCCCAATCCCATTCCCATTCCCCCTGGTTTTGCAGACACAAAAGGCTCTATAATATCATCTGTGGGAATTAGAAATCCTGTTCCGTTATCAGCAATAACAAGGTTTAAGTAATTACCATCTTCAACTAAATCAATTAGAATTCTCTTTTGATATACTTCGTTGTTTTCTTTTGCTTTGAAGCCTCTTTGGTCAAGCCAATAAATTGAGTTATCAATAATGTTCATGATAGAGCCAATAATTAAGTTTTTAGCGACCTTTAATGTTTTACTACCTTGATAATTCTTGTATTCAGCTACTATTTCTATTTTATGCGATTCCAACCTATATTCTGTATTGAATAAAGACTGATTAATTACCTGTGAAATATTAACATTTACTTGGCTAGATTTCCGAATAATTTCTGCGTATCCATCTATTAAAGAGGATAAGTGTTCTACTAGCTTCAAAACTCTCTCCGAAGTTTTTTCAGCCTTTACTACTTTAAGGACTTCATAAATTATTTTTTCAATTTCATGAACAACCACAGACATACTTAATCCAGCACCTGCCGCCTTAAGTAAGTTTTCGCTCAATAATTTATAATCCGTCTCTATTTTATTGAAATATTTAACGATGCGATCTCTTACTTCAACGTCTTTTACACGATTTTCCACGAATTTCTTTGCTTCATCTAATGTTGACATTACCGGTGCAGACTTTGGTGTTGGCCCATAAAATTCTTTTAATCGTTTTTTGTCGCCAAATCTTAAAATTTCTATTAAATCTATAGAATGCAAAATTGCCGCTCTAAATGCGTGGTATGCATCGTTTTCTACGAATCCTTCTCTATTCGTTTTTTCAATTAAATGACTACTTGTCGCTCTATTTAAAGAGATTGCGCCAAAAATAATGTTATTACTTATACGTTTTGCAGGCTGTTGAAATCGTCTGTAATCTAGTCCTAACCAATCATTTTCTGGCTCGCCATAATCATAAACCCTAAGCCCATCCCTAAAAACTTTTACACCACCATTTGAGTTTAGGTAGTTTTTAAACCCTAATTTGTCAGATACGCCCATTTTCATTACGAAAGGATCTCTATCAAAGATATAGCCCTCAAACTCTATTGAGCCTATTTCAACTCCTTTTTTGGCTAGGTCTATTGTTTGGTCAGAATCAAAGAGATAATCATATTCCTTCGTGTACTTTAAGGTTTTCGAGTTTTCAATTAATGGGTCACTTACAGCAACCGTCTTAGGAGTAAGTTTTGTCATTGTTTCCCATGGGACAAACTCATACTTAAATTTCTCAATCCTTGTACCTTTTAAGGTAATATGGAATTTAAACAGGGCATAATCTCTAACTTCTTCCCACTTTAGCAACCCATCAAACCATCGTGGTTTATCTACTACATCGAATGAAGGTGTGAATGAATCGTTTTTCTTAAACGGTGAAGCCAGAGCAGTAATTGAACGGCTTACCTCTCTCACCGTCCCTCGTTCCCACTTCTTTCTAAGGTTTGAAATAACAATATTAGTGCCTGTTTGACCGTGCTTAAATATAGTTGGCTCGTTCCTTTCAATAATCGTGATTGGTACTTCATCCAAGTATTTATAATCATTAAACTTAGACCAATCAATTTTTACAAATACTTCTTTCGAATTACTAGATTTCGTTGTCATTTCAATGACATTTCCTAACTTATGGACACCAAACCTTCCAATTCCTTTTTCTCCAATTGGCAATCGCTTAAACTTTGGAGATACCTCTAATGTATTTATTTTTTGAGTTTTAAAGTCGCTTCCAGGTTCTAACCATACATTTTCAACAATCTCGGCACTCATACCATAACCATCATCTTCTATGATAATCACCCCATTTTCTGGGTCGTCGGCATTTTCCATATAAATATTTGCGAAGCTTGCATCTGCATCATAAGAATTTTTCACAAGTTCCACTAAAGCAATACTTTCATTCTTTATTAGCTGGTCACCAAGCTGCAAAAGAAGCCTCGCCCTTGGCTTGAACTTAACAGGAATTTCGTTTTCTATTTTTTTTGTCATAATATTCTTTTCACTTCTCTTGCTATCACGTAAGACATTAATGGAGGAACGGCATTTCCAATTTGTTTAAACGCAGCTGTTCTACCTGTTTTTTCGGACACGCTTTCAAAAAAATAATCATCAGGGAAAGTTTGAATACGTGCGGCTTCCCTTGGTGTAAGTGAACGGTTCTGATTAATATCTGGGTGAATATAATAGTGACCATCTTTAGAAATATGAGCCACTACAGTGTGCGAAGCTGATAGGTTTGCTGCAACGACTTTAAACCTATCTGTGAAAGACCTCCTGTTTTTATGTGTTTTTAATCTTTCTGGAAGATCATTATAATTCAATCGCTCACTTGAGCCATCCCACTTCTGCACAGCTATACGATAAATTTCCAAGTCCTGTTCAGTGTGAGGTCTCGCAATATGCATGGTTACAGGTAAGTCATTATTCCGAATGCCCGATTGAAAGAGGTATTCACTACTACCTTTTTTAATACGACATGGGCGAATAGAGCCTTCGCCGGCTTTTAAGGTCGGTAAGCCGTGGAAAAGATCATTGACCGTATAGACTGCCGTACTCGTGCTTATACTTGGATAAAATCCAGTTTTCTTGCCTCTTTTGCCAATAAGAATAATCCGCTTTCTATTTTGAAGAACACCATGTTCATCAGCAGAAAGCACTTGGTATTCTGTTTCATAACCAACTTCTTTAAAAAGTGTGCGCATTTTATCGAAATACAGTTCGCCGTCTTCAGCCTTTGCAGAAAGAAGGCCTAAAACATTCTCAAAAACAAAGTGTTTGGGTTTATATCTTTTTAGAAACTCTGCGTAATTCACGAATAAATAGTTGCGCTTGTCGCCACGCATCCCATTTTTATCTCTAGAACGGCCTACTAATGAATAGGCTTGGCATGGAGGCCCACCAACAATCAAATCCAGTTTTTCACCATTCAATTCATGATCAATTTTAGCGAAAATATCAGGCAATGTTTCATGGCTTATTTCTTTATTTACAACTGACGAGAGCTTATGTTCGGGAATAAGCGCATACAGTTCAGAGCGTTTTATTTTGCCACTCAAATAGTCCGCATATTCGGCTAATCTATTTTGTTCTTTGAGCCAATGGTAAGCGATACGTGTTTTAAGGGTGTAACATGCTGCTTCATCCATTTCAACATGGGCAATCGGTGAATAACGTTCTCGAATAAAACCTTCAGAGAGGCCGCCCGCACCAGCATATAAATCCAAAAACTTAGGCATTAACGCACCGTTTTCTCACTACATCCCCCTCAAAATGATAACTAGAAACAAGCAATAACATATGGTTATTTCAATAAGTTAGCAAATTCCATCAAAGCTTCTTTTAATTTCTTGGTCTCAGTACTACCAGCCAAAAGTCGATAGAATCAAACTCAATGGATTGAGTAGAGCCTCTTGTCTTGATGCCTCATGACTGAGCTTGGCTTATTTTTTTAGTTGATAGCCTGTTTTAAACATCCACCAGACTGTCAGTAGGCAAGCACTTAGAAAAACGAGTATCATCAATAAACTGATGCCAACACTCACATCGGAGACTTCAAAAAAGCTCCATCGAAAACCACTGATTAAATAGACCACCGGATTAAACAGCGAGATGGTTTGCCAGACGGGCGGCAACATATCAATCGTGTAGAAGCTTCCGCCAAGAAAGACCAGCGGTGTAATGACCAACATCGGTATGAGTTGTAATTTCTCAAAATTATCGGCCCATATGCCAATGATAAAACCAAACAGACTAAACGAGACACAGGTTAAAACTAAAAAGCTAAGCATCCAAAATGGGTGGGCAATGTGCAGAGGCACAAAAAAAGCTGCTGTTGCCAAAATAATCAAACCAATAATAAAAGATTTGGTGGCTGCCGCACCGACATAACCGAGTAAAATTTCAACAAATGAAACTGGTGCTGACATCACTTCATAGATTGAACCGGTGAACTTGGGGAAAAATATGCCAAACGATGCGTTGGCGATGCTTTGCGTTAATAACGCCAGCATGATCAGACCCGGAACAATAAACAGCCCATAACTCACGCCTTCAATCTCTTGTATACGTGAACCAATGGCCGAACCAAACACCACAAAATACAAGGCAGTAGAAATCACTGGCGAGGCTAGACTTTGCAATATGGTATTCCATGCGCGCAGCATCTCATATTTGTAAATCACCCTAATAGCGTAATAATTCATTGTTTTTCACCCACTTTTTTATCCACTAAATTTATAAAAATATCTTCTAGTGAGCTTTGCGAGGTATTAATGTCTTTTAATAACAAATCGGTTTCACTGATGGCCTGTAACAAGGCTGCAATGTTTGATTTGGGTTTATTCTGATCATAGGTATAGGTCAGCCGATGGCCTTGATGCGATAGCTCCAGTGCCCACTGAGCCAATGTTTCAGGCAACTGATCAACGGCTTCTTCAAGTTCAATACATAATTGCCGTGTACCCAATTTCTGCATTAAATGCGCTTTGTCTTCTAAGAGTAACAACTCACCATGGTTGATAACCCCCACACGATCTGCAATCGCTTCAGCCTCTTCAATATAGTGCGTGGTTAAAATAATCGTAACGCCTGACTCACGCAGACGTTTAACAATCGCCCACATATCTTTACGCAGATTTACATCAACACCGGCTGTGGGTTCATCCAAAAAGAGAATAGAGGGTTGGTGTGACAGCGCTTTGCCGATTAGCACCCGTCTTTTCATGCCACCTGACAATGTCATGATTGGGGCGTCTTTTTTATCCCACAATGATAACTCTTTGAGTAATGTTTCAAGGTAATTCGCATCGGGTGCTTTACCAAACAGACCGCGACTAAAGGCGAGTGTATTCCAAACAGTCTCAAACGCACCGAGCGTTAATTCCTGCGGCACCAGACCAATCAAAGCCCGCGTTTTTCGATAGTCACTTATAATGTCAGAACCAGCTACCTGAACGGACCCTGAACTTGCCGCGACAATACCGCATATAATCGAAATCAGTGTGGTTTTACCCGCACCATTGGGACCGAGTAAAGCAAGGATTTCACCTGGCATGATATCAAGGCTCACATCTTTAAGTGCTTGATGACCATCGGCATAGGTTTTTGATAAATTGGATATTGAAACAATTGGCTGCATAATATTTTTCAGCGTAGCACAACTTTTCAAATCTGCACTTCATTAAGATTTACCCGTCAGCTGACAGACCGCAGCTATATCATATTTCTTCGATGACTCACGGTAAAAAAATAGTTCCAAGCTAGAGCTCAGGTCTTGTTTCGCGCATTTCCATCTTATTAAATTACACACTTTAGTTTTCGATAAATACGCAAAATAGGCTGCTTAGCATAAGATAAATGTAAAAATATTAAAAATTTCAGTCAATAATGAAAAACAATGCTATTTCTACATTTATCTTATGTGGACTTTAGGCTTGCACAAAAAAAGGGGCCGGGCTTGATTGGTGTTTTTTTGTTTTATTTAACCAAATTACTCACTGTTGAATCATGAAAGTTAGCAAACTTAGCTATGCTCGCGGTATCCTTCTAATACCCGCGAATCAAGCCCTCCCCCTATCTTCTATCTTTTGGGCAGATTCAGTTGCGCGCAATTTCATTCAATCTTTCTCAATCAACTCGATGGCATAACCATCAGGGTCTTTCACAAACGCAATCACACTATTGCCATGCTTCATCGGGCCCGGCTGACGTGTTATTACACCACCCGCTTTATCAATATCGTTACACACCTGCTTTATATCATCCACAGCAATAGCAAGGTGCCCAAAGCCAGTGCCAAGTTCATAGCTTATCTTATCCCAGTTATGGGTTAGCTCGATGACGGTGTTGCCTGCTTCATCACCATATCCCACAAAAGCCAGTGTAAATTTACCATCAGGGTATTCGCTTTTACGCAAAAGTTTCATGCCCATGATACGAGTATAAAAATCTATCGACTTATCCAAATCACCCACGCGAATCATGGTGTGTAATAAACGCATATCTATAACTCCAGTTGCTATTGATGTTGTGGAAACATAACGCTGAAAGACAACAGTATCAAAACTGCATGTCATCTAATAGCTTTGTTATCTAAAGAAACATACTGGCTACTCTTTTAATGAAGCAACTTTCGTTGAACATCTGCTGGATGTTGGATGAAGTTTGATACCCCGAAATTTGGAGGTTATATGAATTTTGCCGTAGAATTTTTTGCTTTCATCGCTGCCGTAATCCATGTCCTATTCTTCTGCATGGAAAGCTTGTGGTTCATGCAACCCAAAGTACACAAACGTTTCGGCGCAGCAACAACTGCCGATGCCGAAACACTCCGTTTATTCGCCTTCAACCAAGGATTTTATAACCTCTTCCTCGCTATAGGTACCTTTGTTGGACTTGTGTTGCTTCACCTAGGCGGCAACGTGATTGTCGGTCAGACATTGGTACTGTTTAATTGCGCCTGCATGCTGGCTGCCGGAGTCGTATTGTTTTTCTCGGCAGGTCGACAGAAGCTACCAGCCGCGATGATTCAAAGTCTGTTTCCATTTCTTGTTTGGGGCTTTTGGCTTGGGTTTTAAAGACAGATACTTCGATGACACTCGCTAAGGAATCAGATCTTGAAACAGCCAACCAACTCAAGTTAAAAACATCACGCAGGCATCGTGAGAAACGAAGCTAGGGGTCAGATACCGTCTTGGTAGTCAAGCAGTTTTAACCTGAAAATCAGGGTTAAACGGCTGGTTATTTTTCAACACGCCATAAATGATATGCACCAATTTTCTCATCGCTGCTCCTACAATCAGCA
>Ga0316202_10002416_pt1 | contig 12347 bp, 10 predicted proteins | sample 3monrhotite_MG_FD_204934 | JGI IMG/M metagenome (GOLD analysis project Ga0316202, IMG submission 204934) | Microbial mat bacterial communities from mineral coupon in-situ incubated in ocean water Damariscotta River, Maine, United States -... | ecosystem: Environmental > Aquatic > Marine >... | reverse complement strand
TTAATGAAAAAATGGCGCGTCATCAAGAAATTTGTGAACTTTTGGGGTTTGACGAAGAAGAAGGTGATGAAGAATTAGGTGTAGAGCCACAAGCCTCCGAAGATGATCTTTGGGATAAACTCGATAATAACGATTTTTCAAAATATTAATGGCGTATTAAGTAGGTAACTATGATGATTTGGTTGGTATTAGCAGTAACCATAATAACGGTATTAGCTTTTTACGCGGGCACATTATTGTTTCAATTAAAAAAACAAACAAAAGCACAAAAAAAAGCGGCTCAACAACGACAAAAATCCCTAGAAGAGCACGACGCAAAAGTATTAAGCAGTGTTGCTATTCTTGTAAAAGCTTTGCAAGAGAAGCAATGCGACCTTTCTGAAGGTTGCTGGCGCTTAAGCGTATTGCTTGACTCATTAAAAACTTGCTCTGGGTTAGCGGAAAAATTTCCTGCTATTTATGGTTTGTATAATAAAGTAAAAGATATGGCGATTCTTGAAGAACGAAAAAAAATAGAGAAAAAGCAACGTATGCGTGATGATTATAATCGTATTAAGTTTGAGGCAGAGTATCAACAAGCGATTGAGCAAGATTTAATACTGTTAGCCGAATTCACTAATGATCAAATAGTTGCTACTAAAATGCATTAAGTTTTGCGCTTGATCAAGATCCCTTTCTTGTTAGTTTGCTAAACTTTTATTAATAATATACGTAATATTCTTGGTAATACTGATGAAAACATGCACCTTTATTGAAGATAAAGCTAAAAAAAATAATTTTTTTGATGAAGAATTACTCAGTAAATATAATACCAGTGGACCAAGATACACTTCCTATCCAACGGCATTAGAATTTAATGAACAATTTACCGAGGCTGATTTAAAAACAGCGATTAAAGTGTCACCTAATCGTGAGTTATCGTTATACGTACATATTCCTTTTTGTCATAGTCTTTGTTACTACTGTGGGTGCAATAAAGTTATTACCCGCCATCGAGATAAAGCTGATATCTATCTTGAATACTTAGCACAAGAAATAACATCGCGCGCATCATTATTTACCGATTACACGGTCAAACAATTGCATTGGGGTGGTGGCACACCAAGTTTTTTAACCCATCAGCAAATCACTAAATTAGTCGCATTACTTAAAAATAGTTTTATTTTTGCCGACAAAGTTGAAATGAGTATTGAAATTGATCCACGTGAAATAGAACTAGATTTAGCTCAACACCTATTTGACTTAGGTTTTAATCGTTTAAGTCTTGGCGTGCAAGACATAGATTTAAAAGTACAGCAAACCATTAATCGAGTGCAATCCACGGAATTTATCGGCGACTTTATTAAACAAGCCAAAATCGTTGGGTTTAAATCTATTAATGTTGATTTGATTTATGGATTACCGCATCAAAATACCACCACATTTACTAAAACTTTAGCTAAAGTGCATGAGTGGGATGTTGACCGTATATCTTTGTTCAGCTATGCCCATTTACCAAGCCGTTTTGCAGCACAACGTAAGTTACGAGATGAATGGTTGCCGAGTGTTAGTGAAAAATTTTCTTTAATGAAGTTAGCCATTGAAACCTTATGCGAATACGGTTATGAATTTATCGGGATGGACCATTTTGCTAAACCGGATGATGAATTAGCCATTGCCCAGCGTCATGGTGTTTTACATCGTAACTTTCAAGGTTATACCACAAAAGGTGATTGCGACTTACTTGGCTTAGGCGTTTCTTCGATAAGTGCTATTGGTAACAGCTATAGCCAAAATATCAAAGAGCTAAAAGCCTACTATCAAGCTATTGAACAAGATCAACATGCCGTAGAAAAAGGCTTAACACTTACACAAGATGATGTTATTCGTGGTGAAGTTATTCGCGAATTAATGTGTAATTTACAGGTTAATAAAAACGCAATAAATGACAAATTTAGCGATATTCAAAGTTTCAACTTCGACGATTATTTTGCTGAAGATTTACCTTCGCTTAATACTTTTGCGAATGATGATTTACTGGTTGATAATGCTGAAGCGATCACCGTTAAACAAAGCGCGCGTTTGTTAATTCGTAATATTTGTATGTCTTTTGACGCTTATATGAAAAAGAAAGTTAATCAGCAGCGTTTTTCTCGGGTTATATAAGAAAATTGTATCGATTAATTAATGTGTTAGCTTAAAAATTTAAACACACTAGCACCAAAATCGATAACTAAGTGCGCACAGTTGACATCATGCCTCCCTGAATATTAAGGTTAGCTTTCAGTTTATATCGCGGCCTTCAATTTCATCTTCCTACCTCACTTTGGTACTATAGTGATATAGATTCAACCGTTACACATTAATAAATTATATCCATGACAATGGTTTAAGTGAACATAGTCATCACAACATATATAATTTTGACGTAAACATACACAAACAAACTTTTTTAAAACTTGATAGTCGCTAATTACTAGAGTAAATATGACACAAGATATTATTCAGCATTTCTACATTGTAGGTAGCGCGTCTAGCGTGTTGTTAGCCTGCCTAATGGTGGTTATTATCTACAGGGCAAACAGCACTACTCACAAAGAGATGGCTTTCATCTTTGTTGCACTTTTGTTGAGTGTTATAGCCAATTCATTGTTATATTCATTTAAGTTAAAATATCAGATGTCGATGCTTGGACTGCCCGAGCCTTTTCAGTTACTTATTGGCCCAGTATTATATCTTTACCTGACTAAACTAAACCGTATTGCTCCAACAAAATTCTTTCAAATATTACACGCTATTCCGTTTTTGACTGTTTTTATTTTTGTCGCTTGGCTCGTATCCAGTACAGAAAATTCGGCTTTTGATCCTGACGGGGCGCGCGATCTAGCCAACGGACTCTCCATTGGTATTTATATTCAATTATGGGTCTACTATTTTTTATGCCATCGACAGAATCGAAAATTTACAGAAAAACTGAAACATTCCTGTTCTAGTCTGGAAAAAATAAACCAGAGCTGGATTGAGCAAAGTTTACTGATTTTGCTGATAGGGTATTCTTTTGTAACCCTGTTGTATTTAAGCAACCACACTTCACTTCATTTGCCGGTGAATAAATCACTTACTATTATATTGGCGAGTATTATTTATCTTCTGGTTTACAAAACGCTTCGCCGTCCGGAACTTTATTCAGCTATTTCTGTGCAACTAACTCATGTGCAGTCACCTCAAGTACTAGCTGATTCAACATCAGAGTCAGTGGTCGATAATGATAAGTATAAAAAATCGGGACTAGGTCAACAACAATCGACAGAAACCTATGCACAAATTCAAGAGTACATGATGCGCCATAAACCCTTTGTTGATCCAGAACTCAGTTTACACTCCTTGGCAACGAAAATAGGACTCTCTAGTCATCATTTATCTCAAGTAATTAACCACGGTCAAGGTGCTAATTTCTATGACTTTATCAATAGCTACCGCGTTGATGAAGTTAAGCGACAACTCATCAAAACTGAAAATTCTAGCCGTTCAGTTCTGTCCATAGCATTTGATGCGGGCTTTAATTCGAAGGCCACCTTTAATCGTATTTTTAAAGAAAGAACACAGCAAACGCCTTCTCAATACAGAAAAGAAAATTAGCCCCCTTTAGTATTATGGGTTGTAGTTATTTTTCGTTTACATGTAAAAACAGGACCTTTTTTTAAAATAAACGTCTCAATCGCTCGGCTGAGGCGAATCATCAGCGTATACGCGCCATTATTCCTATTATTAGCTCCATTTGAGAGCATTCAACATAGGAATAATCAATGAATAACAGTATTAGCCTCACCGCTTTATCTAAAAGTTATCAGATCAATAAAACGTTATTTTATGCGGTTGACGCAATCGACCTAACAATAAAACAAGGCGATTTTGTCAGTATTATTGGTAAATCTGGCAGCGGGAAATCAACACTTCTAAATCTCATGTCGGGTATTGATCAGCCCACTTCAGGACAGGTGGTCGTCAATAATGTTGATATTTCTCATATGAAGGCAGGTCTATTAGATGCTTGGCGGGGAAAGAATATAGGATTAGTTTTTCAATTTTTCCAATTGATCCCCACATTAACTGTGTTAGAAAATATTTTACTCGCGATGGATTTTTGTAAAGTTATTCCTGCCAAAGATAGAATGAGTCGTGCACGGGCATTGTTAGACAAAGTAGGTATTATTGATAAAGCCGATCAGTTTCCTTCAATTTTATCTGGTGGTGAAAAACAACGAGTAGCCATTGCCAGAGCACTCGCCAACGATCCACCTATTATTCTTGCCGATGAACCCACAGGCAACTTGGACTCAGTGACAGCAAGAGCCATTTTTGATTTATTTACTGAGCTTAACAGTCAGGGAAAAACCATTATTCTAGTTTCCCACGATAGTGACTGCCATCGGTACTCCAACCAAACCATCGATATTCGAGATGGAAAAATTCGTTCAAACATCAAATCAGCTGAGGGACAACATTGTGCTTAACATTGTACCTAATAGATTACTTAATAGAATGTGGATTAAGACTTGGCGTGACTTATGGCAAAGTAAAGGTCGTTCAGCATTGGTGGTGTCATCAATAGCGCTGAGTACCTTTACTTTAGGTGTTATTCTTAACAGTTATGCCATTTTGTCGCGAGAGATGACTCGAGATTATTTGCGATCAAACCCAACCGCTATTTCATTTAATCTGGAACGATTTGATAAAAGTTTATTACAGGAATTAAAAGCGAATAACTGGGTTGGTGAAGTGGGTGCCAGATTACTTATTTCTGGTGAGATCAAAACAGCCACAGGGGATTGGAAAAGACTTTTATTATTTGTTCTTAATGACTACAAGGACATAAAATTAGACAAGGTTAAAAGCGATTTAGGAAGCTGGCCGCCACAAAAAGGTCAGATATTAATAGAGAGACAGGCTGTGTCGGTAATCGGCGCTAAAATCGGCGACTCATTGCAACTCAAAAACTCATCAGGATTATCGGGCAAGTTAACAATGGAAGGCGTAGTTCATGATGTAGGCCTACCTCAGGCTGAATGGGAAAATGTTGTTTATGGCTATATTTCACAAGAGACCTTAAATAGCATTGGCATTGAAAACTACTTTAATGAACTGAAAATTAGCCTCAATGATCAGCAGCTAACCGTTGATGAAATGACAAGCCAAGCGGTCAATACCAAACGGTGGTTGCAAGATAAAGGCTACTCAGTAAAACGTTATAAAGTAGCTCCACTGGGTGAACATCCTCACGCCAATATTACCGGTGGCATGTTTATGATCCAGAAAGTATTTGCAGTTTTATGTTGTTTATTAAGTGCCGTTTTAGTATTTAATTTAATGTCAGCAATGTTGAGTAAGCAATTACGCCAAATTGGAGTAATGAAAGCCATTGGTGCCAGCAATGGCCAGATCAGTTGGATTTATTACCGTGGTGTTTTAGTCTTGGGATTATTAGGTTTATTGATCAGCTTGCCCTCAGCCTATTTTGTTGGAAACAAGTATGTTGATAACTTAACCCCAATGATGAATTTTGATATCACCAGCTATCGGGTTCCATTCTGGATAATAGCTCTACAGATTTTATTGGGTATCGGTATCCCAATGTTGAGCGCGTATTTACCAATAAAAAAAGCCAGTCAGATGAAAATTAGAGAAACGCTCCTCGAATATAACGGTAATAAACAATTAAGTGAGCAAAGCTGGTTTGAGCGCCTAATTTTCAGTCTAAACTTTAAAAGTCATCCAGTAAGGTTGGCGATTCGAAATTCACTAAGACAAAAAGGGCGTTTTGTACTAACCACTGGCGTATTGATGATCGCCGCTTCATTACTGATGGCATCATTTAATATTGCAAGCACAATGAAAGAAGTGCTTAATGTTGAAAGGCATGTCAAAAATTGGGCAGTGGAAATTAAACTTAATCAGACAATGCAAGACGATAAACTAAATCGTTTGTTTACCGAACTTGTTGATGTTACCCAAACTGAAAGTTTCAATCGAACTAGCGCCGCAATTATAGAGAATGATCCTGATGAAGTTGAAGATAACAAAAATATAAGTAGTGAGAGATCGGAGTTAAAAGCGCATAAAGTCTCAGTAAATCTGACCGATCTGAAGAAAAATTCTACTATGCTCAATTTGCCGCTGATTGAAGGAAATTGGTTTGATGCGAATTCTCCAGTTGCAGGCGCACAATCAACAGACTCGGACAATTCTTTAATGACGAGTCCCGTTGTGGTGAGTCAGTTAGTCATGGATCATTTGCCGTACCTAAAACTCGGTATGTTGTTAGACATTGAGATTTTTGGTCAGATAAAAACGCTCAGGCTTATTGGTGTTGTTCAAAATATTGGTCCAGCAAGCATTTATACCAGCGGTTTATTAAATAGCAGCCATCCCGAACCAAACGGTTTATTTATTAGCAGTGATAAGCAAAGTCGAGCTGAACTTAATCAACTCAAAAAACTGGTGGTTAAACGGGCTGAAGAAAATAATATTAAGCTGAGTTACACCTCAACCGCATGGGATGGCGCTCAGGTAGTTGAAGGGCACTTTCAAATTATTTTTTCTTTAATGCTGTTATTAACGGTCATTATTATTTTCATCGCATCCAATGGCATTATTTTAACGATGACGACTAATATCATTGAGCGTACTCGTGAAAATGGCGTATTAAAGGCTATTGGGGCACCCAATAAAGAGCTTGCAAAGATGATATTTAGCGAAGCTTTTTTTATTGCCTTTCTTGCATGGTTAGTCGCATGTGTTGTGACTTTACCTTTGAGTTATGGCATCGCTTATTGGCTTGGCGAGCTGATGATTAAAACGCCGTTAGGTTTAATCTTAGACCCAATGATTTTTATCATCTCTTTACCCGTTATGATTTTAATCACAAGCTTAGCTTCAGTAATACCAATGGCGACAATGATGAAGCTACCCGTCAGGGAGGCATTGGTTTACGAATAAAGGATTGGGGTTTTCGACTATAGTGGTTATTAATCTATAGTCGAAGAAGATGATATAGACTTTTCTATTATTTTGAGGCTTTCATTATTTTTTGGTTCTACTGTTCTAATAGTGAGGACCGCAGTGTGGCATTTTTTGTCTTAATCAATTGTGTGATTAACTTAAATAACGCCTAAGCTAAATTGTTCTCCCGCACTGGAAAAGATTAATTCAGTGCCATTTTTTGTTTGTATTTCTTTTGCTATATCAACCCATTGGTAATAAACATTACGATGTACTTTTGCCCATAAGTTGCGCCGAACAACAACGTATAATTCACCCTTTTCTGAAATAATTATTGGATGATCTTTCGATAAGATAAATTCATCATCTAAATTGGTGGTAACTGACATGATGGTTTGTTGTTGATCTTGCCACTGCCAACTTGTAAGTACAAAGGGAGCATCTTTAACTGTTATACCGACCTTTTCAACAGGGGTGACTAAAAAATAATCAGTCCCCTCTTTTTTTAATACAGAGGCAAATAACTTCACTAATGATAAGCGTTTAAAAATAGTGCCGTTATAAAACCAACTACCATCGTTTTTGATCAATAAATCTATATCACCGCAAAAAGGTGGGTTCCACTCTTCAACTGGTGGTTTTTTCGTTTTAGAATCATTGAGTTGTTTAGAAATGTTTTCTAATGACATAGTGAAATCTCATTGGTTGCTACAATATAAAAAGTAAATTTATTAATCTACATGCCTATGCAGATAACTCGGGTGTTTATATAAAATAAGTACAGTATGTAGATTAAAAAAGTAGTATTGCAACTCACCTGAACAATATACATAGCCATGTTAATCTAAATTTTTCTTAAAGCGTAAAGACGCAATAGATAATCCAGCTAAAGTAAAAGTTAACAGCCAATAGAGATCGAAACGCATATTAAAAACATCAACATCACGCAACACAATTCCTCGAATTAAACGCATAAAATGTGTTGCGGGTAATGCTTCAGCAATATATTGTGCCGCCAACGGCATGCCTTCGTAGGGAAACATAAAACCCGACAATAGAATGGAAGGCAATAATACAAAAATTGTCATTTGCATTGATTGCAGCTGATTTTTTGCAATAGTTGAAATAACTAAACCAAGCACTAAACTAGCCGCGATAAATAATAAGGTCGCTGCTCCAAGTTGAAATAAACTCCCATTTATTGGCACTGAAAATACACTATAGCCTAACCCTAAAATAATAGTGGTTTGTACTAAACCTATAAACACATAAGGAATGATTTTACCCAACATTAATTCAAAAGAGCGTACAGGTGTGGTGATCAGCATTTCTAAATTACCACGTTCTCTTTCGCGTACTATTGCAGCAGAGGTGAACATGATCATTGTCATAGTTAAAATAACGGCAACTAAACCGGGTACTATGTTAACGGCAGTGCGTTGCTCAGGATTATATAATAAAGTTACTTCAAAAGTTGGCGTAGAACGGTTTGCGGGCTTATTCAATAATTCAGCTAAGGGCATATTCCGCAAACCTTTTATTGCTGCCGCTATCATGGTATCTGAGCCGTCTACCAACCATTGGGCTATTGGTCGGCTAGTTTCTTCATCGCTAGCTGGTGGATAGCCTAAGCCAACACTTTGGTGGCGAACTAAACGTTGGCTAACATCGTTAGGAATAATGAGTACAGCGTGAACCTCTCCTGCTGAAATTGCTAATTGAGCTTCTTCGATCGTTAAATAATGCTGTGAAAAATTAACAACTTGTGTGGCACTAATAGTTTGTACTAATATTCTAGATAAGCCACTTTGGCTTTGGTCAACCACGCCAACAGGGACATGGCGAATATTGGTATTAATAGCAAAGCCAAATAGCATTAATTGGATCAGTGGTATCATAATAACCATACCAAAGGTCATATGATCGCGCTTTAACTGCATTAACTCTTTAATAAAAACGGCCTGAATACGCAAGAGTGAATTCATTGTCTACCCTCGCCTGTACAGGTTACAAAAACATCTTCTAAACTGGGTCGTACTAGTGTTAATTCCTTTATGGTTTTACTCAAAGGTAATTGTTTTAAAAATTCAATGGGTTGATATATATTTTTAGAAATTAATACTCGTAAACGTGCACCCAATTGTGCAGCAGAAATAACATCGGGTAAAAGTAATAATTGTTGCTTTAATGTACGGATATCATTTGCAACTACTTCAACCACATGCGCATGCATATTGTTCATCAATTCATCAGGAGAACCATCAGCGCGCTTTATACCTGCTTCTAAAATAGCAAGTTTGTGACACCGCTCTGCCTCATCCATATAATGCGTAGACACTAAAATAGTGGTGCCTTGATCGCATAAATCAAAAAGTTGTTCCCAAAATTCACGGCGATTTTCAGGATCAACGGCTGAGGTGGGTTCGTCTAAAAAAAGCAATTCAGGTTTGTGTAAAACTGCACCCGCTAAGGCTAGCCGTTGTCGTTGACCGCCACTCATGCTGCCAGCAAGCTGTGAAGATTTGGTATCTAAACCATAAATATCGAGCAATTCGTTAATACGCAGCTGTTGTTTTTTGCCATGTAAGCCGTAAATTTTAGCTAAAAACTGCAAATTTTCTTTTACGGTTAAATCATCGTAAAGTGAAAACTTTTGTGTCATATAGCCTATTTTTAAACGTAGCTTTTCAGCGTCTTTCGGCAGTTGGTAACCTAATACATTGATACTGCCAGTACTGGGCTTTAATAAACCGGTTAACATACGAATTGCGGTGGTTTTTCCACAGCCATTAGGACCTAAAAAGCCATAAATTCGACACTTTTCAACTTGTAAATCTAAGTGATCAATTGCTGTTAATGAACCGAAATTTCGTGATAGTTGCCGCGCTTCAATAGCCAGTTCTGAATTTGCTATTAAACTCATGGTAATTCGACCTGCGCCGGTAAACCGTTTGGTAAATTACTCTGTTGCATTGGTAATTGCACTTCGGTTAAATACATTAAACGCGCTCTGTCTTGTTGGTTTAACGCGTAATAAGGAGAAAAAGCGGGTTCGTTAGCGATCCAGCGTACTTTGCCTTTAATTGTTTGAGCTAAACCATCAACGTGAACCATCAACGTATTGCCTACTTTAATTTTTACCCGATAAGTTTCAGGTACATACACTCGAGCGTAAGGTGCTTTACCGGCTAAAACAATAGCAAGCGGGCTGCCCATAGTTACACGTTCACCTAAATTCCAGGGTAAGTTATCTAAAATACCATCACGGGTTGCTGTTATGGTTAAATCCTTAAGCTTTTTATTTTCACTGGCAAGTACCGCTTGGGCGGCAGCCAGTTGCGCTTCACCTATGGCTAGATCTTCAACGCGTGTGCCATTGGTGAGTTGTTTTAATGTTTCTTGAGCTGATTGTAAATTTGCTAAATTTTCATCGCGTTTAGCTAATGCTTTATTTAAATTGGCTTGGCTGGTGAGTTTGTTTTTAGCGAGGTTGTTAATGCGTTTATAGTTGCTTTCGCTTTCAAGTAATGACGCTTTAGCGCCAGTAACTTTAGCACTAGCAACGGCGACTTCTTCAGGGCGCGCTCCATTGCGTAGTTTATCAAGATTGGCCTGTGCTTTAAGTAATTCTGCTTGTGCGCGAGCAACTTGTGCTTGCTGTTGGGTTTTATCTAATTCAACTAGAACTTGCCCTGTTGTAACTAAGCTCCCTGCGCGTATAGGTAAAGCAATAACAACTTCGCTAACTGTTGCCGTATGCGCAATACGATCTCGTTCTAACGTACCTAAAGCAAGGTTAGTTGTATCATCTTGGCAGGCACTTAAAAGCAAGAGCAAACCAATTAAAAGCAAACGCTTCATATTTAGCCTTAAAATTAAAAACACCATAGTAAAGAATAGGCTTAATTAATTATTTTTAATAGCGTTTTGATGAAATATTGCGTATGAATTTGATCAAAATTAATAGAAAGAGGATTCATAAAACTATGTAAACCTTTGGTTTTTATACATCGCACTGTGTTTTTTCTAGATAGCTCAGCAATTGTTGTGTCAACTGAAAAGTGCTCTTCATGGGCAGGGAAAAACAACTGTGTCATAACTTTAGGGGTTAAGTGTAAATGATGGCGAATTTGGCTAGGATAAAAACCAATAAATTGCTTAACTTGTTCAGTCTCTATTTTATTTGAGCCTAATGCTTGCCATGCGGCTGAGGCTCCAGCGCTAAAGGCTATTATAATTATTTTATCTGATGTTGATTGAGATATTTTAGCGAGTATATTGATAACCATCTGACAGTAATAATCATGTCCACATTGATCTAAATAACTTTGGTAAGCATGTGCTCCGTCCATAAAATGAAGGCGTTTACCTTGGTAAGGATCGAGTATTTGTATATCGATACCAATGGTTGTTAAGGCATTAGCCAAATCATCTAAGCCGGAATTTTGCCCAAAAATATCGCTAATTAATAAAAGTTGCATTTTTAACTAACCGAAATACAAAAGCATAAAATAAAAACCTAATAACCCGCAAAATCAACAGATGCTACTGTTTATTTATTTGCCAATCATAACCACTGGGTTGCTGAAAAACACGTAAATTAAAATGCCTAGCCATTGCGAATAAATGATCAAAAATATCTGCTTGAATGTTTTCATAATTTGCCCAAATCACATCATTTGTAAAAAAATATAATTCAAGTGGAAGCCCCGTTGTTGTTGCCGGTAATTGCCGTACCATGCAGGTCATCTGCTGATGTACTTTAGGATGTTGGTGTAAATAAGCATCGACATACGCTCTAAAAGTACCAATATTGGTTAAATTTCTGGCATTTACTTGATCGTTTTCATCAATGCCTTTTTGTTGGTTTTCTTGTTGAACTTGCTGTTTTTTATCGCTTAAATAGTGTTTTAATAAAGCTATTTTTTCATATTCATCTAATTCTTTTTTATTACAAAAATGAACGCTATTAATATCAATAATAACTGAACGTTTAATACGTCGACCACCAGAAATTGACATACCTCGCCAATTTTTGAAAGATTCGCTAACTAAAGCATAAGTGGGGATAGTGGTTACAGTATGGTCAAAATTTTGTACTTTTACGGTATTTAAGCCTATTTCAACAACATCACCATCAGCGCCATATTTAGGCATTTCAATCCAATCTCCAGGAGCTACCATACGATTAGCTGATATCTGAATACTCGCCACCAATCCTTTTATCGTATCCTGAAAAATCAATAACAAAACGGCTGTTAATGCGCCTAGGCCGCTAAGTAAGTATACGGGCGATTTATCTAAAACAAATGAAATAGCTAAAATACTAGCGACAATATAAACCACTAATTTAACTAGTTGTATTGATG
>Ga0316202_10002415_pt1 | contig 12347 bp, 15 predicted proteins | sample 3monrhotite_MG_FD_204934 | JGI IMG/M metagenome (GOLD analysis project Ga0316202, IMG submission 204934) | Microbial mat bacterial communities from mineral coupon in-situ incubated in ocean water Damariscotta River, Maine, United States -... | ecosystem: Environmental > Aquatic > Marine >... | reverse complement strand
TGGCGCGCGATGCAGGAAAATCTACAGGACTGGTGTCTGATACCCGCATCACTCACGCAACGCCTGCTGCATTTGCAGCTCATCAGCCTCACCGGTCAATGGAAGATAAAATCGCTTCCGATTTAATAAACAGTAATGTTGATGTGATGTTATCTGCTGGCCTGCGGTCGTTTCTTCCGCAGGGAGCCAACGACAAAAGAAGCAAGGTATATACGAACCTTCGTCAACAAATTCCTGAACATATTACATTAAGTTCAAAAAGAAAAGATGATCGAAACTTGTTAAATGAAGCTGAAAGCAAAGGTTATCATCTTGTGTTTGAGCGGGAATCAATGTTTATGGCACCTAAGAATAAAAAATTATTGGGCCTGTTTGATTCTGCACAAATGCCGGATGGTATCCGTGAATTTCAAATGGAGGACAAAACATCGAGAAAACATCCTACGTTGAAAGAAATGACGAGCAAGGCACTTGATCATCTGTCTCAAAATAAGCAGGGATTCTTTTTAATGGTTGAAGCCGGTCAAATCGATTGGGCCGCTCATTCCAGCGATGTGGGTACAATGCTTCATCAAATGCTGCAATTTGACAAGACGATTGGCTACGTTATGGAATGGGCCAAGAAAAATGATGATACTTTGGTTGTATTAACAGCGGATCATGAAACAGGGTCATTCGGTTTCAGTTATTCAAATTTCGAAACTCCAAAGGCAAAAAAACTTGAAGGTAGCGCTTTTAAAGGTGTTGACTTCAAGCCGAAATACAATTTTGGAGCACCAAAAATAATCGATATGATTTATAAGCAGAAAAAATCCTATACAGAAATGACTTCTGAATTTGATGCTTTGCCTGAAGAGCAGCAAACCGCATCAAGCCTGATGAACATCGTTAATGAAAATTCTGAGTTCAAAATATCTTTGGCTGAAGCAGAAGATATTTTAAAGCCTGTGGACGGAAAGTTTTATGTGAACGACTTCAAGGAGTTTTATGTTTACTTTAAGCGTCATCGGCAAAATAGACTCGGGATGATTTTGTCACGACACCAAAACGTTGTATGGGGTACAGGCACACATACTGCCATACCAGTACCGGTTACAGCAATTGGACCAGAAGAGATAACCGAGCAATTTAATGGCATTCATCATAGTACTGAAATCGCAATAATGATGAAAAAAGCAATGGGTTTGACGGTGAGTCAGCCTCATTGATTTAATGCTCTTCTATACCCGTAGCGTTTTTCTGGCTGAAGGGTTTTCCTTTTCTATCTCACGGATATCTTTCTTCAGCGTTTTCCAGAGATCTTTAGAAATGCAATCCCTTTTGGACAGAAAACGCTCACTTAGTCATGATTGAATGGAATGGGGCTGGAGAAAGAGAAGAAAGGATAGCTTTTTGGAGTGACAAGCTGGGCGGCAAAGCAGAACTTATGAGGCTTGATAATATTCTCGATTATGATGATTGGGAAAATTAGTAAATTACGTATAACAAGCGCGTTTGAGTCAGGCCTCCGCGTTGTTTCGTTTGTGCTGGATAGCACAAGCCTCACAAAGCTACGGCCTGCTGCTCAATGCGGATGTTAGCGCGCCAAACGAAGCTTGATGCATCTAGCAGGGTGAAAGTCCCTGTCGGGAAAGGACTAACCATCCACCCGTATCGAGTGTTGCGCCTGTGCGGAGCTTGGAAAAAAGTGAATTGTTTTCAAGAGTAAAAAAGAGAGTAAAAAAGGAGAGGGAGTAAAAAAGGGTCAGGTGTTGAAATAGAATATTTGACTTGATATTTTTATGCAACGGTTCGACTTTCTCTCATTTTTTGAAGATTGTCTCAAGAGTTGTTTCTGTCGTATAAACTGTTCAACAAATTGATGCCCTTGACGGATCGATTGACGGTGTGATCAATCTGCCAACAGATCAAGTCATTTTCCTGACTGAAGGCTTTTCCTTGAATCGTATTGTCGAAAATAAGCACGCCCGACTCATCTTCTATCTTAAAAATGTAATCTCTTCTGAACAAAAAATGCTCACTTAGTCATGGTTAATGCGTCCATCCAGCATTTCTGACAGCCCGATGCTGTCGTGGCATTGAACGAAGTGAGCCAAATAATCAATATTCAGTGCGGATGTATAATGCTACGAACTTCTTCCAAAAAAACAACAGTTTTCCAGGTTGATCTGTGAGTTCTTCTATGACTGTTGTAATACATAGTCATTTGTTTCTTCTGTAAAGGCAGGAGTAATACGAATGAAAGTGAAGTATTTCCCCAACCAAGGGTGATTGACATAAATATAAGAGAGTCCTGATGTCCGCATAAATTATTGACTGTATTAAGGTAATATTTGTGGTTGTGACGACCGGATTGACTGATATACTAATTTTCGTGGAAATCTGGTGTGAATAATCTGCGTCAAGGTGACGTATTTGATTTCGTCAGTTTGATGCCTACTTAATGTTGTGGCGTAAGGTTTTCCACAACTCGTAGGTATCAAATGAAAATAGGAAATAAGTTGAAATCAATAATACTTGGACTTAAACGTCACCCATGGCGTTTTGTTGTTTCAATATTTCTTACATATAGTGCGCTATGGACTGTGACGGAGTCTATCGGGTTCTTTTATCCAGACCTACCATTACAAGGGTGGAAAGTTCATCTTTCCTTCGTTTTGCTTAGTGTATTAATTGGCATAATCCGAGTTTATCAACCTAGGCACATATCCATTAAAGTAAATACGTCGGACACAAAACTTAATATTTACTATGATGATATATTCAAGCAAAAAGGATACACGGCGATAGCGGTTAATGAATATTTTGACAGTGAGATAGGGCTTCCTGTTTCAGAGAATACATTGCACGGCATGGTAATAAAAGAATATTTTGGGGGCCGGTCTGAGTCTTTTGATGCTGCTGTTTCCGAAGACCTAAATGGTATTTCATTTGAGCATATAGAGCGAGAACAAGGAAACAGAAAAAAGTATCCAATAGGCACAACAGCTAAGGTCATGGCAAATCAGCATAAATTCTTATTGTTTGCGCTCAGTCACACAAATACTGAGACTTTTAAAGCAAGTTCTGACTTACCGACAATGATTGTTGCCATGCGGGGGCTGTTTGACTATTCCCGAAATTGTACTGGTGGGGAAAGACTGAATATACCCTTGTTAGGTAGCGGCATTTCGGGAGTAGGTTTGCCCGCAACTCAATTGCTGCAATTGATAGTATTAATCATAATCGATGAAACAAAAAAACAGCAAATTTGTAAAGAGATAGACTTGGTACTGCACGAATCAAGATTCGGTGAAATCGACTTGGAAACAATAAAGAGGCAATGGATTTAATATGGCTTATAAAAACGGTAATTATTCAGCATTTTATGTGAAAGAATCATTGATTGACCCCATTGATTGTTTGATTGCGTCAGTTGATGCCTACTTAATATTAGTCATTTAGAGTCTCCAAGTGGAAATAGCAAAATTATTACTTGAATACGTTAAGGTTCTTATTTGGCCAAGTATCGTTATATATATTGCTATATATTTCAAAAATGAAACGGCAAATATACTTAACCGTTTAAAAACAGCAAAGCTTCCGGGTGGAGTTACGTTCGACCTGAATGAAAAAATACGTGAAGTAAGAGATTTATCCGATGAAGTCCAGGAGAACGTGTCAGAAAAAAAAGAGGAGCATAAGGGTAAACCTATTATTCCATTAACTCAGGCTAATGCCAGGCTAATTCAACTCGGGCTAAAGCCATCTCCAAGCGGAATGGATATGGAGTATTACCGCAATATTGCGACACAGGACCCGAACTTGGCATTGGCGGGTTTGAGAATAGATGTTGATATTCTTATACACAACTTAGCAAAAAAAATGGAAGTTAATTTGGGCGATCTTTCAATACCAACGGCACGTATATTAAGAAGGCTTCTAGAAGAAGGTTACATATACATATCGCAATATGAATTGGCTACTAAAGTCCTAACTTTGTGTAACCAAGCTATTCATGGAGCGCTCGTCACAACCGAACAAGCGCAGTCCGTAATAAATTCTGCTGAGGCTCTAATAGATGATTATATCGCTTGGATGAGCTGGGGATTTGAAGATGGTTGGGAGTCAAACAATGGCTAGCAAAATCAATCAACTCAAATCAATGGGGTCAGATTTATGGTTTTATGTGTTATCGACGTTACTCTTATTTGAATTTTTGACGTTGAAAGCTGGTAGCTCGATTACCCCGACTCAATTTATCTGACATCCCGCAGCATGTTGTGCAACGTGGAAATAACAAACAAGTTTGTTTCTTTAACGACGATGGTTACGGAGTTTGTCTGGATAAGCTCAAGCTCTACAACAGAACTTGTACCAAGCGCTTGCGAAAACAGATGCAATGCGGCAAAAAAGATACGTCGCATTATTTGAACATGAAATTTCTGGCTATACTCTTGAAGAGATAAGTGATTCAATCAATAAGGCATGAATGTTGGGCGACGAACGATTTAAGCAGAAAGTTGAAAGGATTACAGGCATCTTCTAATGTTAGAGGGGATGATAGGAAATCAGAGAGATATAGAGCAAGAAAATAAAATTATTGACCCTGACCCCAATGATTGGTTGGCGTTAGTCTTAGAAAACTAGACGATGGAAGTTCTACTCTATTTCTAGAAGAGCATTACTAATGAAAAAAAATAAAGAAAGTAAAATTCAGATAAGAGTGGCCATAGTTGGATTAATCGGAGTAATCGTAGCTGCTATAATTACGGCACGATGTTCACGCGCTCCGCAAAATGATGACGCCTCTTCAAAAACGAATACGATAATAGAACAAAGTGTTGGAGGAGATCAAAGTAACGTAATCAACAATAACTCCGGCGAAATCAATATAGATAAATAGCATGAGAGTTTTCGTATTTATTTTTTTAAGCACTTACTTGATCCTCGGATACGGTAACGACATAAAGCAAGTGGTTTCTGGAGACAATAGCAATACTATAAACAATAATTCGGGTAAAATAACAATTATCTATAATGTAGATGAAACTATGAATGCTGATTTCGTCGAAGAGGCAGCTCCAACAATAGTTAGAGTTGCACGAGGCTACAATGAGGATTTTAGTCGATATCAGATAATACTTCATAATCCTAATAGCACGCTTAGGTTTGCAGATAAGACAACGCTCAGATGGACATCTGGTATGGTCCTATGTAGGTGTGCAAGATCGCCATGTGCGTATACTTACAAGATTAAAAAAAATACGAAATATATTGTGCAGAAAGATGGAAAAATAGATAAATTTAATTTTCAAGTGGAACCAAATGATGGCTCATTTGATGGATTCACAACCATAGCTTCAGGTAATCACCTGGTGTTAACCCGGGAAAGGAAAATCAGAAAGAATGCCCGTTAGCCTTGGTGTCGGTTTATTATGATGTGCTTAATCATATCAGCATTGATTCCAGCATCAATCATACAAAGGCATCCGAACGTGCCTGTGCAGCGATGCATTTACAATATGCCCAGCCCAACGACTTATCTATTTTAGACAGGGGGTATAATGCATTCTGGCTATATGCCTTATATGAAGCCAAAAACCAGCCTTTTTGTATGCGTGCCAAAATCAACCGGGGTAAACAATTCAAAGCGTTTGCCGACAGTGGAGAAGCTCAGACCGTTATTACCCTCACGCCTAATAAAAAATCGGTTGGACAATGCAAAGAAAAAGGATTGCCGAGAAGTGGCTGTGGTTGGAATGGGACAAAAATAAGTATAGATATTTCTGTGATACTCCATCCTAAGGAATTCACCGCAATATATATAGACGTGCCAAGTGATATAGCACCAGAAAGCGAAAAAAACATTCGCTCTACCGATGTGGTTATACAATTAAATACGGGAGAAACTATTGCGGCTTCAATGAGTCGTTCTAATCAGTGGGGTCAAAGTAATTGATTTTCGGTGTTATCGACGTTACTCGTATTTGAGTTTTTTTGACGTGGAAAGCTGATGGCTCGATTACCCCGGCTCAATTTACCTGATATCCCACAGTATGTAGAATAACAAATAAAGGGACGCTGCCCTTTGTTTTCACTTAGGGAAATGTATTCCCCAGAGTACCTCATCACATTTACATAGCACGGTAGTCATTGTGAACATGTTTTCTTTACCGATTGACAATCGTCATGCTTATTTGAACTGGTTGGGAGAATATAGCGCGGAACATCAGGTTGATGTATTAGCTTATTGCTTGATGACCAATCATATCCATTTGGTCGTCGTACCCACTACTGAAAACGGGCTTAACCGAGTGCTTAAGCCACTACACATGCAGTTGACAAAAAATTGCCTTGCGGGTCAGGAGGATTTATAAAGAAACTGGAAAAATTAACGAGACAAGTGCTGCAATATCAACCACAAGGCAGGCCAAGGAAGTTGGAAGTAAAGAGCAATTAAGGGTAGCGTTTCCTTTTCTCTCATTTTTAATATTAGTATTAATTTTGTTCTGACACACATTGTTTTAAAGCTATTAAGTTATCGGTATCCCCAAGTAATATGCTGATACATATGGAGGTTATATGCTTGAACTATTATCTGAGTGGGCAAAGGTTGTTAACAATCCAGCGAGTTTGGTGGCATTTTCACTGCTTTTAGTGTTTTTGGCTTTTATAACCCGATCCGGTGAGCATCGTTGGCTTGCTCCAGTATTTGTTACTCTTGCTGCTATTACGTTGATTGGTGGGCTTACAGTGTTATTTCTACCTAAATCGGCAGATAAATCAGTGACAAATGAATTTGTAACACCTCCTGCTCAGATATCAGTGGAGAAAATAGATGTGATAACGCACGGTCCAGGTGCGTCTGCAACAGCATTTGACTTTAGTAATAAAAATATTAGAAATAGCCCAGATAAGTCAAACCTCCCTGAAAAAGATGAAAAACCACTAGACACCGATAAATGAGACAAGTACTTACAGGATTACTGTTTATAGCGTGTAGTGCTCACGCGGAGATTCGTGTAGAGAAAATAACTGTGACCACGAACGCCATATGTAGTCCAGCAACTGGCGTCAATTACGGAACAATCAATGTTTATTGCACGGATCCCGACCTTGAAGAGAAATATCGCAACCTTCCGGGTTTGACTAAGTATAATTTGAACATGGAAAAATTGGAATTAATGCGCACGCATGTAGCCAGTATGGTTACTGAATTACGGATGAAAGAGAGTGACTCCCGAGTTACCCAGAAAAATATCTCAAGGTTACGAGATAATTTACGTCAGACGGAGAAGGCTTTTTCAGAGCTTTGGCGCGGACATGAAGAACTACGCTTTCAATTAGCTGCTGTGATGGCCAAATTATCGGATTTTACCCAAGGCAAGATTGAGTCAACCGTGAAAGTAATTGGCGAATCTGTTGCTCAAGCCGTGTATGAGCAACAGTTCCAAAAATTAAGCCGGTCTTTATACTATGATATTGATAAAAAATTAAAGGACTATCGAGATGACTTGGAAAATCTAAAAGTGCGTGTCGATGCTCTCCAGAATGATGTTTCATTTCTGATGAATGAGTTTCTAGAAGGCAACCTAAAAGAGAATGTTGGATTTTTCGGGCTTTCGATTGGAGGCACTTATCTTTCTAGTGCATGGCAACCACGTATTGCGATTGAGTTCGAAATATTGATGCCAAAAATCCGATTACTGAATGCTCGTGCCTCATGGTTTGCTGGGCTGTCGCATATTAACTGGAAGGAAAAACAAAGTTATCAGACTTTGCCTGGGTCGAGTCCGATCGAGGTTATTGAAAATAATGAAGTCACCCTTCTTTCGATTGGTAGTCGCCTGTATATGTTTGAATGGAATGATGAGCTACAAACGTATATGGGAGCTACGTTTGGCCTCTCTGTACTGGGTGAAGAGGATACGTTTAACTACGGTTTTATAATGGGCACAGAATATTTCAGGAAAACTTCACGTATTGCCTTAGAATTGAGATGGGATGGTTTCTCGAAAATTGAACGAGAGGAAACAACGTTCAATCCTTTGGGAAGCGCAACAGTCACTACGGTTACAGAATCACTAAATGGGTGGTATGTAGGTATCAAAGTGGCGTTTCGGTAAATCTAAAGGATGATGCAATGTTAAAATCGTGGTTCACCATCGTATTTATATTATTTTACTCTTGCATTACCGGATGTGGAGGAAGAGAAGGAAGCGGAAGAGCAGGTCACCCTGCTGCGCCAGAAACCAGCGACACTACCTTCGTAGATGCCACAACTGGAAATGATGCAACAGGCGATGGCACTAGAGAAAAACCGTATCAAACAATATCGCACACACTACTACTTACCTCAACAAAAAGTATAATAAAAATAGCACATGGTATCTATGACATTTCCATTGGCGAGCAATTTCCTATAGTTATCCCGGCTGGGAAGAGTCTGACAGCTGATCCAATTGACCTTGATGCTGATAGTGCCGCGCTAATACGAGGCTCTGGAGAGTTTGATAGCGAATATGTAAATGGAGTTAATACTGTTGCAGTTGTTTTTGACGATGCTGATAGTCTTAAGAATGTAGTCATTGAGGCTACTGACGGCATTGCTTTGTGGGTAGAGAGAGCAACAATAAACTCAGAAATAGTAAAAAGTGGCCTGTACGCTAGCCAGGTCGGGCTAACACTTGTAAATGATGCCTCTCCACAAATAATCGGCAACGTTATGCAGAAAAATCAACTAAACGGTATTGAGCTTATTGGCAACGTTTCCCCTATTTTTTTAAATAATTCTATAAAAGAGAACAATATTGGAATAGTCATAACCGATAGTGCTAGTCCTAAGTTTGGTAATTCATCTGGTGGAGGTAATAACTCAATTACAAATAATACGCTGTGTGATTTTCGACACACTGGAAAATCAGACATGAACACTGTGGGTACCTTATGGGACCAGGATATATTCGAGTTCACAATCACCAATAGTTGTACTGGCGGTGCTAATATCGTTGTCGATGGCATAGGTTTTGTAGACTATCAATTCATTCCATCGACTAATTCACTGCTCTTTCAAAGCCAACAACGTATTCGTATGGACCAACCATTGTATGGGGAAGTGATATTATCACAAGTACCTAGTTTTGAGTGGGCAAGTTCAGGTGCACATTTAACGATGGTTATGATATGGAGTCAGCCACCAGTTGTGGGTCTTAGTGAAATTACAAGCACTGAAAATATTTACTGGCTATGGCACTCTGGTCTCGGTACTGGCGGAACTGGCTATGCGCAATTCGACGATGGGAGATCACTACAAGGTGATGACATTACAAACACATCACCACCTCAGCCGTTTGAGAAAGGTAGAAGTTATTATTGGGCTGTGTGGGAATGGGATGCCGATGGGAAAGAAATTTACGCGTCGAGCTCTTTGAATTACTTTCGTGTATCGAATTAGACTAATCAACCGAAGCAAAAGGGGACGTTACACTTAAATTAAAAAATAGACTATTATGAACAAAAGAAAAATAGGGGCGGGACAAGCCCAAGGGTTGCAAACCACTGATTATACGCTAAACACGAGCGGAAGCCCTACCCATTTCATGCTTTCTCCGCATTAACCGTGCTTGGTGAAAAACAAAAATTCAGTTTGAATAAAGCTTTATCAACTAAGCTACAAGTTCCTCTAATCTATGGTAAGGAGATTCTGATGAAGCTCAATCCCCCTTTTTTCTTCGGGCGAACCGTCCAATGCCTGATATTACTGGCAGCAAGCGTGCTGACAGCGCAAACCATCCAGGCCAACCCAGCCTTTGCCCGCCAGTACGACATGAGTTGCATTACCTGCCTCTCGGCCTTTCCCCGCCTTAACAGCTTTGGCAAACAGTTTCTGGCAGATAACATCCGCCTGCCCAACTGGCGCGAGAAGATTGGCGTGGAAACCGGCGATGAACGGCTGATGCTACCCAAATTCCCACAGATGGCATTCCGTGCCCAGGCCTATGTGCAGGCGCGCGAGTCTGAGGCACAAGATAGCAGTGGTGCCACTACCGCCGACCCTGCTTCAGATTTTCAGGCACCCTATCTCATCAAATTGTTGGCAGGCTCACCGCTATCGGAGCACATCAGTTACTATTTTTACGCCATTTTCGCCGAAAAGGGCGGGAACGGCGAAACCATTGTAGAAGACGCCTGGATCACTCACGATGACCTGTTCGGTAGTGGCGTGGGCATGATGCTGGGTCAGTTTCAGGTCTCCGACCTGATGTTTCCACGGGAAACCAGGCTCACTGTGCAGGATTACATTCCCTACCGCATGGCTGGCATCACCTACGAACGCGGCGTGGCTTTTGACACCGATGTCGGCCCTGTGTCTCTGGCACTGGGCATCGTTAACGGCAACGGCATAGAAAAAATAAAAAGGGTCAGGTGTTGAAATAGTATATTTGACTTAATATTTTTATGAAACTATTTGTATTAGTGTCATTACCAAGGGAAACTGGCGGACTAATTACCAAGGGACTTTGTCGTAGCACCGTACCAGCAATCAGCTAAGTAGGCAATTCGCTACTCGCTGCTATGCGACGGCAAGCGATGATCTCGCTCTCTGCACTCTCAGGGCGCTGGTATTCATCTTTTCTCTTAGCCATACGTATCTGACTCCCGCAGGGCTGATTTCAAGCTGATAGACCGCCTTCAGTTGAGCGGACACTTGCACCTGGCCCAAGTGCGGATTTTCCATTGAGAAGGCTACCACAGCCTCCTCAACGGTTTTCGCTGTTCTATTCTTATGGCGGATATTGGGGCGGAGTGTGCGTTTCAAAGCTAAAGGGCCTTTTTCCTTGAGGAGCCTTCGGTTCTTGTAGATGGTTTCACGAGAGCAGCCACTTATTCGTGCAGCCTCGGAGACATTGCCCAACTTTTCCGCCAGCTCAATGGCATCAATTTTCTTTTGTATTTCCAAGTCATCAATTGAAGCCTTTGTCGGCTCGATAACTTCCGAAACAGCTAGGTTGCGACCCGCGAAGTAGGCCGAGAACCCGTCGCCGTTGGTCTTTCTTATCTCAATTTTCTGCTTGGCAATGGAGTGCTTAAGCGGCGACTCAATAAGGTAAAATTTGTTGCCGTAGCTGAATGTGTGATCATTTCGTATTTTTCGATACTCCTTCAGCACACAAACATCATCTAGATTCAGGTGAGCAGGAACCGATGTGAATTCAGTGTCCGGATTCTTAGCAATCACTTCGATTTTTTGTTGCCAGAATCGAGGGATGAACACATCTTGTAAGTAGTGATTGGCGCTCGCTATATCTTTGATACCATTGAGCCTTAGCTCAGGCACCAACCTGTCTTGGAAGGTATCAAACGATCGCTCGATACGACCTTTACCTTGGGGGGAATTGGCGAAGATTATTTCTATGCCCAACTCATCGCAAGCTCTTTGCATTTGCGAAAAGTTACAACGTTTAGGGCCACCAAATATACCCGCTCTATCCACATAAAGCGCTTTAAATAGGCCTTTTTTATCGATGTAATCACGCATAACCTTTAAACAACCAATGGTGGTTTCTGACTTAAAGAATTCGGCATGGATTTCACTGGTGGCATCATCAATAATAGCGATCAGGCAAAATTTTTTATCCCCGAACCAGCGATGCGGACTGCCATCCATTTGCAGCAACAAGCCAGGTGACCCCATGCGCTCACGCCTTTTTCGTACTTTTGCGCGTCTGCGTTTAGCGCGTTTAACATGATGGATGTCGTGTGCCCAGGATCTTAGCGTTTCTCGCTTAACCACTATGTTCTCATTCGCCTCAAGCAGCTCAGCCAAATGCATTAGATTTACATCAAAATATTTCTCCTTTATCAGTGTTTGAACTTGTCGCTTAAGCGAATCAGGCATTTTATTCACCGGTGTCTTGCCAGTATTGCGGTGTATAACAAACTGAATGCCGACCTTCTGATATCGCTGGAGGTAACGTTCAATGGTTCTTCTAGATTTATTGAGAAGCTTGGCCGCATTAACAATAGTAATCTTGCCTTCAGCAACCTTAACCACTACGTCAACGGTGAGTTGGGCTTTTGAATCCATCATAATCATCCTATGTGTTCCCCAAACATTCAAAAAGAACATCCAGAGAATCACTGATTAATTAGATCCGTCAATTTCCCTTGGTAGTCAGTTGCGACAAAATCGCTTGGTAATTAAGTTACGACAAAGTCGCTCGGTGTTAACAGAATTAATTGTATTAGTTCCGACCTGATCTGACAACTCACTTGCAAAAGTGAGAGTTACCCGTTTTGATAAAGGTGTCGAATCTTTAAATCAAAACAACAAAAGGTAACTCTCATGCTACATACTAACAATC
>Ga0316202_10002414_pt1 | contig 12348 bp, 12 predicted proteins | sample 3monrhotite_MG_FD_204934 | JGI IMG/M metagenome (GOLD analysis project Ga0316202, IMG submission 204934) | Microbial mat bacterial communities from mineral coupon in-situ incubated in ocean water Damariscotta River, Maine, United States -... | ecosystem: Environmental > Aquatic > Marine >... | reverse complement strand
GTTCTGCTGTTTAGATGTAATTTAAATGGCAGTGTTTATTGCCTAATTATAGTGCCTTATCAAAAGATTAGAGTAATAATGTACAATACATATACGCTTTGTATTAGACTAATAAAGAGCTACAACAAAATAATCAATCAAGCTTAATAGGCTCGAAGTTAATATAAAACACTTTTATCAATATTAACAACTTTATTTACACCCGTTAACGAAAGTGCAACTTTTATTTCGTCATTAATTTGTCCTAACATTTTTGTTACACCTTGCTCACCTTCTGCCGATAATGCATAAGCCCATGCTCGACCTAGTAAACAAGCATCTGCACCTAAAGCCAATGCCTTTACAATATCGAGACCGCTACGAATACCGCCATCGACAAATATTTTGCATTGTTTGTTCACCACCGATACAATTTCTGGTAACACCGTTAAGGTTGCTGGCACGCCATCAAGTTGTCTGCCACCGTGATTTGATACCACAATAGCATCGGCACCAACGTTAACTGCTTGTTTGGCATCTTCAGTATCCATAATACCTTTTATTACTAGGTTACCTTGCCAATGCTCTCGGATCCACGTTAAGTCTTGCCATGTCATACTGGGGTCAAACTGGTTGTCAACCCAAGCTTTAAAGTCGTTAAGTGAATGGGCATCTGGAACGGCATCCGTTAAATTACCAAAGACAAGCGGTTGGCCCTTTATTGCAACATCCCACACCCAACGAGGGTGTCTGGCTATATCAAGCCCACGTTTAAGTGATCCCCATAAACTTGTGTTGCTACTTAAGCCATTACGAATATCTCGATAACGTTCGCCAAGTACAGGTAGATCAACCGTTAGTACTAAAGTGGTACACCCTGCTTGCTTCGCTTTTTGCAATAATTTTATTGCATAGCTTCGGTCGCGAATTACATAGAGTTGAAACCAAAACTTCTGGTGAGTTTGTGCTTGCAATTCTTCAATACTACAAATACTAACTGTTGATAAACAAAAGGGAATATTCTGTTGTTGAGCTGCTTTTAATGCTTGTACTTCACCGCGTCGAGCATAACTACCAGCTAAGCCTATCGGTGCTAAAATTACGGGCATAGCAAGCTTTTCGCCAAAAAGTTCCGTACTAGTATCGATATTGGAAACATCGCGCAAGATACGTTGTTTTAATTGCACTTGGTCAAAAGCATTAACGTTTGCTTGCAGTGTCTTTTCTTGGTAGGAACCGCCATCAATATAATCAAATAATTGCCGAGGCAAACGTTTTTTTGATAAACGACGATAATCACTAATGCTCGCTGGGGCTATTTTAAGGCTCTTGTCCATTAACTTATTTCCTACTAACCTATTACATTCGGTTAGTTAAATTTTCGGGGTAAGAATGATTTTTCATCTTGGCTTTTATTCTTACTATGATCAAGTTGTCGTTGTACGGCAATACCTTGATTTTTACCTAAAATTATTTTTATCTGATAATAACTTTCACGTAATAAAGACATTCCTGCGTTCGACCACCAACTTTTTTGTAGTAATTTCTTGATAGCGGCATTAGCATCGGGTGAATTTTCAGTTAATTGTTCTGCTAAGGTTTGTGCTGCAGTTAACGGATTTTTTGATAAATGAGTAACTAAACCATATGTTTTTGCTTGCTCACCACTTATTTGTTTGGCTGACATTGCTAGTTCTATAGCAATATCTTGTTTGATAAGTGTTTTAAAGGCTAATGTGCCACCCATATCAGGGATAAGTCCCCAACGGTTTTCCATAATTGACCAACTGCTATCTTGGGTGGCAAAACGAATATCTGCGCCTAACGCTATTTGCAATCCTCCTCCCCAACAACGTCCGTGAATTGCAGCAATAACAGGCACCGGCAGTTTTTTCCATGCAGTCGAAACACGCTGTGCTAAATTAGCGTTTCCGGGCCACCATTTAAATAATAATTTAATACTATTAAGTGGTGATTTCATTACCGATTTAACATCTAAGCCCGTGCAAAAATCTTCGCCTTCAGCCGTTAAAATTACAGCTTGAATGGCGTTGTTTTTGTGAATTTTTTTGATCACATTATCAATGGCATAAAACATAGCCATATCTAAAGCGTTATGCTTATCTGCTCTGGTTAAGGTAACCGTAGCGATATTTTTGGTGATGGTTAATTGTAGCCTTTGTGACACACGTTGCTCTTTATTGGTTAAATCTGTTCTGTTTGGTTTATCCAAGGTTCGATAATTCATTTATTGCACCTTGGATAATCGCTATTATTTTTTAGTTGTTAGTGTTCCTCTTCCATCCCGCTAATACAAAGTTGGTTTCGGCCATTATCTTTAGCGTGATACAAGGCATTATCAGCCTCGTTAAGTTGTTTAGGTAAAAGTTCGTTACTATTGAGTACTGCACCAATACTTACCGAGATTGAAATTTCTTGATCGCCGATAGGGATCATCGAAACGGCTAAATCACGACGAAAATCTTCAAATTTTCCGTATAATTGATCTTCGTCTAAACCTGGCAGTAACACGGCAAACTCTTCGCCGCCCAAACGAGCAATTAAACCGCTACCAAAGTGTTTACGCATATAAAGAGCTAATACTTTTAATACTTGGTCGCCCGCTTCATGACCGTAATGGTCGTTGATTTTTTTAAAATGATCGATGTCGATCATCGCCAAGCCATATGAAATATTTCGTTTGCTGTAACCATTAATTCGACCTTGTGCTTCATTGAAAAAAGCACGTCGGTTTAATAGGTCAGTTAAATAATCAGTATTCGCAGCAATTTGTAATTGCGCAACATTATTTAAGCTTTCAATATTTTGGGTAATGCGGCAATAGAACTCTTCCGGACAAAAGGGTTTACGTAAAAAATCATCGGCACCATTTTTAATAAAACGGGCTGAATGAATACCATTCTCTGCCCCTGAAATACCAATAACCGATAATTGTTCGCGTGAGTATTTTTTGCGAATTTCATTTGTTAATTCAATACCATCCATTTTAGGCATTTCTAAATCGGTGATCACCATTTTTATTTTAGGATTTTTATTTAACGTTTCTAAAGCTTCTACGCCATTTTTTGCAATAAAAACAGTGAAATTTCGGCGTTTAAGTAGTTCAACCACATGGTTGCGCGCAGAAGAAGAATCATCAACGACTAAAATACTATTTCCCTTGTTAGTTTTTTGCCATTGTAAGATACGCTTTAAATATAAAAAGGCTTGGCTGTTTTCTTTTGGAATATAATCTATTACTGCTTGCGATAATATTTTCTGTCGAGTAACGTCATCCATCTTCCCTGTTAAAACTACGCTAGGAATGCCATGCGAAAGCACACATGGTATTGCTTCGCCATCAAGAGCATCCGGTAATGAATAATCGATAGTGGCAGCAAAAAAATCGCTGTCTCCTTGTAGTATCTCCTCAACCTGCGCCAAGCTTGTCGCAATAGTTACTTCATACTGTAAAGAACGAGCAATTTGTTTAATAACGGTGGCAATAGGTTTGCTGTCTTCAACTACTAATAAACGTTCAGCCATTTTAGCTCCTAACTTTTTAATTGTTTTGTGGTATGTGACTTAAATAGCGCTTAAGCGGGCGTACGATACAACCAACCACTTGCTACCAACATCATCAAAATTTATTTGAATACGGCTTTGTGCGCCGCTTCCTTCGTAATTTATTACGGTGCCTTCACCAAATTTACTGTGATTAACACGTTGTCCTAAATTATAGCCGCTTTCATCAAATTTTTCATGGCTCGCACTAGAGAAAAATTGCTCGCTGGGCACCGGGGCTTGTACTTGACTGCGTAAACGAATTTCTTCCGTGCAATCTTTGGGTAATTCTTTTAAAAAGCGGCTAGGACGATGGTATTTTTGTTGTCCATATAAACGACGAGTTTCAGCATGACATAAATAGAGTTTTTCCATTGCTCTGGTCATGCCTACGTAGCATAAGCGGCGTTCTTCTTCTAATCGACCTTGTTCTTCGTTTGATTGCTGACTCGGAAACATGCCTTCTTCAAGCCCAGCAATAAACACTAATGGAAATTCTAGACCTTTTGCTGAATGCATGGTCATTAACTGTACTGCTGATTCAAATTCGTCAGCTTGTGCGTCGCCGGCTTCTAGTGCTGCATGAGTTAAAAAGGCTATAAGTGGCTCTTGTTCGTCTTCAATTTCAGGGTCAACCGTAAAGGTTTGGCAAGCGGAAACAAGTTCATTTAAGTTTTCTATTCGGGCGGCAGCTTTTTCTCCTTTTTCTGTTTCGTACATTGCTTTTAAGCCACTGTGCTGAATAACAAAATTAACTTGCTGATCTAAATCTAGGTGATGGCTATCATCTTCAAGTTTATCTATTAAGGTTATAAAATTACCGACCGCTTTACTGCCTCGACCCGTAAATTCTTGATCGCTAAGTAACATTTTACATGCTTGCCAGAGAGGAATTTCTAAGTTTTTTGCTGCCGAACGCATTAATGAAATACTTTGGTCGCCAATACCACGAGTGGGCTTGTTTACAACACGCTCAAAGGCGGCATCATCATTTCTATTTGCAATTAAACGCATATAGGCAAGCGCATCTTTCACTTCTAAACGTTCAAAAAAGCGTTGCCCTCCATAAATACGGTAAGGCAAGTGCGCTATTCGTAAGGCTTCTTCTAATACTCGTGATTGGGCGTTGCTGCGATATAAAATAGCGATATCATCTAAACTATGGTTTTTAGAATTTTCACCTGACTGCCATTGTTCAATTTTATTCGCGATAAAACGTGCTTCATCGAGTTCATTAAATGCGGCATACACTGAAATTTTTTCACCTGCAGCATCATCAGTCCATAATTCTTTACCCATACGATTATTATTGTTGGCAATAAGTTGATTTGCGGCAGTAAGAATGTTGCCTGTAGAACGATAGTTTTGCTCTAAACGAATAGTTTTAGTATCCCTGAAATCATTTAAAAATCGTTGGATGTTTTCTATTTTTGCCCCACGCCAACCATAAATAGATTGGTCGTCATCGCCAACAATCATTACGTTAGCGTTTTGTTGACCTAATATATTAAGCCAAGCATATTGAATGGCATTAGTATCTTGAAATTCGTCGACTAAAATTCGGCTAAACCGCTGTTGATAATGTTCAAGTAAAATAGGGTTATTTAACCATAATTCATGGGCACGCAATAATAATTCAGCAAAATCGACCAAACCTGAACGATCACAGGTTTGTTGATAATTTTGGTAAATATCAACAAAGGTTTGTTCCGTTTGATCATAGTGGCACTCAATATGTTGTGGACGTAAACCTTCATCCTTTTTGCCATTGATATACCATTGTGCTTGCTTGGCTGGCCAGCGTTTTTCATCTAAATTAAGAGAACGGATAACGCGCTTTATTAATCGCAACTGGTCGTCTGAATCGAGTACTTGAAAGCTTTGTGGTAATTTAGCTTCTTGAAAATGCATGCGTAGTAAACGATGCGCTAAGCCATGAAACGTACCGATCCACATGCCATGAATACCGCCACCGATAGTTTTCTCAACACGGGCCCGCATTTCAGCGGCGGCTTTGTTGGTAAAAGTTACGGCTAAAATACTGTGCGGCGATATTTGTTCAACCTTAACTAACCAAGCAATGCGATGCACTAATACTCGTGTTTTACCACTACCAGCACCAGCAAGAATCAACATATTTTGAGGTTTTGCGCCTACAGCTTCGCGCTGTTTATCGTTTAAACCGTCAAGTAATTGTGAAACATCCATAAAATATAAACCAATAAACTAAAAAATTAAGAAAGAAAAATATTTTTCTCTGTAAGTACTAACGTAACATTTATAAGATCCTGAGCATCGTCAGGATGACCCCTTTCGGCTGACTAGAAACCTATCGCCATGCTGAACTTGTTCGGGATCTGTTGAAAACATAAATTTATAACAAAAACAGTAAATTATCTAATGTTGATAATTCAATCTGCGGTAACACTGAAATAGGTTTTCCTACAGTATAACGATTTAGCCATGCGGCCTGACAACCCGCTTGTAAAGCGCCTAAAATATCTGAACTTCCACAATCACCCACGTGTAATAATTGTATAGGCTTAATTTGTAACTGTTGACAAGCGCGATTAAACATTGCGTTATCTGGCTTGCGTTTAATGCCATTACCTGGATTATAAATATATTGAAATAAAGACGTTAGACCTAACTTCTCAAAATTTACATTGCCATTGGTTATCGCAATTAAAGGAAACTTAACCGCTAACTTTTCTAATAAATGTTGGCTGGCTTTGGGCAAGGTAAAATCACTACGGTGATGGGTGAAATGTTTAAATGCTGCTTGAGCTTTGCTCTGCGCTTGGCTATTTGTATAGCCTAAAGCTTTAATTGCAAGCGTATAATTATGTAATCTTAATGCGGTAACGTCATGAACTAATTGTGGTTGTTCATGCAAGGCTTGGCGACGAAATCCTCGCCAATATTGACGACAAGCTTGTTCACCTTGTGCTGCCGTTTGTGGAAAATGCTCGCTAAAATAAGCAAGCATTTTATTTTCAGCATTAAGCATGATCGGGCGATTCGAATACAAGGTATCATCAAGATCGAAACTCAAAGCAGTAATAGGCTGTAAACGGCGATAAAATTTCATTGTTAAACGGCTATAATAACTGTGAAATTAATTTAGCGACCAATTTTCGAAACTGCCCTAACAATAAAGTGTCCATACGTGGATCAAAGTGTTCTGCATCTTGGCTACTTATCGCTATAAAACCTAATGTTTCGCTGTTATTTTCTAACTTAATTAATACGGCAGAGCCGGTACCTGACGATGCAAATATTTCATTATCATGGAAAAGTAAAGCGAGTTCACTTTTTTGCATTCTACCAAAATAATAATCGTTGTCGCTAAGTCTATTCTTTAAAATATGATGACAGTCGGTTTGAATAATTGCTTTATGCTCACTATTAATGGGGGCAGTAAGCCAAATTTTAAAATCGGCCAATGATAATAGTTGTGTTGTGGTTTGAAGTAAACAGGTTAGTAATTGTTCAACCGATTTACACTCAATAAGTTGTAAATATAAATCACTATAAACGGTAAATAGTTGTTCATTATTGTTTGCGACAGCAAGTAATTGAGTTATTTCTTCTTCTAAAATATGCATTTTATCACGTAAATTTTGCTGTTGTCGTTCAACTAACGACACCACACCACGTTGATTATTGTTAATGCGTAAGCTTGTTAATAATTCAGGATTACGATTAAAAAAGTCAGGATTATCTTGTAAAAAAGCACTGACCATTTCGTCGGTTAAGGGTAAGTCATCAAGATTAATTAGCTTATTATCAGGTAATTGATTGTTAGATTCTTTATTCACATCTTTGCTCATATATGCATTTGTCCGTCGAATACGTGTTCAGCAGGGCCAGTCATTTTTACTGGATTGCCAGGGCCTTTCCAATAAATGCGTAAATTTCCACCAGGTAACTCAACGGTCACTTGTTTTGCTAATTTCTTCTGAATTTGGCCTATAACAACCGCGGCGCAGGCTCCGCTACCACAAGCTAAGGTTTCGCCAGTACCTCGCTCATAAACTCGAAGGCGAATATGTTCAGGGCTTACCACTTCCATGAAGCCAACATTAACTTGCTCAGGAAAGCGTTCATGATGTGATAATTCTTCGCCCAATTGTTTTACTGGTGCGTCGGCGACTGAATCAACCGTTACTACACAGTGGGGATTGCCCATGGAAACTACACCACATAATACGGTTTCGCTTTCTGCACGTAGAATATATGTGCCTTCAACTTTTTGTGCAGTAAAAGGAATTTGCGCCGGCTCTAATTGTGGCACTGGCATATTAACAGTTACGCGTCCATCGCGTTCAATAAATAGTGACATGTTTCCTGAAGTGGTTGAAACACGTATTTTATTACTACTGGTTAAGTTTTTCATTCGAACAAAACGCGCAAAACAGCGTGCACCATTTCCGCATTGACCCACTTCATTACCATCTGCATTATAAATACGGTAATGAAAATCGAGGTCAGGATCATAGGGTGGTTCAACCACTAAAAGTTGATCGAAACCAATACCAAAATGACGATCTGCTAATTGGGCTATTTTTTCTTTAGACAGATAAACGTTTTGTGTAACGTTATCTAACATCATAAAGTCATTACCTAACCCGTGCATTTTAGAAAAATTCATTAACATTGTTATATTATTTTACCCAGTATTTCTATGTTGATAATTAAGATATTAAACTTTCACCCTGCCACAATTGAGCAATGGTTTCTCGCTGTCGAATAACATGTGTTTTTTCGCCATCTACTAATAATTCCGCAGCACGCGGGCGGCTATTATAATTAGAGCTCATGGTAAAACCATAGGCACCACTAGAACGAACTGCCAATAAATCACCCTCATTAATCCTTAATGCTCTATCTTTACCTAAAAAATCACCGGTTTCGCAAACAGGGCCAACAATGTCATATTTTTTTTCATCGGCTTCTGAACGTTGTGATATGGGAATAATCGCTTGCCAAGCTTGGTACAAAGCAGGACGAATTAAATCGTTCATTGCCGCATCAACAATGGCAAAGTTTCGGTCTTGGTTCGTTTTTAAAAACTCAACTTCAGTGACTAAAATACCTGCATTTGCCATGATCGCCCGACCCGGTTCATAAATTAAGGTGATATTTCGGCCATGCATTTTTTTAGCGATAGCTGCGGCATAGACGTCAGGATGTGGTGGTTTTTCATCGTTGTAACAAACTCCTAAGCCACCACCAACATCGATATGACTTAGTAGGATATCGTGTTGTGCTAACTTATCAACCAAAATTAATACCCGATCAAGAGCGTCTAAAAATGGCGTGAGTTCAGTTAGTTGTGAGCCAATGTGACAATCTATACCTTTAATTTCTACATGGTCTAACATGTTGGCGCGAAGGTACAATTGCTCCGCGTCATCAATACTAATACCAAATTTATTTTCTTTTAATCCGGTTGAAATATAAGGGTGAGTACCTGCATCTACATCTGGATTTACCCGCAATGAAATTGGCGCAATTTTACCTAATTTCATTGCAGCTTGGTTAATACGTGTTAATTCGGCTGCAGACTCAACATTAAAACAGTAAATATTATGTTCTAGTGCAAAAGCGATTTCTTGTGATTTTTTACCAACACCTGAAAAAACTACTTTCGTAGGATCGCCACCAGCGGCAATAACTCGTGCTAATTCTCCTTGAGATACAATATCAAAACCAGAGCCTAATCGTGCAAGTACTTGCAAAATAGCTATGTTACTGTTGGCTTTTACGGCATAGCAAATTAGGTGAGGTAATTGGCCTGCGGCCTTATCAAAGGCGTGCCAATGACGTTCAATTGTTGCACGAGAATAAATATATAAAGGCGTTTGATGTTGTTTGGCTAAAGCGCTAACAGAACAATCTTCGGCAAATAATGTACTATTTTTATAATTAAAATGATCCACTATCGTTACACCAACGTTGCTTTTTTATTGACTGTTTCCTCTGTGCCCATCTGATTAGCAGGTGATTTTTCAGGCGTTTGATAAAGGGGTCCTTTCAAACCGCAACCAGAAATAGAGCTACTTAACGCTAAAATAATTAAAAAAGCACTTTTTTTGTGAAAAAAGTTAAGCATTCTGAACATATTGCAACACTTATTGATTGAAATTAATTTTATTAACATCATAGTCGTTTTATAATCTCCGGTATACTTGTTAGTTAGGCTAATTTAATTAGATAACGCATTTAGGATGAAAAATGAACGATAGCCAATATAATGTCATTGCCGATGAATTGTTATTAAATATAGAAGAAGCAATTGAAGAAAGTGGTGAAGATATAGATTTTGAAGGTGTTAGCGGATTATTAACGCTTACCTTTAAAAATCAAACAAAAATTATTATCAACAAACAAGCGCCATTGCATGAAATTTGGGTTGCAACAAAATTTAATGGGCATCATTTTGTTCATCTAGAAAACGTGTGGCAAGACAAACGCAGTGGTGATGAATTTTGGCGGTTTTTATCTGTCGCCGTCAGCAAACAGGCAGACACTGAAATCACCCTAACGAATAATGTATAGATTATTCGTTAGCCGATCTAACTACCACTAAGAAAATATTATGACGCAAACTACAAAATCATCAACACAAGTCGTACGTATCGCTACGCGAAAAAGTGCACTAGCCTTATGGCAAGCAGAGTATGTAAAGGCGCAATTAGAATATTTTCATCAAGGTATTCAAGTTGAGTTAGTGCCAATGACAACCAAAGGCGACATTATTTTAGATACACCACTAGCTAAGGTTGGCGGTAAAGGGTTGTTTGTTAAAGAGCTTGAAGTCGCTATGTTAGAAAACCGCGCCGATATTGCGGTGCATTCAATGAAAGATGTGCCTGTTGAATTTCCTGAAGGTTTAGGGCTTGAAGTTATTTGTCCACGTGAAGACCCTCGCGATGCCTTTGTTTCTAATACTATTGCCTGTTTTTCAGAATTACCACAAGGGGCAATTGTGGGAACATCAAGCTTACGTCGTCAGTGCCAGATAAAAGCATTGCGCCCAGATTTAGATATTAGAGATTTACGGGGTAATGTAAATACCCGATTGAAAAAGCTCGATAACGGTGATTACGATGCCATTATTTTAGCCGCTGCTGGTCTTCTGCGCTTAGAAATGCCAGAGCGTATTCAAGAATATATTGCGCCTGAAATTATGCTACCAGCGAATGGTCAAGGTGCAGTAGGTATAGAATGTCGCAACGATGATGAAACCATTAAGGCACTTCTCGCACCATTAGAAGATAAAACTACTCGTTATAGGGTTTTAGCCGAACGCGCGATGAATCGTGCTTTAGAAGGTGGTTGCCAAGTACCCATTGGTAGTTATGCCGTAGTTGACGGAAATAATTTGCATTTACGTGGTTTAGTTGGCGCCGTAGATGGTAGTGAAATTATTCAAGCAGAGCTTAGTGGCACTGTAGATCAGGGGGAACAATTAGGTGAACAATTAGCTGAAATATTATTAGCGCAAGGAGCTGATAAAATTTTGAAGCAAGTTTATGCCGATAATCAAGGCTAAATAAAACGAGATAAATGAATCATAAAATGCCGATGTTACAAGTATTGAATACTCGACCTTTGCCACAAGGTAAAGTGCTAGCCGACAAGCTAAATTTAGCGGGTTATCATGCTATTTACCAACCATTATTTGAGTTGCAAGGCAATACTAGTTATACAGAAATAGCACAATTATTACGCATGAGTGAGGCAAAGATTTTTATTTTTGTGAGTGTTGCCGCCGTTGAGTTTGCTCACCAAGAAATGGCGTTAACCACATGGGAAACCGTGCAAAAAGTAACGTTTATTGCGGTTGGTCAAACGACAAAAGCAGCATTACTTAATTGCGGTATTAAAAATGTTGTTACGCCAGTACAAGAAAGCAGTGAAGGTTTATTAACATTAAATGAACTAACTTTGGTTGCCGATCAAGCAATAATTATTGTGCGCGGCGATCCCGGTCGTGAATTATTGGCAGAGCAATTAAATGAGCGACAAGCAATAGTGCATTATTTATCAAGTTACAAAAAGAATTGGCAACCAATAATTGGTAATGAATTAGCGGCACAGTGGCAAAAAAAGACAATAACTTGTATTGTCGTTACTAGTGTTGCTTTACTTGAAAACACAATAAAGTTACTAACTAGTTGTGTAGATAAAAATGTTCAACAGTTTAATTTTTATTGGCTTGTTGCTAGCCAACGCATTGCAGTAACAGCACAACAATTGAACATTAAAAATATTATTATTACTGATGGCGCTAGTGATTCAGCGATATTATCGGCGATTACTGATTTAGAAAAACAGCTCGTAGGACGGAATGATGACAATGAATGATAAAAAAGCAAGTGATCACAGCACAGAAGGTTCGCAAAAAAATGCTGAACAATTAAAAGCGGATGCCTTGCGAGCTATTGCTATGCAAAAAAGTAATGTTAAAGCTGAACAAAAAAGTGATCATAAAACAATAAAACCAGCCAATAAATCAAGCGCGATAAAGGCGGGAGAACAAATGCCCCAAAAAATATCAAAAACCGCCATACTCGCATTATTTTTTGCCTTAATTGCAGGGGCCGCGGTTGCGGGCTTATATTATTGGCAAGAACAACAAAGAATTCAGTTTGAACAGCGCTTTTCTAGCGAAGTTGCGCAAACAATTAAGCAGAATAATTTACAAAGCATCGCGAATAATCAAAGCGAATTAAAAGCGTTGTTAGCAACACAGCAACAGCAATTAAGTGCAAAAGTTAGCCAAGTAATTAACGC
>Ga0316202_10002410_pt1 | contig 12359 bp, 5 predicted proteins | sample 3monrhotite_MG_FD_204934 | JGI IMG/M metagenome (GOLD analysis project Ga0316202, IMG submission 204934) | Microbial mat bacterial communities from mineral coupon in-situ incubated in ocean water Damariscotta River, Maine, United States -... | ecosystem: Environmental > Aquatic > Marine >... | reverse complement strand
AGCTGAATTTTCCGATAAAGACAAAAAACAACCGGGGGTTTCCTCGGTGATTTTGTGCTTGCTAATCTTGTTATCGATGCCTTTGTCTGTCTTGGCCGATGGAAGCTCAAAGGAGAAGGAGAATACCTCTTCGTTATTACAGCCTGACCTGCAGCATGAGCCCATCCAACCGCTGACACAGCCAGTAGGATTAAACCCGTACAAGGTCAACCTGGGTGAGCGCCTGTTTCACGACCTTCGTTTGGGACGCGATAACGACATGGCCTGCAGCAGTTGCCATGACATCACAGACAACGGTGCCGACGGCCATGTTCACGCCTCAGGTCGGGATGGTGCTACCTTGGGCATCAACACCCTGACCGTCTTCAACAGCAGTCTCAACCGTCATCAGTTCTGGGATGGTCGCGTAAGCAGTCAGGAAGAACAAATTGATGTCGTGGTATCTAACGCCAAAGAGTTTGCCACCACTTGGCCGGCGATTATTGGCAAACTGAAACAGGACAAGGACTACATCCGTCACTTCACGGAACTGTATCCTGATGGTATGACTGCCGACAACATTCGCGATGCCATTGTCACTTTTGTGCGCAATCTGGTAACCGTCAACTCACCCTTTGATCGTTTTTTACTGGGTGATGCCGACGCCATCGGTTCGGAGGCAAAAGCAGGTTACCAGCTATTTAAAGCCTACGGTTGCGTCGCGTGCCATCAAGGCAGTAACGTGGGTGGCAATCTGTTCATAAAACTCGGTGTATTCAAGGATTATTTTGCTGCGCGCGGTAGTCCTACTCGCGCAGACCTGGGACGTTTCAACGTCACCGGCAAAGAAAGTGATCGCCATGTATTCCGTGTACCCAGCCTGCGGCTCGCCGCAATCACCCCCCCCTATTTTCATGATGGCAGCGTCGCAACGCTGACAGAAGCCGTCAGTATAATGGCTGAACACCAACTGGGGCGTACGATGCCAGGGCAGGATATCCTACGCATCGTCGCCTTTCTGGAAAGCCTTCCGGGTGAATATCGCGGACGACCATTGGGACACAAATCATGAGCCGCAATTGGATCAAGCTTTTTGTGTTTGGAGGGGGAGCCTTGCTGCTCATGTCCTTCCTTTACATCAAAACCCAGGCCACTGATCTCGATAAACACAATCAAATCATCAACCACGCTAATCAGTTCAAACGAGTGGATGCCATTTTTAACCAACACATCCTGGAGATACGCCAGGGTCTTCTGCCCTACTATGACTCTACTGAGAACAAAATGCTCGAGCTTGAAGAGCATTTGGGTGCCACCGCCTTAATGGCAATGCAGTTGCACCCCGTACTCACAACCAGCATTGCACAGCACCTGCAAACAACCATTCAGGCGCTGACGCAAAAACAGGAACTATTTGAAGACTTCAAATCCAGCAATGCGGTGCTGCGCAATTCGCTGCGCTATCTCCCCATTGCAACCACTCAATTCAATGCCCGCTTGTCTTCTGATGCCAGTACGAACAAGTTGAAACAGACTCTGAACACCTTGTTACTCGATACGCTCGTCAGCAATCTCAACAGTGATATGCCATTCAGTCCGACATTGACATCTCGCAGCACAAACCTGAAAAACATACTGGCCCAGCAAGCACCCGAACTACAACAGGAACTGGATGTGCTGCTCACCCATGTGCGTATTGTGCTCGACAATAAAAGACAAACCGACAAACAGGTGTCGCAACTACTCAATCTGCCCACAGCGCAAAACATGGATGCGCTACTCATCGCCTACGGTGCTGAATACGATAAAATAATCCAGAATGCCGACACCTATCGTCTGGTGCTGTACGGACTCTCAATTCTCTTGCTGGCTTACATTGCAGGTATCCTGTTTCAGCTCAACCGAACCGCAGCCATCCTGCGCCACACCATTACCGACCTGAACTACCAGAAATTTGCTCTGGATCAGCACGCCATCGTCAGCATCACTAATCAAAAAGGCATCATCACCTACGCCAACCAGAAATTCTGCGATATCAATCAACGCCCCGCAACAGAACTCATCGGTCAAAATCACCGTATTATAAAATCTGACCATCATCCTCCCGCGTTTTTCAAACAATTGTGGGACACCATCACCCAAGGCAAGGTCTGGCGTGGGCAAATACAAAACCAGGCCAGCGACGGCAGTCGCTACTGGACAGACACCACCATCGTCCCTTTCATGGACAATAAGGATAAACCTTACCAATACATCACGATTCGCACTAACATCAGCGCCATCAAACAAGCCGAGCAATCCCTGCAACGCCTGAATCATTCCTTGCAAGCCCTCAGTGCCTGCAATGAAAACCTGGTAAAGGCCACGGACGAAACAACATTGCTACACAGCATTTGCAACGTCATTGTACAAGATGCTGGTTACCATCTCGCCTGGGTCGGCTATGCCGGACACGACAGGAAAAAAATAATCCGCCCTGTGGCACAAGCAGGTTTTGAACACAATTATCTCAACACCTTGAACCTGACCTGGAGTGACAGTGTGCAGGGAAAAGGGCCCACGGGCACAGCCATCCGTAATGGTGAGCCCTGCATTATTCGCAACATTACCCCTTGGCGTGATGCCGCCATAAGGTGTGGCTACCGCTCATCCATTGCATTGCCGCTCAAGGAAAATAATCAGACTTTTGGTGCGCTTAATATTTATGCCAGTGAAGCAGACGCCTTTGACGATGACGAAGTAAAATTTCTACAGGAACTGGCCAGCAACCTCGCCTACGGCATCACCACCCTGCGCTCACACGAAGAACGTGAGCTACTGCAAAAACAACTACAGCACGCGCAAAAAATGGAAGCTATTGGCCAGCTTTCCGGTGGTATTGCGCACGATTTTAATAATCAGCTAAGTGTCGTCATCGGTTATCTGGATTTTCTACGTGAGTATCTGAAAGACACAGGACAGCCACAGCAATGGGCAGAAGTTGCCTCTCGCTCCAGCCTGCGTTGCATTAATCTGACCCGGCAATTACTGGCCTTTTCGCGACATCAGGCCAGAGAAAAAAACGTGGTCAACCTCAATACCACGATCAAAGAAATGGAAAGCATGATTGAACGCTCGCTTACCCCGGAAGTTGAAGTACAGTATTCCCTTAATAACTCTCCCTGGCTAACCGAAATCGACCCTAACGAATTTCAGGATGCCTTGCTAAACATGGTCATCAATGCACGCGATGCCATGCCAGAAGGGGGTAAGCTGCTGATCGAAACCAACAATAAATATCTGGACAATGACTATGTCACCCTCAATCCCTGGCTTGAAGCAGGTGACTATGTACAACTGATACTGAGTGACACCGGCATCGGAATGGACAAAGAAATTCTGGAACATGTCTTTGAGCCTTTTTTCACCACCAAGCCCAAAAGCAAAGGCACTGGCTTAGGTATGTCCATGGTTTACGGCTTTGCCAAGCGTTATCATGGGCATATCAAACTTTATTCAGAACCCGGTGTCGGTACTACCATTCGCCTGTACCTGCCACGCACCCACACCACTAAAACCGATATCAGTATCCAGGACTCCCATCCGCTACCCCTGGCCACCGGCAACGAATCCATCCTCATTGTCGACGACGAAACTGACCTGCTGCAACTGGCCGATCAATATCTGGGATCGCTGGGTTATCGCACTCAGCGGGCAGAAAATGCCGCGCAAGCGCTGGAAATACTCAAAGCAGATGACAGCATTGATCTGCTGTTTAGTGACGTGGTAATGCCCGGCGGTATGAACGGCTACGAACTGGCCCAACAAGCCACTCAACTGGCACGCCCACTCAATCGCCCCGAGCTCAAAGTCCTGCTGACCTCGGGCTTTACCGCCAAAACCATGGCACACAATGGTCTCGCCCGATTCTCTGCTCACTTACTCGATAAACCCTATCGCAAACATGATTTGGCCCAACGTATCCGGCTGATACTGGATGAAAAATACGAAGACGAAAACGAAGATGCGGCATACCAGACGCAGACAAACAATGCGGTAAGCAAACTTGCCGGGAGTAACATTCTGGTGGTTGATGATGACCCGGACATGCAAAAACTGTTTCAGCTGCACCTGGAAAAACTGGGCTGCAATACTATTCTCGCAGAGGGTGCCGACGAGGCCATCAGCCTCTATCAAGAATCACTGCACAACAAACAGCCCATTGATATCGTAATCCTCGACCTTACCTTTCCCGGCAGCATGAGTGGCGTTGAAATAGCCAATAAACTAAAAACCATAAATTCACACATCAAAATCGTTGTCGCCAGCGGTCACACAGATGGCCCCGAAATGACCCAATACAAAAAATACGGTTTCCAAGCAGCATTGGAAAAAGATTCCAGCCGGGAAAAAATTCGCCAAGTACTCGAACGCGTACTGAACTCACGCACAGTAGAGGATGTTACTAATGAATAAGGCCTGCACCTCAAAAATGCCATAACGATTAATCCGCTGCTATCTTTAACGGATGTGTTAGGTTTAATGACTTGTCATCTCCGTTGTCGCTCCTGGAACTGCAACACCAATCCATAGATCACTGGCAGTACCAACAGGCTCAAAATAGTAACGGTGAGCATACCTCCCACCATAGGCGCAGCAATACGTTGCATGACACCGGAGCCTGTGCCACTGCCCCACATGATCGGCAGCAGGCCAGCGATAATGGCGGTAGCGGTCATTACGATCGGCCGTACACGCTCTGAGGTTCCTACATGCACCGCATCTATAATTTCTGCGGCACTCAGTTGGCCATCTTTGTCACCGCGACGACGTGCAATTTCGTGATCAATAAAGGTCAACACCAGCACACCAATCTCCGCCGCTACGCCTGCCAAAGCAATGAAGCCCACCGCTACCGCTACTGACATATTGAAACCCAGCCAATAAACGAGCCAGAAACCACCGATCAATCCGAAAGGAATGGACAGCATGACAATCAGTGGTTCTGCAATATTGCGGAAGTTAAAAAACAATAACAGGAAGATTAGCAATAACGTCGCCGGTACCACAATGCGCAGACGCTCAGCGGCACGCTCCATGTATTCAAACTGCCCGGACCATATCAGAGTATAACCCGCAGGAACCTTCACCTGAGCCTTCACCACTTCTTTGGCATCGGCCACATAACCACCAATGTCTGAGGTCTTGATATCCACATATACCCAAGCATTGGGGCGTGAATTTTCACTTTTGATGGCAGGCGGTCCACGTCGCAATTTCAACTCGGCCACCAATCCCAGCGGGATCTGAGATCCTGTGGGCGTGGGGATTAATACTCGCTTTAACTGCTCCATATTGTCTCGCAATTCACGCGGATAACGCAGATTGACCGGGTAACGCTCTAATCCTTCCACGGTCTGCGTGATATTCATGCCACCGATGGCGCTTTGAATAATATCCTGCACATCGCCCACAGTGAGGCTGTAACGCGATGCTGCGACACGATCAATATCAAAGTCTAAATAATAGCCACCCGCCGCTTTGTCACCAAAAGCCGACAAGGTATCTGGCATGGTTTTCAAGGCTCGCTCAATATTGCCCGCTACGGTCTCCAGCACATTGAGGTCCGGCCCACTGACCTTGATACCAATCGGTGTTTTAATGCCGGTGGATAACATGTCGATACGAGTCTTGATGGGCATGGTCCAGGCATTGGCGACACCAGGAAACTTGATCGCGGCATCCATTTCGGCCATCAACTGTTTAGTGGTCTTGCTCGGGTCTGGCCAGTCAGCGCGGGGTTTAAGCCGCACCGTGGTTTCGATCATCGCCAATGGTGCCGGGTCGGTGGCCGTTTCAGCGCGCCCGACTTTGCCGAATACCTGATGCACTTCCGGGAAGGTGAAGAGGATTTTATCCGTCTGTTGCAGTATCTCCTTAGCCTTGGTGATGGACAACCCCGGATAGGTGGTCGGCATGTACAAGATGTCGCCCTCATCCAACGGCGGCATGAATTCACTACCGAGCTTGTTGACCGGATAGACCGTTACCAGTAACAATATTCCTGCCGCAAGCAATGTTAACCAACGCCAGTGAAGGGCCCCTTTCAATGTCGGCGCATGGATGGCGTGCAAAAAACGATTCACCGGATTTTTGGCTTCCGGCAAAATTTTGCCACGAATGAAATAGCCCATTAACACCGGCACCAACGTAATCGCCAGAATTGCCGCCGCTGCCATAGCATAGGTTTTTGTGAATGCCAGCGGCGCAAACAAACGCCCTTCCTGGGCTTGAAGCGTAAACACCGGCAAAAAAGATACGGTAATGATCAACAACGAAAAAAATAATGCGGGTCCAACCTCGCGCGAAGCCGAAGCCACTGCTTCCCAGCGTTCGGGCAGCGTCAACTCACGCCCTTTTTTGTTACCCTCCTGTTCCAGATGTTTATGAGTGTTTTCAATCATTACGATAGCACCGTCTACCATGGCACCGATAGCGATGGCAATGCCACCGAGTGACATGATGTTGGCGTTGATGCCCTGCCATTTCATGACAATAAACGCCATCAAAATACCAATAGGCAAAGTCACCACAGCCACCAGCGCCGAGCGGGCATGCAGCAAAAACAGAATACAGATGAAGCTCACCACAATAGATTCTTCGATGAGTTTCTCGACCAGATTATCCACAGCACGCTCAATGAGGTCGCCACGGTCATAGACCGGAACAATCTCCACACCTTCTGGCAAGCCGCTCTTGAGCTCTTCCAGTTTTTCCCGCACGCGCGCAATAGTCGCCAAGGCATTTTCATTGAAGCGCATAATCACCACGCCACCAACGACTTCTCCTTCACCATTAAGCTCCGCCGCACCGCGTCGCAACTCAGGCCCAATCTGGATATTGGCCACGTCCATCAGACGTATGGGTGTACCGTTGGTATCGACACCAACCGGGATGACTTCCAGGTCAGGGATGGACTGGATATAACCTTTGCCACGTACCATGTACTCAGTCTCAGCCATTTCCACAAGCTTGCCACCCACATCATTATTGGAACGTTGGATAGCATGCTTCACCTGCGCTAACGGAATGTTGTAGGCCAGTAAAGCATTGGGATCAACTTCCACCTGATACTGTTTGACATAACCTCCCACTGAAGCTACTTCAGAAACGCCTTGTACTGTTTGCAAGGGATAACGCAAATACCAATCCTGCAAAGAACGCAGTTGTGCCAGATCATGCTTACCCGTACGATCTACCAGGGCGTACTCATAAATCCAACCAACACCGGTGGCATCCGGCCCCAGTGAGGGCGACAGTCCGCTCGGCAATCTTGAACTAACGTAATTTAGATACTCTAGTACTCGCGAACGAGCCCAATACATATCAGTGCCATCTTCAAAAATAATATAAACAAAAGAAAAACCAAAAAAAGAATAACCGCGTACCACTTTGGCATTGGGTACCGCCAGCATCGCTGTGGTCAATGGATAAGTCACCTGATCTTCCACGACTTGCGGTGCCTGTCCCGGGTATTCGGTAAACACAATAACCTGCACATCGGAAAGATCCGGGATGGCATCCAGTGGTGTATTTTTCACTGCGAATATACCGGCCGCCACCACTATTGCCGTGGCAATCAAGACCAGGAATTTATCACGCAACGAAGCGTTAATAATATTCAGGATCATCACACGCTCCTATTTTTCTTTTTCTGACGACAAACTGTCTGCCGGTGCTTCACTCATATTCATTCCAGCCATAGCCCTATCATCGGATGTAGCGACAGAACGGTTGTCGCCTTGTCGCACATCCAATATTTCCATCATTTTTGCGGTTGCTTCGCGTAACTTGGATTCGGAATCAATGAGAAACTGAGCCGAGGTCACCACTTCTTCATCAACCGCCAGACCAGCTAATATCTGAGTTACACCATCCGTTGTGATTCCCAACTTGACTTCGCGTGGCTCAAACTTTCCGCCCCCCCTTACCACGAATACCTGTTCACGAGTACCTGAACGCACCACAGCTTCAGTGGGTACCACCACGGCATCAAACTGCCGGCTCGCGGCAATACTGATCTCGGCAAACATATCAGGTTTCAATAAAAGTTCTTTGTTATCGAAGACTAGCCGCACTCTGATGGTACGAGTCTTGGCCTCGGCATATGGATAAATATAAGCAAGGCTGCCCATGAAAATCTTGCCAGGCACACCGGTCAATTCCATCTTGACCTGATCACCCACACTAATCCAAGGCAGCTCATATTCGTAAACATCAACATATACCCAGACTTTAGACAGGTCCGCTAACATATATAATTCAGTTTTGGGCGTAACATACTGCCCCTCGCGAGCACCGACTTTCATCACAATACCGTTGAATGGTGAATGAATGTGCAGATATTTTTTGATCTCGTGTGTGCGCTCGAGCTCACGAATCTGATGCTCGGCAACATCCAACAACTCCAGACGTGCGCGTGCCGTTTTCGCCAGATCAATAGCACCCTGACGAATATATTCAAAGGGACTGTCCGCCAATACCTGTTTGTATTTCAGAGCCGATAGATATTCTTCCTGACTGGCAACCAGTTGTGGCGCATAAATACTCAGCAGAATGTCATCTTTCTTGACTGGTGAGCCCGTCTTGCCGATACGTAATTCCTTGATCCAGCCTTCAGTCTTCGGATGTGGACGGGACAGATATTCTTCGTTATACGCGACCCGGCCTACCGCACGAATATGCCGACTCAGGGTGCGTTGCTCTACGATGGCAGTGCGCACCCCAATGTTCTGTACCGTTACCGGATCAATTTTCACTGTGCCTGCAGGAGCAGCATTGACATTGTCAGCATCGGCATAAACCGGAATGTAATCCATACCCATTTCATCTTGGGCTGGCATTGGCGAAGTAATCACCGGGTTCATAGGGTTCCGGTAAAACAGTACCTTGCGTTCTTTTGGTTTGTCGTTATCAGCATAGACCGGAATGTAATCCATATTCATATCGTCTTTAGCGGGTACCGGTGAGCTAATATTTGGGTTCATCGGATGACGATAAAACAAGGGTTTTCGAGCCTGTTCGGTACCGTCGAGCACTCCGACAATATCCGGGGCTGTACGTGATGCAAGCCAGTATCCACCACTAGCGCCTATGGCCAATGCGGCCAGCATTACAACCATTAAGGTTTGCTTGTTCATGAGTCCACCTCAAAATTTCTATACAAATCTGTTAGTGTTATTATCAACACTAATTCCAGCTATGCTTTCCATCGTTATCAAACAGGTTTTGCTTACCGACAGCCGCTGTTAACCGTGCCAATGCCTGATTACCCTGGGACAATGCCTTCCAGTAACGGGTCTCGTAATTGAACAAGGTAATTTGCGCGTGTACCAAATCCAGAAAATCCACTTTGTTCACCTGATAGGCCGCCAGCATCGAAGCAACGGTTTGTGTCGCCTGGGGAATAATGCCTTGCTTGAGCAGATTGGTTTGTTCGCGCGACTGCTGATAATCAGCCAAGGCACGTGATACCTCGGCAGCGACTATGTTGTGAGCATCATCCCGTTGATATTGACTTTGTAGCACCTGCGAAGTACGTTGATCCACAACCTTGTTTTGCCGGGCACCGGTATAGATAGGTAGGTTCATGCTGAACATCACGGAGAGGAAATCGGCACGATTGCTACCATCGGTATTTTCTCCACCACGGTAACCATACACAGCATCGAACTTGAAATCGGGGGAATAATCCTTTTTTGCCAAACCTAAGCGGGCGCGGGCTGCATCAATGTTACTTTGGCTTGCAGCCAACATGGGACGGGTTTTCGTTGCAAATACCAGTAAACCCTTTTCATCGTCAATCTCCGCCAGTGTTTCCGTTATTCGCTGAGGTAGCTGCAATAGATTATTTGTAGGTTGATCCAGCAGGGCGTTGAGTTGCGCTATCTGATTACGCCGCAGACCACGCAGATTGATGGTCTGATCATGTAGTTTGGACAACTCCAGTTGCGCAAGCAGAACATCCTGTTGCAGTCCTTTACCCACCTTGTATTTAGTTTGTGCAACATCAACGAACTGGCGTAGCAGCTCCACATTACGTGCCACTATCTCCAAAGCACGATCCGTGAAATACAAATTCCACCATACCGTCTTCACATCACGCACCAGCTTCAGACGTACTTCTTCGACCTGCCAATAAGCCACCGTGCTTTCATGTTCGGCAACAGCCTCACGCAGCGCCAGCTTACCGGGAAACGGCAGCATCTGGCTGAACCCGACTTGCAGTTGAGTCATGCCTTCCTGAGTAAAATCAAAACTGTCGACGGGCAAATTCATCATGTTCAATGACAAACGAGGATCAGGTAATGCGCCTTGTTGTGAGGGAACCGTTGTGAAAGCCTCAGCCCGAGCTTTCATCACTGCCAGCCCAGGATTATCCGCCAGACTTATCGCAACGGCATCTTTCAGCAACAGTAGTTTTGGTTCCGGTGCAGCAAACACAAGGCCTGCATTCCCTGCAACAAACAAACCGGTCATCATCAATAAAGGAAATAATTGTTTAAAGTGCATGCCACCCTCCTTCAACCTAGAAACCTCAGTTGGATCACGAAAGTCCGCGCAAGCTCTTGGCGCACCTAGCAAAGCAGAAAAATGTCTCATCACCAATAAGGTGACCACGAATTTTTCTGCTTCACTATGCACACCAATATCTTACGCGTCTTTTTCGCGCCCAACTGAGGTTTCTAGGTTCAATGAAAGAAGCCACATAAACAGTATGATGAAATACTGTGGATAATCCTGAAAATAATTTAACGCCAGTCACTTCCTGATCGGAAGGTTTCAAGTAGGACAAAATCATCAGATTCTCCAGAAATATTCATAACATGTGCGCGCAAGCGCAACCATGCGGGTAGCCCCGCAGATTGAATAAATCAGGAGTAACGTGGAGGCCGGTAATTCGGCAAGAGGTCGGTTCTATGGAGTGAAACGTCTGAGACAGTAAGTTGAGTTTGTGTACTCAGCTGGGCATATTTCGATGGAATCTGAAAAATTCCCAGTGACAAAGGACAATTGCTGCACTGGTCAGCCCCCTGGCAATTACTGCATTCTCCCTGCTTCTTGCAATCGTCAGCCAGCATTTTCGATGCATCGTGTTGGGTAGTATTGCTGGCTGTGGTTGCCTCTGCATTCATCGAAAGAGGCATCGAGTTAGCCTCCATGACAAACAATGGCTGCACGAGCGACAGCACAATTGCGCTGATCAGCAGTAGACGGAGATGTCGTGTAAGAGTAACCATAGCTAACATGCAAAGTGTAGGTGCCAATAAGTGGTTCTGTCAACGATATGCCTGAAACCTGTGTGTGATTCGACCCGACAACAGACTGTAAGTTCCCGCCAGCATACAGCGTTATCCCATCAGGAAAGTGCACGTAATAATTTTCCCGTTTGGCGCCTCGATTTCGTGCGCGTTCCCTTAGCATGTAGCAATGCAACAAAACCAGTATGGGTGCATAATGCTCACAAACGGCCCTGTTTTTTTGATCATGCAAAAAGTGGGGCCACCGCTAATACAACGCGAAAACAGTATTTATTAATTTTGTCCTGCAAGAGAGCTTTAAATATGTTTTTTAAAATAACTCGGCGTCCTGCATATGTGATTTTATTTTTCATGACATTGACTGTGCCAATGGTTGTGCATGCAGAAAAGACCATAAATAAGCAATTAAAACGTGGTGAGCTTGTCTATCAGCGCTTTTGCTCACTATGTCACGGAGCCAAACTCGAAGGACAAAAAGACTGGCGAATACGAAAACCCGATGGTAAATTGCCTGCGCCCCCCCACGATGAAACCGGGCATACCTGGCATCATGCTGATGAAGTATTATTTGGCATTACTAAAAAAGGAATGGTGCCACCCTATGCACCGCCTGACTACAAAAGTGATATGCCGGGCTGGGAAGGTACTCTCCGTGACGACGATATTTGGGCGGTTCTCGCCTATATAAAAAGTCGCTGGCCTGACGAAACACGCAAAATTCAAGCGGATATCAACGATAAAGCCCTGCAACGCCAAGGTAAATAATTACCTATATACCCATAGCGATTGAGATTTAGGTGTTAATTGCAATCGCTCTGGGTATAAATAACCCGTGGCAACTTCACCAGTATCTGTAAGCGATTGATTTAGCGACAACGATGGCAGACGACATGCTTGATTTTGCCGCCCAATTAACACCTTAAGGGTTTTTCTCTCCCCAATTTTTCAGGGCTAATATCACTGGCCCCAAAGATTTCCCCTTCTTTGATAACTTATATACGACCCTGACAGGGTGTTCTTTATATACCTCTCTTTCAATTAATTTATCTGCCTCAAGCCTTTTCAGACGTTGCGAAAGGG
>Ga0316202_10002409_pt1 | contig 12363 bp, 9 predicted proteins | sample 3monrhotite_MG_FD_204934 | JGI IMG/M metagenome (GOLD analysis project Ga0316202, IMG submission 204934) | Microbial mat bacterial communities from mineral coupon in-situ incubated in ocean water Damariscotta River, Maine, United States -... | ecosystem: Environmental > Aquatic > Marine >... | reverse complement strand
CTTATTTTACCTTTTGATGGTAATAGACTCGCTATTTCATCGATAATTCTTTTTTTCCCTCCGGCCCATTTTAAGGCAGAGCGCATCTTTGTTTTCGATGTATCTTTAGTCACTTTTTACCTTATTGCGAATGAGGCAATATACTATTTTTCTTGGGAGGGGAAAATAGCCATTATTCAAATTTGACATGATCTTAGCAAGAGTTAAACCTAGAAGTCTAGCAACATTATTTAACAACGAAGAGTGACTTTAAATATATCATAAAATTTACATGGTTGGCTAAGGTGTTTTAAAATAAATTAGATAAAGCAACAACATAAATGATAGATAAAAGCTGCTAGAAATTTTAATACTGAGTGCTTTTGACGTTATTTCATTAAACGCTTTTGGAAACGCTCTATTTCTAATTTCACTGCAGCTATTGATTTAACCCAAGGCTCTCGGCGTTGTAATGTTTCAGGAAGCTTATTTATTGCTGCCAAAGCTAATGCTTTCGTTGAATAACGTAAACTGGTAACAACAATAAAGTTTTGACCTTTTAATAAACGTCGGTAAGTTGCATAGTTTACTACTGAAAACTCTGCTTTACGTTGATTAAATTCAAACTCGTCAGTAAAACCAGCAAATTGAATAATATAACCTGGTTTAGCATTTAAATAATACGTGTCTGTTATATTTTCAGTATTACTGATTAACTTACTGTCTGCCTGCTCGTCACTTATTTTCTTTTTATTTGTTTTTTCTGGTGTAATCGCTTTCTTTTCTATTGGCTGAATAGAAAAAGTTTCAATTGCCGTTAAAATATCTTCAGGTGTCGCTATTTGTTGTGGTGTTTCATCTACAGTATGAATCTCGTTATTTAAAGCAAAAAGTATATCACTAACACTTGCTTGTTTATTTGTCGAAACTATAGGAATTAAGTTGTCTACGCCACCAGCCCTAAATTTAGCAAGTTTGGTTTTAATACGTTTATCTTCATCTGGGTTAGTTTTATCGCCTATCTTTTTATTTTCAACAATATTTTGTTTTTGATTGAGTTGATTTTTTGTAGATGACGGCAAAGCGCTATAGCTAAAAAGATCTCTTGGTTGTAAAAAAAACATTGCGATAGCAGTTAAAGTTAACAATAACATTAGTAAAGCTACTATTTTTTTTATATGTATCTTAAAGAAATTATCACTTACTAATTTGAACATCTTGTTATCTAAATTAACTAATTGACCCGTTTCAGCCTCAACAATCGCTAATCGGTTAGAAAACAATGCTTTTTCAGCTGAAATTTTTGCTCCTGCTAGATTGTTACCTAACATGACAACATTAATATTTAATTTGGCTTTTTTGCTAATCTCCGCCAAATAGCATAATTCATGAATTAATTTAAAAGATAAGAAATGAGCATGGTCAATAACAATACTAATAGGCTGAGACGAGCCTTTGGCTAAACGTAAAATACTAACCGCTAGTGATTGTTCAGGATCGAATAAAACATCAGAAAATAATTGCTCTATTAGGCGGCAACGAATTTGAATATCATCTAATTTAGCAGAAACACTTATGTAGGCCGCATTGTGATCATCGGGTAAACTACCAACAAAAACATTACCTATATGAGAATAATTTGAACTGAGTTCATCGACAACTAAAACGGCTTGCTTGGAAAAACGTAAAATATAATCGATGCGGGCGTTAGTGCTAATTGCCGCAACAGAGCCTGTTTCAATTTGAGAGTCACTAATTTTGGCTACAGCTGACATTACTCACCTTCTATAAAAAATAAATCTACAGAATTTGCTTGAGTAATTCCTCAGTAACATCGTCTCGAATTTCTGAACATCCTACTGCGGTAGGTAGGATAAACCTTAATTGACCTGCTAAATTCTTTTTATCACGGCGCATGTGCACGATAAATTCTTCATATCCCATAGTGCTTGGCGGGATTAAAGGTAAATCAAAGGCATTGATCAATTGTTCTATTCGACGAAGATCTGACACTTCAAGCAAATTCATTGCTACTGATAACTTAGCAGCAAGTACCATGCCAGTAGCAACGGCTTCTCCATGTAGCCAAACACCATAACCTTGATCAGCTTCGATAGCGTGACCAAAAGTATGTCCAAGATTCAACAGCGCACGAATACCGGACTCTGTCTCATCTTCACCAACAACATTAGCTTTACATTGACAACATTTTTCAATCATTGTGGCTAAGGTGCTTTGCTCGTTTCTTTTAATTAACTCAGTATTTTCTTCCAGCCAAGCAAAAAAAGAGTTGTCCCCTAAAATTCCATATTTGATCACTTCAGCCATACCCGCATTAAATTCACGAATAGGTAAAGTGCTTAATGAATCAATGTTGATGATCACTGCTTTTGGTTGGTAAAAAGCACCAATCATGTTTTTACCTAAAGGATGATTTACTGCAGTTTTACCACCAACGGAAGAATCTACTTGAGACAAGACGGTGGTTGGTATTTGTATAAAGTTGATACCGCGTTGATAGCAAGCAGCGGCAAAACCGGTAATATCTCCAATAACACCACCACCTAATGCGATAAGAGTGGTGTCACGTCCATGTTCGTTCGCCAATAAATGTGACATTATCTTTTCAAAATTAGAAAGATTTTTTTCAGCTTCACCGTCGGGTAAAACAATTTCATCGACTATGAAATTTTTTAATATATTTTTGATTGCCTGTGAATAAAGTGGATGTACTATTTCATTGGTAACGATACAAACTCGCTTACCATTAATATGCTTTAATAATGGGCTGTTCTTGGTAAACAACCCAGAATCGATATAGATAGGATAACTGCGCTCTGCTAAATCCACATTAAGGACGGTCATAGATTAAAAATCTATTTTTTCAATTATTTTATTTGCCACGATTTTGGCACTTTGATCATCGGTAGGTACGATAACATCAGCAATTTCTTCGTACAATGGATTACGTTCTAAAGCTAAACGTTCTAATACTGAACGGGGTTCTTCAGAAGTTTGCAACAATGGACGACGGCGATCTCTTTGTGTGCGAGCAACTTGCTTATCAATAGTCGTTTCTAGATATACCACGATGCCACGGGCAGACAAGCGATTTCGAATTTGGTCACTAACCACGGAACCACCTCCCGTAGCTAGAACAATACCCTGCATCGCGGATAAGTCCTCTATAACGGTTTCTTCACGTTTTCGAAAACCTTCTTCACCTTCTAAATCAAATACCCAAGCGATATCGGCACCAGTACGGCGTTCAATTTCTTGATCAGAATCATAAAAATCTAGATGAAGTTTATCTGCTAGCTCTCTACCGATGGTACTTTTACCTGCACCCATAGGGCCTATAAGGAAAATATTGCGTTTTTCTGCCATGAGACTTACTTAATACTCGTAAATTATTGCGTTAACAGGAAAGAGGTTACCCCCTCGAAAATTTTAAGGGCGTAATTATCGCAATTGTTTGGTGTACATTGCAAGCATGTCAGCATAAAAGAGTTCACATACTTGCAATTATTTTGAATAAAGTGACAAATCGTTTAAAAATGTTCTGTCACTATACGTGGAGTCACAAAAATAAGTAATTCTTTTTTCTCATTAAAATTGTTCTTATTTCTAAATAACCACCCAAAATAAGGAACGTCACCTAACACTGGTACTTTCGATACAGTACTAATTACCGCTTGTTGGTAGATGCCACCAAGTACGATAGTTTCACCGTTATTAACAAGTACTTGAGTACCGATACGCTGAGTGTCAATTGCGGGAGCTTGACCATTTTGTACTTCTGAAACGGTATCTTGAGTTACGACCAAATCTAAAATGATGCGATCATCTGGGGTAATATGTGGTGTAACCGTTAAACTTAATACTGCTTTCTTAAATTGAACCGCTGTTGCACCACTTGAAGCCGCTTGTTGGTATGGAATTTCAACACCTTGCTCTATGTATGCTTCTTTTTGATTCGCGGTAGTTATACGAGGGCTAGCAATAATTTCACCTTTATTCTCTTTTTCTAACGCGCTTAATTCTAAATCTAAAATAGTACCATCAGCCAAACGTGCCACTTGAAAAGCAATACTTGCAGCTGCATTACTTGCGGGTAAGTTAACATTTAAACGATCACCCAGTGATGGTACAACACCGCTACCAGCTGAGTTTGCTCCTTCTAGAGAGCCAGCACTAGCATAGTCTCCGTTGGTATCGGTAACGCCCCAGCGTATACCTAACTCCTCATTTACATTATCTTTAACTGTAACCATTCTTGCTTCAATAACTACTTGGCGTACTGGTATATCAAGCACTTTGATCATACGTTTAATATCTTCAATACTCTTCGCTGTATCTCTAATAAGTAATATATTAGTTCGTTCATCAACCGTAACAGAGCCGCGAGATGATAAAATACTGGTCTCTTCATTTTTAATCAGCTTTGCAAAATCAGTTGCTTTGGCATAATTAACTTGCACATACTCTGAGTATAGCGGCGCTAAATCAGCAACTTGCTGTTTTGCTTTTAAATCTCGAGCTTCACGTGCGGCTAACTCATCGCTTGGTGCAACCATTAAAATATTGCCATCCATGCGTTTATCTAACCCTTTCACTTTTAAAATAATATCAAGAGCTTGATCCCAAGGAACGCCGTCAAGACGAAGTGTAATATTACCCGCCACCGTATCACTAGTAACTAAGTTGAAACCATTATAATCAGCAATAATTTGTAATACTGTTCGTACCGAAATATCTTGGAAATTTAATGAAATAGCTTTTCCATTAAAGTCATCACTATTACCCAGATAGCCCGGATTTTTTACTTTTTCTTTAACAGTTAATGAAAATACATTATTGTTTTGCTGATGCTTAAAAGTAAAATCACCGTTTACATCAATAACCAAACGGGCATTACGTCCATCTTTAAAAGTTTCAATACCAGAAACTATTGTGCCAAAATCAGTTACATCAAGTTTATATAATAAGTCTTCCACAATCTTTGTATTGTGAAACTCGATAAATATTTTGCCCAACTTATCACTCACATCAACAGCAACCATGCTGTCATCTAAATAAACATACACTTGTCCTTCGTTATTATCTCCTCGACGAAAATCGATAGAATCAACCTTGTTTATAAAAGCGTCTTCTTTAGGTGATAATTTTACTAAATCAGCCTTTGAGCTATCTTCATTTAAAATTAATGAAAACTGATTATCTATTTGCTTAACATCAAAAATGGCTAATTTTTCTAAATTAATTGTCGCAACAACTTTGCCTGCAAGTTTTTGTACGGTTATATCTTTTACACCGGCATGTTCTACCAGAGTAGAAGTTAAGTTAGGATCAAATTTATCCGCTGAAAAAGTAATTTCAATACGCGCAGGGGAAATCGAAGTTTTTATACTAGGTTGCGCATTCAAAGCGCTTGACAATGTAAAGACTAATTCAATTTCGTCATTTTGTATGGTGTTATATTTAATACCTGTCAGATTGGCTGAATAAACCAATGATGAAAGCATTAGTAGCCCTAACGCTGTGATAGTTTTTACAGTAGACATTTTGAAATTCTTCATTATTTTAAATAGCAACATTATTTCCCTTGCCCCTCTGCGCCAGATTCAACCATTGTAATAACAGTTTCGCGTTCTACCCAGCAGCCAGAGCCATCTGGAATTAATTCAATTACTTTCACATCATTCTCATTAACTTCAGTTATTCGCCCATTGTACAGTCCGAGATAATTACCTACTGAAACACGATGCAAAGTAGCATCAGAGGCTTCAACCAACGCCCATACAATACCTAATTCACCTAAAGTACCACGCATAGTTAAATCACCAAGTGCATACTTTTCTAACGGCTGTTTTCTACGACGAGGATCAGGGCTTAAACAACCTGACATTTGCTGCATTTTTTCTTGAATAGCTTCTGGTTTAGGTGCAACAAAAGGACTACGTATAGTTCCTGCAGCATAATCATAATGGCTAAATTTAGATATTTCAGGCATTGGTGCAATATAGTTAGTTGTATTTTTTTGCACTTCCGCAACATATTCTTTTAAATCACTGTTATCGTCAAAACAACCAGTTAAAAAGATCACTGTGAATATAATAGCTAATTTTTTCATTTTTTATTAGCCTCTCGATAACGGTATGTTTTTGCTTCTAATTTTAAATTGAGCTGTTTTTTATTGTCTTTAGACATATCAATAACAAAATCATGTACAGTTACAATTCGGGGTAAACCTGCAATTTTACTCACAAAATTACCAAAATCATGATAAGAACCAATAACTTCTATCTCTATAGGCAATTCAATATAGATGTCATTATTAATTTCTGGTTGCCAACTTATGTTCACAAAGTTTAAGCCACTCGTCGTTCCAACAAAGGTAATGTCATCTAGCAAGCCTGGTGTTTCATGACTCTCTGGCAAACTTTTTAATTGTGTTGCAAATAAATTTTCAGCCTCAACCATTTGTGCTTGAAATAATTCTAAATTAGCTGCAACATTATATTTGTTTTTATATTCTTCTTTTAATACTACTTCTTGTTTCTTTGCACCATCTAATTGTTCTAATTTATTACTAATTAATAAGAAATAACCTAAACCAAAAACTACTATGGCAAAAAAAACTGATAAAACCAACTTAGCTAACGGTGGCCAATGGCCAATATTCTCTAGTTCTAGATTATCAAATTGAGATAAATCAAAATTCATTATTTATCTCCTTTTAACTGTTGTTCAGACTCATTAATACCTTTGATACGTACTTTCATCTTAAAGTCACTTAACAATTTACTGCGCGCATCATTACTTGCTATAGACTCTAAAACTGCATCGGTAAGTAGCGTAGAGCTTTCTATTGCTCTGATCATATTGGCTAAGTGGTTATTAGATTCACTACGGCCAAACAATTGAATAATGTTCCCTTGCTTTTCAAGTTTAGTTAAATAAACACCTGCGGGAACAATTTTAGCAATTTCATCTAAAACCTGAGTCCCCACATTTCTACTAAGTTGCAATTGTTCAACAACATCCATACGTTCTTTTAAGGCTTTTTTCTTACTATTTAATGTTCTAATTTCACCAATACGTAGATCTAATTTTTTAATTTCATTGGTTAAATATTGATTGCGATTATTTTGTCCATCAACTCGTGCTTGAAAAATTTGTCCAATAATAAAAACGATAGCAAAGGCGCCAATAGCAACCGCAACTAAAACCGTTAAAAATTCTTTTTGCTTTGCTTTTTGAGCTTCTTCCCGCCAAGGGAGTAAATTTATATATGCCATGAAGAAAAGCTCCTTAACGCTAAACCAGTTGCAACCATAAACTGCGGCGCTATTTTAGCTAATTCATCTTGATCAATATTTTCTGAAATTTCCATGTGTTCAAATGGATTAGCAATAACGGTATAAATACCTAATTCATCTGACAATAATTGCTCAACCCCTTCAACCAAAGCAGAGCCACCAGAAATAACTAAATAATCTATTTTCTCTTTGCCACTAGAAGTTAAAAACATTTGAATAGCTCGACGTATTTGCTGTACCAATACAGTATGAAACGGAGCCAATACTTCAAAAGTATAATTAGGGGGTAAATCACCTGTTATTTTAGCAAGCTCAGCTTCTTCAAACGTTTTATTATAATAAGACACAATTGAACGGGTATATTGCTCACTTCCAAAAAGTTGGTCTCTGCTATAAATATTTTTACCTTCATGCGCTGTTGAAAACAACGTCATCATCGCACCAACATCTACAATTGCCACCAATTTGTCTACTGCATCTTCAGGTAATGAAGCAAGAGTAAGATCATGTACACGGCTTAATGCATAAGATTCAACATCAATAACTTTCGCATTAAAATCACCGGCTTCAAGTGTAGCTACACGGGCTTCAATAGATTCAGTTCGAGCAGCACTAAGTAAAACGTTAACTTTAGTAGGATCCGATTCATTAACATCGATAGTTTCAAAATCAAGGCTTACTTCATCTAAGGGGTAAGGGATTAAACTGTCAGCTTCAATTTCTATTTGGCTAGCTAACTCTTCTTCCGATAAGGCGGCATCCATATAAATGATCTTCGTGATCACTGTTTGGCCCGACACTGCGGCAACGGCATCTTTCACTGGTGCCGCTATTTTTTTCCTAATTTTTGCAATAACATTGCCAACAGCTTCAATGTCTTGAATTTCTCTGTCGACAACAGCACCTCTAGGCATTGGCTCAATCGCCATACCTTCAAGTTTGTATCCTTCAGCATTTTGACTGAGTAAAACCGCTTTAACGGAATGGGAACCAATATCAATCCCAACCATCATTTGGGTTTTATTTTTCCATAAACTGTTAAACATAACGTCCTACAATATCAGTTTTTTATAATTATATTAGACATAATAAACAAAGAAATAGATTTATTACATTGTTTTACACGATATACTTATATTATTAAACACTTTTTAGCTAATTTGTGAATATTTTATTGGGTTGTCTGTGAAAAAATTAATTAAATTAAGTTTTATATTCCTATTTTTAGGCTGTTTTGCCTTGTTTGCTATATACATTAGCTTAAGAAGTGAACTACCAAGCGTGGAGTCATTGAAAAATATCAAATGGCAAACTCCCATGCAAATATATAGTGTTGATGGCAAGCTTATTTCTCAATTTGGTGAAAAAAAGCGTATTCCTTTAAAGTTAGAACAAATGCCAAAAAAACTTATCCAAGCAGTATTAGCGACTGAAGATAATCGTTTTTATAGCCATTTCGGTGTTGATCCTATCGGTTTTAGTCGTGCGGTTTTAGGTAAATTAATGGGACAAAACAAAGGAGGAGCCAGTACCATTACCATGCAAGTTGCGAGAAACTTTTTCTTAACCAGAGAAGTCACGGCTATTCGTAAAATAAAAGAAATATTTACCGCATTTCATATTGAACATTTATTAACTAAAGATGAAATTTTAACGCTTTATATGAACAAAATTGAATTAGGTCATCGTGCTTTTGGCTTTGGCGCTGCAGCACAAGTTTATTATGGTAAAGATATAAAAGAGTTAACCTTAGCACAAATAGCTGTTTTAGCCGGTTTACCCAAAGCCCCATCAACAATGAATCCAATCAGCAGACCCAAACGAGCTAAAGATAGGCGAGCTGTTGTATTACAGCGAATGTTTGTAAGTGGTTATATTACCAGCGAAGAATTTGAGCAAGCAAACAATACTCCGATCACCGCATCACGTCATGGTGCAGAAATTGAATTAAACGCCCCTTATATTGCAGAAATGGCACATAAAGAAATGCTAACTCGCTACTCAAAAGAACAAGCTTATACAAGTGGTTTTAAAGTTTACACTACTGTTTCCTCTAAATTACAACGGGCTGCTCAGTATGCGGTTATTAAAAATTTAGAAGAATATGATCAGCGCCACGGCTATCGTGGCGTGATAAAAGCATTACGTCCAATTGAGAGTAAAATTTCTGAAACCAGTGTTCAAATAACTGAAAGTTCCATAGTAGACCCTCTAAGTATTGATGAAATTAAGAATGCCTTACAGCAAACATTAACTTATCAAAACTTACTCCCTGCGGTTGTCACGGTGGTTAATGAAAAAAGTGTCACAATTGCTGTTGGTGTTACAGAGCCTACTAAAGAATCGATACCACAATTAATTGAAACAACAATAGATTGGCAAGGTATGTCATGGGCTCGAGAGTTTATTAGTGATAATAAACAAGGAAAAGCACCAAAATTAGCAAGTGATATTTTACGCTACGGCGATGTAATTTATGTACAAAAACAAACTAATTCTAATTTAATTACTAACCCAAAAGAAAATACAGCAACAATAAACACTCGCTATAAATTAAGCCAGCTACCGCAAGCCAGTGCTTCGTTAGTTGCTTTATCTCCTGACAATGGTGCTATTCAGGCAACAGTAGGTGGCTTTAGCTTTAGACAAAGTCAATATAACAGGGCGACTCAAGCCAAGCGTCAAGTAGGTTCAAATATTAAACCTTTCATCTATTCAGCAGCGTTAGATAATGGCTTTACCTTAGCATCATTGGTTAATGATGCTCCAATCAACCAATGGGATAGACGTTCAGGTGTTGTTTGGCGCCCCCAAAATTCACCACCAACGTATGTTGGTCCTATTCGTGTTCGGTTGGGTTTAGCACAATCAAAAAACGTCATTTCAGTACGTTTATTACGAAAAGTAGGCCTGAATAAAATTATTGATCATTTATCATTATTTGGCTTTGATCCTGCTGAGTTACCTCATGATGAATCACTAGCATTAGGTTCAGCATCATTAACACCAACAGAAGTTGCCACCGGTTTTGCTACATTTGCAAATGGCGGTTACCTTATTAAACCTTACCTAATAGATCGTATTGAAGATTCATTTGGTAATATTGTGTTTCAAGCAAATCCAATGATCGCCTGCAATAATTGTGATCTAAAAACATTTACTTCCACAAGGGATGAATCAAGCGGTTTATCAACACAAAAACCACCCGCCCCTCATGCTGAACGTGCTATTAGTAAACAAAATGCCTTTTTGATGACTCAAGCAATGAATTCAGTTATTTGGGGCGCTGATTGGCAAGCAAAAAATCCATGGCAAGGTACCGGATTTAGAGCAAGAAAACTAAATCGACACGATATTGCCGGTAAAACGGGTACCACAAATTCATCAAAAGATGCTTGGTTTTCAGGTTTTAGCCGCCGAATTGTCGCCAGCACTTGGATAGGTTTTGATGATCACAGTCGTGAGTTAGGTAAAACGAGTTACAATAATAACTTAGGTAGAAAACAAGTGACTGGCACTGAGGCAGGAGCAAAATCTGCACAACCCGTATGGATCACTTTTATGAAAACGGCACTTGCTGATTTACCTGTGGAACCATTCCAACAGCCAGACAATGTTATTTCCGTACGTATTGACAAAACAACAGGAAAATTAACCACTAAAACCAATAGGTCGAGTACTTTCGAGTTTTTTATCAGCGGCAGTGAACCAACCAATTATGTAAGTAAAGATAATAGTGATAATATTTTTGACAGTAACGAAGTAACTAAAGAAAAAATCCAACCTAAAGCAGAGCCCATAGAGGAAGATATTTTTTAAAAAAATCATAGGTAAATTAAAGCAAATGAAGAAGAACTAAAGGCGCTTAAAAACGATGGATAACACGCTATAAAAGAGCGCGAATACAAATGTAAACGCGCTTAAAATAGTCTTTTAACTTATAATGACAGTACACTAATATCTAACGGACATTTAATATTCAACAAATAAGTTAATGCCGTTTCATCACAATTATCTTGTCGAGGACACAGATCACAATCTTTCATCACTTTCTCGGGCAATTTCTCTTTATCACCCAATTCAAAACCAAGACGAGTAAAAAATTCTGGTTTGCGAGTTAATACTAATACTTTAGATAATGCTAAATCTTTCGCTCTTGCTAACAAATGCTCAACCAACGATTTTCCATAACCTTTACCCTGATAATTTATTGAGACACCTAATGAACGAATTTCAGCAAGACCAGTGCTATAAATATACAGTGCAGCACAAGCACAAACTTGTCCGTTTACTTCAATTACCGCAAAGTCACGTATCGCTTTAATTAACTCATCTTCAGAACGTGGTAAGTTTTCTTCTTTGCCAGCCCAGTAATCAACTAATTTGTTAATTGCTCGTAAATCAGTAAGTTTAGCATCGCGCACAACATAATCAGCTGCACCTAATTTATGACGATACTGTGCAATAATATTGGCCACTGGTTGTTTACCTGTACCACCGATAATATTGCGCTTATCCACTAAATAATCGAGTTCTAAAATAGGATAAACATCATCCTCAATTAATAACGAAAATTGCTGTAATTCATCTAGCCGTAAGCTTTCAATAGGTTCTTCTTGATTAATCGCGTATAGCACCACTTGCCCAGACACTTCATGAGCGGTTCTAAAGGGCATTCCTTTAGAAACAAGATAATCGGCCAATTCAGTCGCATTCGCATAACCTTCACGTGCTGCTTTTTGGCAACGAGCACTGTTAATTTCAATAGAATTAATGACTTCTCCAGCCATAATAAGACAGTTTTGCCATTGAACAACCGTTTCAAACAATCCTTCTTTGTCTTCTTGAAGGTCTTTGTTATAGGCCATTGGCAAACCTTTCATCGTTACCAATAGCGCATGTAAACTGCCATAAACTCGTCCACATTTACCTCGAATAAGTTCTAATGCATCAGGATTTTTCTTCTGTGGCATTAATGATGATCCGGAGGTAACTTGATCACCTAATGTAATAAAATTTGCTTCACCAGAATTAAAGAAAATTAAATCTTCACTAAAACGTG
>Ga0316202_10002408_pt1 | contig 12363 bp, 8 predicted proteins | sample 3monrhotite_MG_FD_204934 | JGI IMG/M metagenome (GOLD analysis project Ga0316202, IMG submission 204934) | Microbial mat bacterial communities from mineral coupon in-situ incubated in ocean water Damariscotta River, Maine, United States -... | ecosystem: Environmental > Aquatic > Marine >... | reverse complement strand
ACTTCATCTTGCTCTGCATGACTAATATCGACCAACTGAGCTAAATATGAAACTAAGGCACGCCCTCCTTCTGCAATAGATTTTTGAGTTAACAACATTCTACGCACATCTGGATGTACTATAATCGGATCTGCAGGGCCATCAGGATTTTTAACACTACTTATTGAGCGCATTTGTAAACGATCTTTTGCATATTCTAAAGCACCTTGAAATGACGCTTCAGCAGCGGCGACACCTTCACTTGCCACACCAATTCTGGCTGCATTCATAAACGTAAACATGCATTTAAGTCCACGATTTGGTTCACCAATTAAGTGGCCTGTAGCGCGATCAAAATTAATGACACAGGTTGCATTACCATTAATACCCATTTTATGTTCAATTGAGCCGCAACTAACACCATTCCGATCAGAAATAGTGCCGTCATCATTAACATTAAACTTAGGGACAATAAATAACGAAATTCCTTTATTACCTTCAGGGGAACCCGAAATACGAGCGATTACTATATGTACTATATTATCAGAGAGGTCGTGCTCTCCCGCCGAAATAAAAATTTTAGTTCCGGTTAATGAATAACTACCATCATCATTTAATTCAGCTTTAGTGCGCAACATGCCTAAATCAGTACCACAATGAGGCTCAGTTAAACACATAGTTCCTGTCCATTTACCTTCAACAAGTTTCGGCATAAATTGTTGTTTTTGAGTTTTACTGCCATGTGCTTCTATCGTAGCTAATGCACCATGACTTAATCCTGGGTACATAGCAAAGCTATGATTAGCCGCTGAAAACAATTCAGCAATAGTAATATTTAATGAATGCGGTAAACCTTGCCCCCCAAATTCTTCAGATTGAGATAAGGTTGGCCAACCGCCATCGACATATTGATTATACGCTTCTTTAAAGCCATCAGGGGTTGTTACGACACCATCATTCCAAGTACATCCTTGTTGATCGCCTATTTGGTTTAAAGGCGCAACAACTTGCTCAGTTAGTTTTGCCGCTTCATCAATAATAGCATCGACCATATCAATGCTAGCATCTTGATAGCCTAAATGTTGATAATGGCTTTCACAATCAAGTAATTCTTGCATAACAAATCTAACATCTCGAATCGGCGCTTTGTATTTAAGCATAAGTAACTCTCTAAATTATTTTCAATAATTACATGCTAATCCACCTAACGCTATTATCCAAATGAATAATTCTAATACCTTACTATTCTTAAGTTAAATAAATGCAGTGCTTTGAGGTTATTTTAAACAATTCATTGGTTAAATATTATAACTACACCTAGCACGATTTAGTCTGCTAGTATAGGGTGGCAAAGTGTTCATAACAAAATAATAAAGGTAACTTTATTCATAATAGAACCTTTGTCCTATGTGAATACTTTAGTTTCATAAAGAGCATATATTTTACTAATAACCCAAAGAGCACTTAAAGTGCCATATAAAACAATAAATACAGGGGAAGTTCATGAATAATAAATCTAACTTTTTTAAACACTCTTTACTAGCACTGTCTATAGTGGGGGCACTTGTTGGCTCGACTGTAAACGCTCAAGAGAAAGAGACAAGCGTACAAAAAGATGACAAAGATGTTGAAAGAATATTTGTTACTGCTTCTAAACGCTTAAAGGGTCTACAAGAATCTCCTGTTGCTGTAATGGTGGTTGGCGAACAAGACATAGACCAGACTAAAGTATTGGATATTAGTGACCTACAAACACTTGTCCCGACATTACGAGTAACACCATTACAGCGTTCTACTAACACTAATTTTGCTATACGTGGGTTTGGTAATGGCACTAATAATACCGGTATTGAGCCATCTGTGGGCGTTTTTATTGACGGTGTATATCGCTCTCGTGCTGCAGCTCAAATTGGTGATTTACCAAGACTTCAGCAAATAGAGGTTCTTAGTGGCCCACAAAGTACTTTATTTGGTAAAAATGCTTCTGCTGGTGTTATAAGCGTACGCACTATGGCTCCATCTGAAGATTTTGAAGGTAAAATTGAAGCTGGTATTGGCAATTACAACCAACAACAGATGAAAGGTTATATATCAAATGGTGTCACAGAGACATTAGCCGTAAGTTTATCTGGCGGCTTTAACAAACGCGATGGCTATACAGACAGTGTTGTCGGCTTAAGCCAACTAAATAACCGAGACCGATGGAACATTCGTGCTCAAGCGATGTATGAACCCACTCAAGATGTTAAAGTGCGTTTAATTGCGGACTATAGTAAAATCAATGAAGCCTGCTGTACTGTCGCAGATGTCATTAATGGCCCTACAACTGCCGCAGTTGGAGCTTTAGGGGGAGTTGTTATTGATGACTCTGATCCCTTTGTTTATCAATCTTCCCTAAATATAGATCCTAACAATAACGTGACTGATGGCGGTATATCTATGCAAATAGATATCGATTTTGAAGGTTATGCTTTTACTTCAATCAGTTCATTTCGTAACAATAAATCAGATTTCATCAATGATGTTGATTTTACATCGTTAGATATTTTGAAAGAAGGTGGACATACTAAAATTGATACATTCACTCAAGAACTTCGTTTAACCTCAACAGGTATACAGAAGTTAGAGTGGATGTTTGGCGCTTATATCTTTCAAGAAAAATTAAAAACTGGCGACACTTTATATTATGGTAACGATATTAGAAATTACTTTGATGTGTTAATGGCCGCAGGTGGTGCTCCAGGTTTATTAGCAGGTGTTGAAGGAGTATATGGCCTTGCACCCGGTTCATTTTTCTCAAGTGAATCATCAGTAAATTCTGAATTTATTCAAGATAATGACGCCTATTCATTATTTGCTAATTTTGATTACCATATTTCAAATGACTTAACCGCAATATTTGGTATGAGTTACACCAATGATAAAAAAGATATTTCAATAAAACGAGCAAATAATGATGTGTTTTCTGCCATCGACTTAGATACAGCATCCACTCTTTATGGTGTCCCTATTGGCTACATTCCTCAACTTGCACCAGCCGTTCCTATTTTAAAAAGTTTACAATTTTTACCACCCATGCTTGAAATACCAAATGCAGTAGAAAACAACAAATCGGATGATAGCAAAGTAACTTGGTCAATGCGTTTAGCTTATGAACTTAATGATGATATTAATTTATTTGCTTCTGCAGCAACGGGTTTCAAGGCAACATCATGGAATTTATCACGCTATTCAAGCCCATTTTCCACCGATAAAAGCGCATTACAAAATGCTGGATTAGCACAGCCAAACCAAAACTATGGCGGTCGTTTTGCTTCTCCTGAAAAAGCAACAGTTTATGAACTAGGCATGAAAGCCCGATTTAAAAAAGGTGCGCTTAATGTTACTGTTTTTGATCAAACCATCGAAGGTTTTCAATCTTCTATCTTCATCGGAACAGGTTACGTTTTAGCTAATGCTGGTCAACAAAGTACGACAGGTATAGAGTTTGATTCTGTTTATAATCCGACAGAAGAATGGGCTCTTACATTAGCCGGTACTTTCCTTGATCCTATCTATGATTCGTTTCAAGGAGCATCAGGTCTAACGGGTCCGGTAGATTTATCTGGTGAAAAACCTGCTGGCATTCACGAGCGTAGTATAACTGCAGGTATTACTTATAATTTTGAATTAGAAAGTGGAACCTATGGTTATATTCGTACCGACTACCTTTATGAGAGTAAAGTGCACATCGTTGAGAACGTACCTAAGTCTATAACACGTGAAGTTAGCACATTTAATGCAAGTGCAGGGTTAAACTTTGAAAATGGTGTTAATCTTCAAATTTGGGCGCGTAACCTAAATAATGATAAATACTTCCTTTCATCGTTCCCACCACCAATTCAAGCGGGAAGTTTTAATGCTTATCCGAATCAACCTCGTACTTTTGGTGCATCCATTTCGTATGAGTTTTAAATAATAACTTTAAGTAATAATAAAGGCTGTAGCTACGGGGATGTATCAATTCACTATACTTACAGCCCTTTTTATATCCAAGTTAAAAATTCAACGAGTCTAAATAGAGCAACTGGCCAATTTAACCATAAATGATTAAGATGGGTTAGATAGCAAAGCTATCATTCATTTGCTTTAATTATACGAAATATGAAATACGAATAGTCGGATATAAGCATTATTCATTTGTATAATTAAAAATGCCGATATAGCATGGATGTCTAATAAAACACACATTAATTTATACTATCTAAGAGCCTACATTATGTCTATTGAATCAATTTTGAACGAACGTACTTCAGTTCGAGCATTTCTCGACAAACCTGTGCCTACAGAAACATTAAAGCACATTTTTGAAAATGCTCAACTCGCACCATCAAACTGTAATGTACAACCTTGGCAAGCATGTGTGGTTTCTGGAAAAACCAAAGATCTACTAAAAGAAAAGTTTATGGAAACGTTAATGACTGGTGCCGCTCCAAACCCAGATTTTAATTGGTTAGCTCAATATAAAGGAGTTCATCGTGAACGTCAGTTCGGCTCGGCTAATGCGTTATATAACTCAATAGGGGTTGCCAGAGAAGATAAAAAAGCACGACAAATGGCTATGGTACGCAACTGGCAATTTTTTGATGCTCCACATGCGGTATTTTTCACTATGGATAAATATTTAGATATTATGGGAGCTGTTGATTTAGGCATCTATGCACAAACACTATCATTAATACTGACAGAGCATGGACTTTCAAGTTGTATGCAAGGAGCATTAGGGCAATTCCCTGATCCGGTTAGAAAAATATTACAGTTACCTGATGAACGCGGTATTTTATTCGGCATGTCTTTTGGTTATGCAGATACAGATGCTCCTGTAAATAAAACTAAAACAGACCGAGAAATTATAGATAATGCCGTTGTCTTTTTCAGTTAATTTACCATGTTATAGAAACCATTAAGAAGTAAGCATATAAATTAGGTGTGAACTATCATTAACCTAACCCAAATTTTTTATTACTTATTAAAACATTGAAAAAATCAATTAATAATGAACAACAGATAATTAGGTAAATTTATGGACCAGATCAATATAGAAATAGACAATAACGTGCATATAATTACGTTAAATAACGGCAAAGTTAATGCTATTTCACCTCAAGTTATATCCGAAATAAACATAGCCTTAGACCAAGTAGAACAAGTAGAACAAGAAAATGCGATAGTTATTTTAACAGGAAAAACAGGAATATTTTCTGGTGGTTTTGATCTAAAAATAATGAAATCTAGTTCAGACGCTGCTGTTGCACTTGTAACCGAAGGATCTAAATTAGCCCGTAGAATGTTAGCTTTTCCTACGCCAATTATTGGTGCGTGTACTGGTCATGCCATTGCAAAAGGTGCCTTTTTATTACTCTGTTGTGATTATCGCATTGGTTGTGCAGGTAACTTTAAGATAGGATTAAACGAAGTTGCGATCGGTATGACTATGCACAATGCAGGTATTGAAATAGCTCGCAATCGCATTCCTATTAATTATTTAACTCGTTCAGTTGTTAACGCAGAATTATTTACCCCAGAAACAGCTGTATTAGCAGGATTTCTTGATCATATTGTTGAAGAAAAGCAATTGATAAGCACAGCTAAAGCTGTCGCGAATCAAATGCAATCACTTAATATGTCTGCACATCATGGAACAAAGCTAAAGGAAAGAAAGTCAATCTTAGCAGCCATAGATGCCGCAATTGAAATAGACGCACATAGTATATTAAATTTATAGGAGTGATTTCGTGAGCAACACGGTTAATTATAAAAGTATGACTCTAGAGATTGTGAATAAAATAGCGCATATCCAATTTAATAGACCCAATGAATTAAATACAATGAATCTCGACTTTTGGAAAGAGTTTCCAAAAATTATTAATGATATTAATAATGAAGCAAATGCGCGAGTTATTGTGGTGTCATCAACAGGAAAACATTTTTGTGCAGGTATGGATTTATCAGTATTTACACAAAGCAAACAAGATACAAGCATTGAATTAGGTCGTAAACATGAGCAATTACGTCGCTCAGTTTTACAATTACAAGCTTGTTTTAATGTGTTAGAAAATGCACGAATGCCAGTATTAATGGCTATTCAAGGTGGTTGTATCGGTGGAGCAGTAGATATGATCAGTGCTGCTGATTGTCGTTATTGCACCAAGGATGCTTTTTTTAGCATTGAAGAAACAAAGCTAGGTATGACCGCAGATTTAGGTACTTTACAACGTTTACCTAAATTAATTTCAATGGGTTTAGTTAAAGAATTAGCTTATACTGGCCGCAGAATGTATACGAAAGAAGCAAAGGAAGTAGGCTTAGTAAATAACATTTATGATGATCAAGAAAGCATGCTAAATGCAGTAATGGAAATTGCAGCAGATATTGCATCACGTTCACCATTAGCAATAATGGGCTGTAAAGAGATGATTAATTACGCTCGCGATCACTCGGTTAGTGATAGTCTAAATTATATGTCCGTTTGGCAAAGTGGTATGTTTCAACCACAAACAGACATGATGGAAACATTTACGGCAAAAGCTGAAAAACGCCCCCCTTCTTTCGCTGAATTATCTAAAATTGATAACACTAATATATTGTAAATACTAATTTATTCAGCCTCAACGCTGAGAGATGTGAGTTGAGGTTGAATAATAAAAACAATTGATTTTATTGATTATTAATTGAAATAAAATTAACCACAACTTCAGCTAAAGACTCCCCTTGATCTTCCTGTAAAAAATGTCCGCCATTTATAATGGTTGTATGCTTTTGCCCTTTTGTACCAGGTATTAATTTTTGTAATAACTTATCCCCGCCAGCAGTTATAGGATCAGAATCACTAAAAGCAGTCAAAAAAGGTTTTTTCCACTGAGATAAAACTTTCCATGCAGCTCGATTTTTGGCCGAAGCATCATCATCAGGGGTTATAGGTACCAGCAAAGGAAATTGGCGAGCTCCTTCTTTATATTTTTCTTCAGGGTAAGGTGCATTATAAGCCGCTATTACAGCCGATGATAATTCAGTAGTTGTTCCCCCTTTTATTATGTTTCCTGCGTTAAACTCAGGGGTTTCTTGCGAAAATTTCTGCCAGTTTTTAAATGCCTTACCTGGATCATGATCGCCAGTAGGTAATCCTGTATTAGCGGCAACGATTCCGGTAAAGTTATTACGATGATCTGCGACTAAACGTAAACCTATTAATCCGCCCCAGTCTTGACAAACAAGGGTGATATCCTTTAACTCTATTTGTTCAAGTAGTGAATTCATCCAGTCTACATGACGTTGGTAAGTATAATCAGAGCGTTTACTTGGTTTATCTGAACGTCCAAAACCAATCAGATCAGGAACGATAACTCGATAACCCGCTTGCACAAGTATAGGGATCATTTTTCGATACAAATAACTCCAAGACGGCTCACCATGCATTAATAAGATAGGAACACTGTCATTCGGTCCTTCATCAATATAATGAACGCGTAATTGTCCTCCTTCACAGTCGTCCACCATTTGATAATTTGGTTTAAAATCATAGTCTGGTAAATTGTTAAAATAGCTATCATCTGTTCGTAAAAAATCCATATATCCCTCTCTATAAATTATTTTTACCCTTCATATATATGAAGGGTAAACCTTTACATTAAATTGATATCACAACATTTGTCCTAACTAATTTCTTTTATCGCTCGCCCTATCCCATCAACGGTTAAAGGGTACATCTTATGATTAACCAACTGCTGTATAATTGATATTGAATGATAATATGGCCATTGAACCTCTGGCTGTGGGTTTAACCACGCTACTTTATTAAAATGACTTAACAGTCTATTCATATAATCAATACCTGGTTTTTCATTCCAGTGTTCAACACTGCCCCCTGGGGCGACAATTTCATAAGGCCCCATGGTTGCATCACCTACAAAAATGACTTTATAATCTGTTCCAAATGTTCTTAGGATCTCGTCAAGAGTAATGGTTTCTTGATAACGTCGATTATTATCTTGCCAAACTTTTTCATATAAGCAGTTGTGAAAATAATAAAACTTTAAGTGTTTGAATTCAGTATGTGCAGCAGAGAATAATTCCTCACAGGTATGAATGTAATCATCCATTGAGCCACCAATATCAAAAAACATAAGAACTTTTACTGCATTATGACGTTCTGGTTCCATATGCACATCCAGTAAGCCACCGTTTTGTGCAGTAGAGCGAATTGTAGTATTAATATCAAGCTTTTCGCTTGCTCCTGTTCGAGCAAATTTCCTTAACTTTTTCAATGCTAACTTTATATTTCTGGTGCCTAACTCTCGATCTTGATCGAAATTTTTAAATTCTCTTTTATCCCAAACTTTTACTGCACTATTATTACGGTTTTTGTCTTGCCCTACCCTTATTCCTTCGGGATTATACCCATAAGCACCAAAAGGCGAAGTACCGCCAGTACCTACCCATTTACTCCCACCTGCATGTCGTTCTTTTTGTTCTTCAAGGCGCTCTTTTAGTGTTTTCATCAATTGTTCAAGACCACCTAACGACTTTAACTTGTCTTTTTCTTCTTGAGTTAAGTGTTTTTCAAATTCTTTTCTTAACCAATCTTCGGGTAAAATTTGATCAAATATATCAATACTCTCTATGCCCTTAAAATATTCAGCAAATGCGCCATCATATTTATCATAGTGAATTTCATCTTTAACCATCACTATTTTAGCAAGGTTATAAAAGTCTTCCACATTCGCAAAAACCACCCCTTTTTTTAAGACAGCGATAAGGTCTAGTAGCTCTCGCAAACTACAAGGCACTTTGTGTTTTTTTAAAGTAATAAAAAAGTCAATAAACACTGTTATATTATCCGTTTCTGCGACTCATAAAGGCGAGTTTTTCGAGTAATGATACATCTTGTTCATTTTTCAACAGCGCACCAAACAAGGGAATAATATCTGATTTTTTATTAAGTAGTACATCTTGAGAAATATCATCGGCTATCAATAACTTTAACCAATCAATTAATTCGGAGGTCGAAGGTTTTTTCTTTATACCGCTTATATCTCTTAAATCAAAAAACACTTCCAATGTTTGTTTCAATAGTTCTTGTTTAACATTAGGATGATGCACATCAATAATTTTTGCCATTTCAACTTTCGTTGGAAATTTAATGTAATGAAAAAAGCATCGCCTTAAAAAAGCATCAGGTAATTCTTTTTCATTGTTAGAAGTAATAATAATAATAGGTCGCTGCTTTGCTTTGATTACTTGCTGTGTTTCATAAACAAAAAATTCCATTTTGTCGAGTTCTTGCAACAAATCATTGGGAAATTCAATGTCAGCCTTATCTATTTCATCAATAAGCAGTATTGGTCTTTGCTCTTCTTCAAAAGCCTGCCATAGCTTCCCTTTTACAATATAGTTAGAAATATCGTGTACGCGTTCATCACCTAATTGACTATCTCGTAAGCGAGATACTGCGTCATATTCATATAATCCTTGTTGCGCTTTAGTCGTCGATTTAATATGCCATTGATACAATTTACAATTAAGTGATTTAGCTAATTCCTCTGCTAATTGAGTTTTACCTGTTCCGGGTTCACCTTTAATTAACAAAGGTTTTTCTAACGCTATAGCAGCATTTACCGCTAAGCTAAGATCGTTTGATGCAATATAGTTTTCTGTACTTTTAAACATTGTTCTTACCTATAAATTAATTTTATTTATTGCTTTTTATTAGCACCTGGAAAAAAGATATTTGTCGTTTGTTGATACTTTTTATATTCAGGGCGTTTTTGTACCGAATAAAACTCTGAAGGAACTGCGCCTGTATAAAAAACTAAGGTGGTATACATCATTCTTGAAGCAAGTAATACACCTACACCTAATAATCCCCATATAATTACCGATTCTTGTTGATATAGCGCCAACCATGCTGGAATTGAAGCGATAACTAAGCCATTCCAAACCATCCATTCAGCAAAGTAATTAGGATGGCGGCTATACTTCCATAAACCAACATTACAGACTTTATTTTTCTTTCCAAGCTTTTTCATATCACGTAAAAAGGTTAATTTTTGCATATCTGCAACACTTTCCATAACAAAAGCGCCAAGCCAAACAATAATACCTATAATTTCAAAGAGTGAAATATTTGCCTCAGGATTTGTTGCAATAATAAAAGCGGGCATAGCTAAGAAAGAGGCATTGGCTAAACCTTGTAATATTGCTTCAACTTGCATCGCTAATGCTGTATTCGTTTTACCTGATTTTTGCCAACGACGCTTTTGATATTCATAGCGTGGGAATTCCGTTCTTAAATAACCTAATTTCCACATTTTTAATGCACCTAAGCCCATACGGCTTCCTGCAAAAATATAGGCCATACTAACAACAGCAACACGAATAGTATCACCTTCACCGTAAATCCAAGTGAGCACACCAATGAGTGTTAATCCCCAAGGCCAACCAATATCAACGTATGACATTCGACCTGTTCGCCATGCAGGTAAACACACAACTAAAGCAAATAAAACTAATTGCAATATGCCATTAATCAAACCTATTGACGCTAAATTATCGGTAAATAGTAATAATATCCAACCTGCAATAAATAAAAATAAGGGCGAAAAATACTTCATCTAATTTTCTCTCTTAAGTTAGTGCTAGGCTACTTTAATGGCGACAGGTGTACCATTAAGTGCAGCATTACCTGTTAAGGTATCTACCCTATTCGCATCGGTTAAATCGTTAATACTAACGCCTGGTTGTGTGGCTGCCACCATCATTTTAGTACCTTTTTGGTTATGTCCCCACCCTTGCGGCATACTAACAACGCCTTGCTGAATATCGTCAGTGATCACTGCTTCAATTTCAATTTCGCCAACAATAGAACTCACTTTTAATAGTTGTCCTTTTGTGATCCCTAACGCTTTAGCATCTTCTGGGTGTACTTCTAACGTACAAGGATTTTTACCTTTAACTAAACGTTCTGAATTTTGAGTCCAAGTATTGTGACTTTTCACCAAGCGACGACCAATTAAATCAAAGGGATAACTTTTATCCCGAGCAGGTTTTTCCATGACAGTATTTAAACGCACTAAATCATCCACAAACAACTGAGGCAGTAGATACACTTTACCTTCGGCTGTTTTAATTCTATCTTCGATACATGGCATTAATGGACCAAGGTCAATCCCATGAGGATTATCAATTAATTTTTGTAAACTCATACCTTGCTCTCCATATGGCCCCTGTTTTAATTCTTTATCAAGGATCATTTCTGGTGTTATTTTTAACATAGGATCGTCAACAGGTGTGTTTGTCATTCGTGCCGATATTTCTTTTAATATTTCCCAATCACTACGTTGTTCATCATTTTTTTCAAATAAAGGGGGTGAATATTTCACCGTATTTCTCACTGAGAATGAATTAAAGAAAATATCGAAATGGGAGTTTTCAATACCGGTTGTGCCCGGTAAAATAATATTGGCGTATTTGGTGGTTTCATTTAAATAAATATCAACACAAACCATATAATCTAAACCTTCAAAGGCTTCCGCTAACTGATGGCCACTAGGTGCAGAAAGTACGGGATTACCTGCAACCGTTATCAGCGTTTTTAATTGCCCTTCACCTTTAGTCTGTATTTCTTCCGCTAAGGTTGCCACAGGAAATTCACCATTAAAGAATGGCAGTTTTCTCACACGTGATTCATATTTACCAAAGGAAGTTTTATGCCCTCTTTTATGATTTCTAAGCAAGTCAAAAGCAGGCTGTGGAAACATAGCACCACCAGCACGGTCAAAGTTACCAGTAATAATATTAAGCACATTAGTTAGCCATTGACACAAACCGCCAAATGTTTGGGTTGATGCGCCCATACGGCTATAACAAACAGCCGAATCAGCCGCCATCATTTCATCTGCCAAGGTATGAATACTTTTTGCTTCAATGCCGACAAATTCTGCTACAGCTTCAGGCGAGTATGTTTTTGATATATTTTCAAGACCCTCAAGCCCTTCAACCATATTTTCTAAATGACGTAAATTAACGTTATTAGTAACAAAGACACAGTGGATTATCGAGAGCAACAATAACGCATCTTTTTCAGGGCGAATGAATAGATGTTGATCGGCAATTTTAGCCGTACGTGTTCGGCGCGGATCAACAACGACTATTTTACCACCACGTTGTTGAATCGCTTTCATACGACCAATCACGTTAGGTGCGGTCATCAAACTGCCATTTGACACGACAGGATTAGCGCCAATGATCAACATGAAATCGGTTCTATCTATATCGGGTATTGGAATTAACATACCTGCACCAAACATAAAGTTCGCCGCCACATGATGAGGCATTTGATCGGTAGAA
>Ga0316202_10002406_pt1 | contig 12374 bp, 16 predicted proteins | sample 3monrhotite_MG_FD_204934 | JGI IMG/M metagenome (GOLD analysis project Ga0316202, IMG submission 204934) | Microbial mat bacterial communities from mineral coupon in-situ incubated in ocean water Damariscotta River, Maine, United States -... | ecosystem: Environmental > Aquatic > Marine >... | reverse complement strand
ACATTATTAGCGACTTAACTAAAATATTTAATTTAAACATAGAAGACAATAGTAATAGAAATTTAGCTATAGAACCTTATGTAGATTATATTACTAATACAGTTATAGACTGGACAAATAAAGCAGACTTTAACGAAACAGTTATAGAACCGTTAAACATACCTAAAAATATAAAATTTAGACACGCAGAAGACGACGAAGACTACTATAAAAATAGATACAAACAGTTAAACGGTATAGACTTTGGTGGTTTAGATTTAAGTTTTAACGTACAAAGTGACGAAGAAATAACTATACAAACAGAAGTTTTTTCTGCACCTTATACTAAAAGGTTTTTTAATACATACATACAACACATAACAGAATACGACGACACTTATAAAAGTTATGATAATAAACCACGATTAGTATTTAAAAAAGGCACAAACTTTACAGACGGTAGTTACGAAACTACGTACGGTGGCTTTAGTGAATTAAATACTAAATATGCTAACGCTACTATGTATGACGATAATTTAGAAGACTGTACTACAAACACAGAAACGTTATTATATGGTACAGTATACCAGCAAGACTTTTTAAATGGTGGCTTTACACAACCTATTAATACGCTATTCAATAAATATTGGTTAAGTTATATAAACGAAAACTATACAGAAGACAACGTACAAATACTTAAAATAAATATAAAGCTTACACCTACTGACATTAATAATTTTAAATTCTCTTATAAAGTTAGAATTAAAAACCAACTATATAGAGTAAATAAAATAGAATACAATACAGACGTAACTAAATTAGCTAAAGTAGAATTATTAAGAATATGAGAAAAATAAGTAGCATAGATAAAACTGGTAAAGTATTATTTGTAGACGATAAAGGTACTGGTACTACTATAGGAACTAAAACAGACTGTAACGCTTATGGCTATGACTATAATGGTCGTTTTTGTTATGCTTTTAAAACACAAAAAGACGATAATAAAGACGATAACATAGTACAAGGTTTTGGTAATTCTTTGTCTGGCAAATTGCATAACGTTAATGGTAACGGTAACGAAGTTTTAGCTGGATCTAACGCTAACATATTAGGTAGTAATAATTTAGTACACGCTAACGCTTCAAATAGTGTAACAGTAGGTAAAGGTAATTATACAGAACACTACGGTAGTTTTAACTATAGTGCTTCTAATACTGCTAACCGTTGTAAATTTATGTTATTACAACTGTCTGGAACTACTACAAACGCAACACCTACAGAATTATATATAGGTGGCGAAGTAGCACAACGTTTTATAATAAATTCTGACTTTGAAAGTGCGTACGCTATAGATTATACTGCAGTAGGTTTAAACGCTGCTAGTAATGAGGTATGGACAAACTACGGACACGCTACGTTTAAATATGTAAATAGCACTTTAACAGAAGTAGGACACACAAAGGCGACTACTATACGTGATAGTGCGTTAGACTACGATATAGAATTTGCTGCTATAAATGGCACAGAAGACTATATAGAAATAAAAGTAGAGGGCGAAGCGTCACATACAGTATACTGGAATGTAATATTAAAAGTAACAGAAGTAAGAGTATAATGGAAAAAACAATAAAGTTTAAATTAGTAGGTGATACTATAAAAATAGGTTTTAGTGCTTTAAAAGACACTTTACCAGCTATAACAAGGTATAAACATAAATATATAGGCAAATGGCACAAGAAGAAGTAATAATGAAACTTATTGCAGACGTAGAGGGTGCAAAAAAAGATTTAGAACAAGTAAAACAAGGTGTAGAAGACATAGGTAAAAGCAGTAAAAAGACTGCAGAAGCTACTGGTGGTATTAAAAACGGTATTAAAGGTGTAGGTGTAGCGTTAAAAGCTGCTGGTATAGGTTTAGCTTTAAAAGCTTTTGAAATGTTAGCAGAGGTTTTTATGCAAAACCAAAAAACTGCAGACTTTTTTAACACTACATTTGAAGCAGTAAGCATAGCTATTAATGATTTAGTTAATTTTATATTCGATAACTTTGGTGGTATAGCAGACAGTTTTAAAGAAGTGTTTGAAAACCCAGTAGAAAATATAAAAGCTTTTGGTGACGCTATTAAAGAAAACTTAATAGAACGCTTTAATAGTTTTTTAGATACTATGGGCTATGTAGGTACTGCTATAAGCGAATTATTTAAAGGTAACTTTAGTGCTGCTTCTGACGCTGCTAAAATGGCTGGTAAAGAATTAGTAGACGTAGCAACTGGTGTAGATAATTCTTTTGATAAGATCGTAGAAACTGTAGAAACAGTTGCAGAAAAAGTAGTAGACTATACTAAAGAAACTTTTAACGCTGCTAAAGCAAACGTAGAACTAAAAAAACAAGCAGAATTAAGTCAAGTACAAATACAAGGTTTAATAGAAAAATACGACAGACAAGCAGAAAAATTAAGGCAAGTACGTGACGACGAAAATGCAACGTTTGAAGATCGTATTAAAGCTAACGAAGAACTGGGTAGAGTATTAGAACAACAAGCTACACAAATGTTAGCTTTACAACAAATACAAGTAAAAGCAGCACAAATAGAATACGACAAACTGCAAAACCAAGAAAATTTAATAGCACTAACAGAAGCACAAAACGAACTACTTGCTATAGAAGCACAAATAACTGGTTTTCAATCTGAACAACTAACTAACCAAACAAGTTTACAACGTGAATTACAAGACGTTAAAAAAGAATTAGCGTTAGAAGGTATATCTGAACGTGAACGTGAAATGTTAGAAGTAGAACAACAATATGACGAACTATTTAAACTAGCTAAAAAAAGTGGTGCAGACATTACTGCTTTAGAACAACAAAAAGCTAACGCAATAAGTAAAATTAAACAAGAACAAGCGTTAGCTGATTTAGAAGTAGCAAACGCTAGTTTAGAAAACTTAAAAGGTATTTTTGGCGAAGAAAGTGCAGCTGGTAAGTCAGTAGCAGTAGCACAAGCAACTATAAACACTTATAAAGGTGTGTCTGAAGCGTTAGCTGCTGCACCTCCTCCTTTAAACTTTTTACTTGCTGGTACAACTTTAGCAGCTGGTTTAAATAATATTAAAAATATAGTATCTGTACCAGAACCAGCTTTTGCACAAGGTGGTTTAGTAAATGGTGCTGGTAGTGGTACAAGTGATAGCGTAAGTGCTAGACTGTCTAACGGTGAAAGTGTTATAAACGCACGAAGTACAAGTATGTTTAAACCCTTGTTAAGTGCTATGAATGAAGCTGGTGGTGGTCGTGCTTTTGCTGGTACAGACGGTGTAGGTGGTGTAACTACTGGTGTAGTAAAAGCGTTTGTAGTAGCTGACGATATGACTAAAGAACAAGACAAATTAACGAAAATAAGACGTAAAGCAACAATTTAATATATTATAATATGGCTTGTAACAAATGTAAAGACGGTAAATATAAGTACGGTAATACTGGTGACTGTAAATATAACAGTTTAGAAGACTGCGAAGCAGCTAACCAAACGTACGACATAGTAGAATTAGTAGTAGATGAAGACAACGAAGCACTAGCTATAGACGCTATTAGTTTAGTTACTAGCCCAGCTATAGAAACAGACTTTGTTTATTTTAATGCTAAACAGAATAACTTAACTTTAGCTAAAGTAGACGAAGACAAGCGTTTATTAATTAGCCCAGCGTTAATACCTTATAAAACTATATACCGTTACGACGCACAAAAAGACAAAAACTATTACGTTTACTTTACTGCTGAAACAGTACGTAAAGCAGCTGAGGCGTATATGAAGCACCAAAATACTAATAGTGCTACATTACAACACGAAGAAAAAGTAACTGGTGTACATACTGTAGAAAGCTGGATCGTAGAAGACAGTAAAAACGATAAAAGTAATTTATACGGTTACGAATTACCTAAAGGCACGTGGTTCGTAGCTATGAGGGTATTAAACGACGACGTATGGCAACGTATTAAAGACGGTGAATTAAAAGGTTTAAGTATAGAGGGCTACTTTGTAGACAAAATGCAAACGTTAAGTAAACAAAAGTATGCTGAACCTATAGGCGAAGTAAACGGTTTACCATTATTTGAAAGTGAAGAAGACGCTAAAGCATACGCTAAAACGTTAGGGTGTGACGGTACACACGAACACACTATAGACGGTGATACTTATTTTATGCCATGTAGCGACCACGAAATAGTTAAAAGCTTATTAGAAATAATAGAAGACGACAACGCTAATAAAGAACTATTAGAAAGTTATACAGACTATCCACAAGCAGCAACTAACAACGCTAAAAGGGCTTTAAAATGGGTAGAAAAAAACGGCTGGGGTAGTTGTGGCGAAGCTACTGGTAAACAAAGGGCAAACCAGTTAGCAAATCGTGAACCGATTAGTAAAGACACTATAGCACGTATGGCAAGCTTTAAAAGACACCAACAACATAAAGACGTACCGTATAGCGAGGGGTGTGGTGGTTTAATGTGGGATAGCTGGGGTGGTTCTGCTGGTGTGAACTGGGCAATAAGCAAACTAAAAGAATTAGACAAATAAAACATTTTAACAAATTTTATATATTATAATATGCAAGACAAATTTTTTACAGAACTATCGAAGTTTAAGACTACTGAAAAAGTAGAATTAGCTTTAGTAGACGATTTTAAAAAACTTTTTACCGAAGCAAAAGGTATGGACAAAGTTTTTGCAAAAAGAATAGCGACTTTAAGAAATGAATATTTAGACGCTAGAGGTTTAGCAATGAAAATGGAAGATACATATAAAACTGCTGAACTAGACGTGGCTGATATGAAAGATTTAGTTAGTCGTATAGAAAAAACTACTATAAAATTAATTGCGTCTGCTAAAGAATTAGGTATAGACCCTAAAAGTATAGACGGTGTAAGTGAAGTAGTAAAAATTGTAGAAAGTTTAGAAGACGATATAGATACATTTGAAAAACAAGAAAACGATTTTAAACAAATGATAAACGCAATATAAAAATGGATATTAAAGAACGCATAAAAGTAGCACTAGGTTTAGATACCGAAGCACAAGAAACTGTAACACTAGCTTACGAAAACAAGTTAGCAGACGGTACTATTATAGTGTCAGAAGCAGACGAATTAGTAGAGGGTACAGTTTTAAACATTTTGTCAGAAGACGGTGTACAAACACCTTTACCAGCTGGTAACTACGCATTAGAAGACGGTACAGAATTTACTACAGACGAAAGTGGTGTAGTATTAGAAGTAGGCGAAGCTAAAGAAGAAGAAGTAGTAGAAGAAGACGAAGTAGAAACTAAAAAAGAAGAAAAAGAAAAAGCTAAATATAGTGAAGCTGCAATATTTGAAGAAGTAGGTGCAGTAGTACGTGAATTACTACAAGAAGTTAGTGGTGATATTGCACGTATTAAAGCTGAATTAGACGAATTAAGAGGTGAAAACCTAGCTAAAGACGAAAACATTTTAGAAATACAAGAAGAAAATGTAGAACTGTCTAAGCAACTAAACGATCTACAAGAAGAACCAAGTGCTGAACCTTTGAAAGTAAACAAGTTTTCAAATCATAACGCACCTAAAGTAGAATTAACAAAAGCAGAATTTAAACAACTTTCTGCAAAAGAAAAATATTTTTATAACTTAAATAAATAATAATTATGGGATTTTCGATTACATCAAATTTCGCTGGTGAACACGCTGGACAGTATATAGCTGCTGCGTTAAAGTCGGCAACGTCTTTAGAATACTTGACAGTATTAGAGAACGTTAAAAAAAGAAACATTACTAAAGTAGCTGGTGCTTCATTAGTAGCTGACGCTACTTGTGACTTTACTGACGCTGGTACACTTACATTAACTGAAAGAATTTTAGACCCTAAAGAATTTCAAATTAATGTAGACCTTTGTAAAAAAGATTTATTAGCTGACTGGCAAGCTGCACAAATGAGGGCTGGTGCACACAATAGAGGTATGTCTGACGACTTTACTGCTTTTGTTATGTCTTACCTATCGTCTACTATTGCAGACCACGTAGAAAGTAATATCTGGGCTGGTAACACTGGTACTGGTGGTGAATTTACTGGTTTTATGCACGCTGGTAACGGTTTGTTTGAAAACGACGCAGCTATCGTAGAAGCTGACAATAGTGGTGGTGCTGGAACTGCTTTTACTGCTTCTAACATTATTGCAAATATGCAAATTGCTATAGCAGCAGTACCTAGTGCAGTATACACTAAAGAAGACTTATACTTGTATATGTCACCAAAGTCTTACAGATTTTACATTAGTGCTATTTCTGCACTGTCTGCGTTTCCTTTTAACCACATGGGTCAATATACGCCAGAATTTGAAGGTGTTAAAATTGCAGTATGTAACGGTATGGTAGAGAATAAAATGGTAGCTGCACAAGCTTCTAACTTATTCTTTGGTACTGACTTACTATCTGACCACACAGAAATTAGAATGTTAGATATGGCTGATTTAGACGGTTCTGACAACGTTAGAGTAGTAGCAAAATATACTGCTGGTGTACAACACGCACAAGGTGGTGATATTGTAAGATTAGACTAATTAATAATATAGTATAGTAGTGAGGGTGTAATGCCCTTGCTACATACATTTAAAACAAAATAAATATGGCTTGTGAATTAACAACTGGAAGAACTTTAGACTGTAAAGACATTATCGGTGGTATTCGTGCAGTTTATTTTTGTCAATTAGCTGACGCTACAATAGTTAGTAGTGGGGGTGCTATAACTGATTTAGATCTAGCACCAGCACCATTATACAAATATAACTTAGTACGTGGTACTGGTAGTATGACAGAAACTATTACTGCAAGTGCTGACAACGGTACTGTATTTTACGAACCGTCTGTAAACATTAAACTACATAAATTAACTGTAGCTGATAGAAACGAAATTAAACTATTAGCACAAAACAGACTTTTAATCTTTGTTGAAACTAACGCAGTAGACGCAAACGGTAAAAGACAAATATGGTGTTTAGGTTCAGAAAACGGTATGGAATTAACAACTGCTACTGCTAATAGTGGTGTAGCTTTTGGTGACATGAACGGTTACGACTTAACATTTGTAGGAATGGAAAGTAACCCTAAATTATTTGTCAATGCTTATACTAGCGTACCTTTTGACAATGGCGACTTTACTGTAACAGTAACAGAATAATATATATAAAACTTAATAAAAGAGGGCTTTTAGCCCTTTTTTTTTGGTTTAAACTTAAATAAATTAAGATTATTTATATATTATAATATGCTACATATAATTAAGGGTCAAGTAAACAACATACCAGTAACATTACACGAAAAACGTGTAAACAATAGTGGTACTACAGTTTACTATTATATGAAGCTTGTAAATGATATGACTAAACAAGAATATTTTACGTATGGTTCTATGACACATTACGCTAGATATTCTAATTTTGCTTTTAACGACGCAGTAGGATCACCCCCAAACACTTTACCAAGTCACGACGGTTTTTATACATATACTATATATGAAGTAACCAGTAACACTTTTGGTAATGACGGTGACGCTTCGTTAAACGATACTTTAGCAATAGAAAAAGGTAAAGCGTTTATAAATAACAACGACATTACAGAAGTTAGTTATACACAGTATACACCTACAGACAATAAGAACACAACTAATAGTAACACAGTATATTTAAACATTTAAAATGGATATAAACTATAATAAAAAAGTAGCTAAAGAATTAGATAGAATTACTTTAAAAGCAGAAAAAATAGAATTAGGTAGTGTAAACGAATTAAAGCAACAAACAAAAATTGTAGATAATACTTATAGTGAAGTAAACAGTTTACATAATGAATTTAAAAAAGCTATTGACAAATTAGACAAACAAGCAGAAGAAGTAAGACGTTTACACAATGACGCTGAAAAAATTGCAGACAAAAGTTTTTTTGCTTTAGATGATTTTGAAAAAAAAGCTAAAGATTTAGGTGTAGATTTTAAAAGTAAAGAATATAACGAATTAGACCAAGCTACTAAAAGTTTAATTAATATAGTAGAACGAGGTTATCAAATTTTAAAAGGTAAAAAATAAATAAAATGGCTTATAAAAACACAGTAGACTTACTAAACGAACAACTAGGTAAAAAAGGAACAGTAGAAGTATTTACAACTGCTGCACAAACGTCTAAAGACTTTTACGCAGTACATTTTGTAAACGAAAGTGTAATCACTAACTGTACTATTACTGGTGCTACAAACGACAGTAATTTAGACGGTAAGACTATACCAGCTGGTACAGTAATATTTGCTCCTTTTACTGCAATAGATTTAGCAAGTGGTTTAGCTATCGGATATAACAACTAATATATGTTTTTAGCTAACGCTTTAAAATTACAAACTAAAGTAAGTGCTGGTATTAATTTACTAGACATTACTGGTTTACAAGTATGGTTAAAAAACGATACAGACATAACATTTGACGGTAACGGTGTTTCTGAATGGCAAGACCAAACAAGTAACAACAACCACGCAGTACAGTCACGTGACGGTAATAAACCAGCTTATAACGCTGGTAGGGTAGTTTTTGACGGTTCAGACGATACTTTACTTTTATCGTCAGAAGTTAATTTAGGTGCTTTTACTATTATTTTAGCTTGTGATTTAGACGAAGCTGGTACACTATCTAACGACGGTGCTTTAGGTAGGGCTGGTAACGACGTATTAAAATTATATAGAGGTTCTGACGACGAACGTATAGGTTTAAGGGCTAACGGTGTAAATTATGAAATTAACCCTATGTCTACTGCGTACCCTACTACAAAATTTTTACTAACTTGCACACGTAACGCTAGTAGTGGTTTATGGTCTACTAGAATTAATGGTAGTGCAGTAGGTAGTGTAGCTACAACTATTACAGACTTATTTGACGTAACACAAATAGGTAGTGGTGACATATCTAATACGCAGTATAGTGGCGACTTAAACGAAGTAGCTATCTGGAATGTAGAACTAACTGGTAGCGACTTAACGAACGCAGAAGCAGACATAACAAGTAGAAACGGTATATAATGAAAGACAGACTAATAAACATTAATCTAACTAACGAAGTACAACCTAAAACAATAGAAGTAGGTGGTGCTGAATGGGTAGGTTACGGTGACGGTGACTATAGAAACTTATACCCTAAATACTTAATAGACTTATATAACAATTCTGCTACACACGCAGCTATTGTAAACGCTACAAGTGCTATGATAGCTGGCGAAGACTTTATAGTAGAAGACAATAAAGACTTACAACAATACGTAGCTATTAAAAAGTTTTTAGGTGCAGTAAACCCTACAGAAAACGCACACGAATTATTTGTAAAGTTAGCTTTTGACTTAAAACTACAAGGTGCTTACGCACTAAATGTAATATGGTCTAAAGACAAAACTAAAATAGCAGAAATACACCACGTACCAGTAGAACAAATTAGAGTAGGTACACCAGACGAAGACGGTAAAATACATTGTTACTATATGTCTGCTGACTGGTCGCAGTATCGTAAAAAAGAATACGCACCTAAAAAAGTAGCAGCGTTTAATATGCAAGATCGTAGCGAGGGTAGTCAATTATTATATACTGGTTTATATTCACCAGCTATGGAAATATACCACACACCAGACTATGTAGCTTCTACTAACTGGGTGCAAATAGATAATTTAACAAGTGATTACCATTTAAACAATATTACAAACGGTTTTAGTGGTTCTTACTTTATTAACTTTGCTAACGGTGTACCGACACGTGAAGAACGAGTACAAATAGAACGACAAATAACTAAAAAATTTACTGGTGCTAATAACGCTGGTAAGTTTGTATTGACGTTTAGCGACGACGCTAATAGCAAACCAGAAATAATACCTATACAAGTATCTGACGCAGACAAACAGTATACTGTACTTAACGAATTGACTATACAAAACATAATGATAGGTCACCGAGTTACTAGCCCTATGCTATTAGGTGTTAAGACAGACGGTCAATTAGGTGGTCGTAGTGAATTAGTACAAGCGTATGAGTTATATATGAATAGCGTTATAAAACCGTTCCAGAACGTTATTTTAAAGACGTTTAAGAAGCTTTTAAATATAAATGGTATAACTGCTTCATTTAGCATAAAAGACGTGCAGCCGTTAAATTCTATGTTTGACGCTGACACATTAAAAGAAGTGCTAACGCAAGACGAAATACGTGAAGAATTAGGTTTTGAAGCTTTACAAGAAGAAGAAGAAACTGTAGCAGAAGAACAAAACTTTAGTAAACAAACTGAATTAGACAAGTTTATAGCTGAATTTGGCGAAGACGAAAATTTAGAAGACTGGCAATTAGTAGACGAAGACGACGCAGAAGAAGAACACGAAGACTTTGACTTTGAATATAATTTAGAAAAATTAGAATTAGCTACTACTGGTAGGGCTATACCTAACGCTAAAAGTGAACAAGACGGTGTAAGTACACAGACACATAAAACTAAATTTAGAGTACGTTATGTGTATACAGAAGACAAAAACTTAACTAGAAGTAGTGGGCAACAACGTGAATTTTGTAGTAAAATGATGACTGCAAATAAAGTATACCGTAAAGAAGACATTATACGTATGGGTACTATGGGTGTTAATAAGGGCTGGGGTCTAAACGGTGCAGACAACTACAGTATATGGCACTTTAAAGGTGGTGGTAACTGTCACCATAGGTGGTACAGACGTATTTATATACAAGCTGGTGCAAAACCTAGCAACGCAGACAAAGTAATAAGCACTACTAAAGCACGTAGTCAAGGTTTTAAACCAGAAGTAAACGATCAAGAAGTACCAGTAGCACCAAAGCGAATGGACAAAAACGGTTTTGTAAATAAAAAAGGATATTAAAAATATGAGTTATTTTAAAAATTTAAGTGAAGAAAAAGACAGACTAAATTTGAAGTCTAAAAAAGTAGAATTAGGAATGTTTGACGATATGTTAAAATTCGAAAAAAGAGCAGAAGATTTATTTAGTGACGTTAAAGATAGATTACAAAAAGCACAAACGTCTGTAAAAGAAGTTAAAAGAAATTACGAAATAGCAGAGGGTATTTTAGATGACGCTATGAAAATGGCAAAAGATTTAGGTGCTAAAGATTTAATAAAATTATACCAAAAAAGACAAGCGTCTATAAAAGGGGGAATTAAAGAAGCTAACGGACTTTTAAAAAAAATAAAATAATGAACGAAAAAGAATTAAATATAGCACTAGGTAAACTATTTAACGGTATAGAACTAGACACCCACAAAGTAGAGTTGTCTACATATTCTGATATGTTAAACCATAACAAAACTATAAAAAAAGAATTACCTAATAAGCAGTCTGATATTAATAATGAATTTAGTACATTAAGAAGAAGAATAAAACTAGCTTTAGACTTTGCTAAAACTGCGTTAGATACTTTACAAGATGATACACAAAAATTTGAAAAAGAAATTAAAGAGTTAGGTATGAACGCTAACGACAATAAAGACTATAAAGACGCTATTAAAACAATAGCACACGCAAAAGAAGAAGTAAAGTATTATACTAAAGCGTTAAACGCAGTTAAAAACTTTGGGTAAACTATGGCAGTATTATTTATAAGCGAAGACACTATAAAAAAGTCTACTACTATTAACGGTAATGTAGACGTAGAACTATTGTTACCATACATTAAGGTAGCACAAGACATACACGTACACCAGTTGTTAGGTACTAAACTATACGACAAGATACAAACGCTTATAACTGCTGCAACTATTGACGACGGTGGTAATGAAGACTACGAAACGTTAGTAGATCAATATATACAACCAGTATTAATACACTATAGCTTATACGAATGTGTACCGTTTCTGTCTTACAAAATTATGAATAAAGACATAGTACGTAAGATTAGCGAAACAAGTACACCAGCAAGTTTAGAAGACATAAAGTATATGCGTAATATTATACAGAATACTGCTGAATACTACGCTACACGTTTAGTAGACTATATTAGACACAATACGGACAAATACCCAGAATATAGCACGAACACTAACGAAGATTTAAACCCAACTAAAGACACATACTTTAGTGGTATGAATTTAGACACATACGAACAACACAGTAGAATAACACTACGTGACTTTTTAGACGGTAGTTTTGACGTATAAACCAAAAAAAGAAAACATACAAAAGCTTAAAAGCTATTTAGATAAAAAAAATGAAAAATCTGATACAACAAAACGCAGACGTACTAGGGCTAAATAGTATAAGCTTAATGATTAGCTTTACAGAAGTAGAACAATTTTTACAAATTATTCTTTTAAGTATTTCTATTATA
>Ga0316202_10002404_pt1 | contig 12381 bp, 21 predicted proteins | sample 3monrhotite_MG_FD_204934 | JGI IMG/M metagenome (GOLD analysis project Ga0316202, IMG submission 204934) | Microbial mat bacterial communities from mineral coupon in-situ incubated in ocean water Damariscotta River, Maine, United States -... | ecosystem: Environmental > Aquatic > Marine >... | reverse complement strand
TCTCTGTAAACCACGCAAGGAAGATTCCTTATCATCCATCCCTAGTGTGCCTATCCGTAAAATACGAGATACATAATCTTCATAGACTTCTTTTAAAGCTATTAAACCATCCTCAGCATCAATTCGCGCTAGTGTTTTCATGATATACAGTGTTTAATATGATGCATAAATGTATAAATCTTCATGTTTCTCAAAGATATCCAGTATGTTGTGTGCCCACTTTTTATTATACTCATTTACTCCTTCATCCTCATGAAGCAAAGAATCTGCCCACTCCCTAGATTTTTCAATAGATTTAGGTCTAGCGTAATACATATCATCTCCGTAATAAACATCATACCAATCTTCTTCTGGAACTCTATTTTCAACATAAGTGAAATCAATTTCATCCATAAATCTTCTTCTAATGATAAGGTATTCTTCCTTGTAACCATAATCTTCCTCATCTACACCTTTCATTATTGGCTCTCCATTTTCTTTAAATTTTTTGGTAAATCTATACCATAATATATCTAATCCCATATTTGTTTTTAAGTGTAATTGTTAATATAGTATCTATCTTGATCTAGCGTTGCTTGTTTAGCATAACAATTATTGATTAGTTGAAATGCTTCTACTGATATACTCTTATTTGTAGGTGGATTAATAGGTATGATAGTAACATTCCTTGTTGCTAATTGCTTGAACATATTATCTACCTCTCTATGTATTAAATCCTCCTCTTCCATTATTTTAAATTTCTTCTATAAACTTGTAGAACTTTAGCTTTATATCATGAGTAATCTTCTTTCTGTCTATGAAGTCTCCAGGTTCTGTTATAACAGGCTCTACTGAAGATACATTCCTAAACATCTTTATACAGTCTATTAAAGTTTGAATATCATCAATCCTTATGTCCTGATCTAATACTACGGTTAATCCTTTTACTCTATCTGTCATACTTTTGTTTTAATCAATTACTTCTATATCGTGTGAGTGATAGTATGTGTATACTCCTTGTCCTTCTATTATGTATCTATTTTTAAGTTCCCTTTCTGATAAGTATAGAATATCTCCAGCCTTGTAATTAAACTCTTCACCTAAATGTTCATAAATCCCTTTAATGTCGTATAAAACCCTTACTTTCTTTCTAGGTATTTCCATTTTTAAAATGTATTCTCATTATAAACTCTATCTTTTAGTCTTTTATATTGTTCATTAAAGTTCGGCCCTATATGTATTTCTCCTGATGTAGCTAAGAATTCCCATAGTGTAAACAACTCTTCTATCAATTCTTGAACTGTACCTTGCTCTGGTACTGAAACAAAACGTACACACTTCTGCAAGCTTCCTTTAAAAACCTGCTTATCTCCCCCTATCACTTCGTAAATATCATCGTGTATAAGAGAAATTCTATATTTATCTTCCATGTATTTGTTTTTTATTGTTTAATTTCTTCTATAATTTTACCTTCTAATTCTACACTAAGCTCTTTATAAAAACCCTCTAATTCATTAATTTGATCAACTAGCTCTTGTGAATAGCCATCAAACTTTTCCTTTACTTTATTGACCTGTATCTTTTTTATGATCATTTCATTTATAGTAGGTATTAATGATTCTACAACATCATCTAATCTTACCGTTTTTCTTTTTACTTGTTCCATGTATTTTTATGTTTTTATATAAATATCCAGTCCCATATCTTCTGTAAGATACTTTTTTGTCTAACTTTTTCCTCTTCCAAATTCACCTTTTCTTTTTCTACAGGTTCATGATACAAACAGTTCCTAGCTCCCGCTACTCTAGTGCCTCTGTGATACGCAGCCTTATCATTTAAACACCACCAGCTTATCTGTGATTTTAGAAACTTACAATCATAACACTCCCTCTCTGATTTCATAACTTGTATTTCAATTCGTTCAATTCTAATTTTACTTTGCCTTTAAACTCCTCCTCTTCAATATCTCCAGATAATAAAAGCTTAATGCATTCTAAATATACCATAGACTTCTCTAATAAACCACTTACCTCTTCAAACTCCTTTATAGTAGAACCCTTGAAATTTGTAATATATTCAAAATCATTTACGCTATCTCTACCATTATGCTCTATCATATAGTTCAAATTCTCATGAACTTCTGAAAGCATAAATATATTATTTTCAATATCATCCATCCTTTATTTGTTATTATTTATAATGCAAACATAGGTTTATAAATAGCACCTGTCAATACCTGATTATGGTGAAATTATTGTTTAATAAGGTCTGGATATTTCTCATCTAGTTTGTTTATCTGCTCATAAGGACTTCCTGAGTCTACGAAATGAACTTCGTCAAATCCATTCTCTTTTGTAACTATAGATTCAATTTCCCTAACAGAACCAGCGCACTTGCCAGCTCCTTTCTTATGCTCTATATTTCCAGTTGAAGGATTGTAACTGCCCCAATCAGCCATCCTTCCATCACCAATAGGCTCTACATAATACTCCCTCCCAGTTCTTATAGATTTTACAATATGCCTTCCTGTATCTTCAGAATCAACCAAGAAGTTTTTAAGTACTTGTTGTGTATTTGTTCCCATGTTATAAATAATTATTTTTTAGATGGAAGAATAGGATTTGAACCTATATTTTCTCAGTCAAAGTGAGAAGTGTTAACCATTACACTATCTTCCATTAATACTTGTTTTTCTAACAAAAATTAATTTCTTTTATCTTATTAACTAAAGCATTCTTATCCTGTTCCAATAGAGACATTATATCAAATACCTTTTCACTAAATCCAGCTATGCAATATATGTTTCTTTCTGGAAACTGCATAGATCCATATCCTTGTAAGTCAAAAGAATATACTTTAGGATCTGCACCTGTTGCTTTTTTATATTGACTAAATACACCAGAAGGATTATTATAACCTACCCATCCCTGCATATCTGACAAGATTATAATTCTATCATACTTCTTATTAGCTGCTGCAAATATAGATCTGAAATCTGTACCTCCTCCTCTAAAATGAATAGATCTTGATATGGTTAATGTAGAATCCAATGGATTCATATTAATATATCTAGCTCCAGTATCAAAAGTCATAAAATCACAGTTATTAGACTTTATAAGTGCTGCCGAGAATAAAGCACCTATAATATGAGGAGATTTAGAATTATTTCCATTTATCATAGATCCTGAAACATCTAGCACAACCAAAGTTTCTCCATCAAATTTAGGAACATTAGAAATCGATATATCAACTGCTTTATTTAAAGCTATCAATACATCCCTAACAATACTTCCATTACTTAACTTCTCAACTTCAAAGAATGCTGTAATGTATCTAAAAGGTAAAACAAGTGATTTCTTAATTCTATTTTCATCAGTCAGTAATTCTAATGCTTCAGTAACAATCTCAGGTGCTTGCTCTATAATATTTCTCAAATTTCTTAAAAGAGCAAAGTATCCAATTTTCTTTTCTTTTATAAGCTTAATCCATGCTTCTTTTTTTAATCTTTCTTTCTCTTCTTCATTTTTAGCAACCTGACCTGTTTTAGATATTTCAGTTTCCCATGTATCAAAAGATTTAAGATCTCCGTTTATCAAATCTCTCAAAGCACTTTCATTTTTCTCTGTTGGAATAGGATGAACCATATTAACAATATCAACCAGTTTAGTGCTTTTATTATCACCTTTATATTTTGCCAAAGAATACCTATCGAATTTATCAAAAGATTTAGCTATTCCTTTCTTCATTGAATTTGATAACTTTCCATTATTAGCTTTATGATAAGCTATAATTTCCATCATATCATCTGGTCTGTATATGATTGAAGAATAAAAAGCTCTTGACCATGATTCGCCACCAATATACTTAGCTAATTCAGAAGCTACTACGTGAGTAATAGAACGCATACCAAACTCTGTACGAGCATAGATCGCTGCTTTCGCTACAAACTCTTTATCACATACCTGTATAAGTTCTTTAAGTTTTTTAAATGTATCATTCGATGATCTATAATATTGATCATTAGCAAATGATGTTAGTAATATTGATACTAATTCTAGCTCAGGGTTTTGCTTAAAAGCTTCGCCACCTGCTAAGTTTACAGTTTTTGTTCCTGTTGAGGGGTTGTTAAATCTGCTCATTTTGTTTTTAAATTTTTAATATTAATAAAATAGTGAACGCTGATGGATTCGAACCACCACGCCAAAGGCTCTATCCAGTTGAGCTAAACGTTCAAAAAAAAAAAAAAGGTAGACATCAAATAATACGATGTCTACCTTATAGGATTCAAGGGGAAGGTTAATTGTGTGTGTTGGTTTAAAAGACGAAGTAACACAATTATAGCCACTTGAAATACTTTAACAGAGAAAGGTTAAAATAGTTTAATGAGGATTTGAACCTCATATCGATCATTTGATCGATATTCATCCAGCGAAGTAACTATTTTATAACTACTGTTAAATAAAAGTTAGACGAAGAAAATTAAAGAGAGATATTTTTGTTAATTAGATACTCTATCCATTTAAGATACTAAACTCTTCTCGGTTTAGGATGGACTTGAACCACCACAATCTAGCGCATATAGAAGTAGCTCTCTTTTCACTATCGTCAATAAAGTTAACGGAGAAAGATTAAAATAGTATCACATAAGCTTTTTGCTCTACCATCTGAGCTATTTATCCATTAAATGGATAAAACAGGAATCGAACCTGTGACATAAAAGAGGAAGTAACTATTCTATAACTACCGTTATTTACTTTTTATTATCAAAGAACTTAATAATTATGTGACGTATAAAACTAGAAACAGTCCTGCAACCATGAATATTCATGTCTCTCTTTAACCTATCAAGTAAAGGCTGCTCTATGAAAAAATTGTATCGTCTCATAACTATGATGCAAATATAGGTGTATATTTATATACGCACAAAACATTTATTGAATTATTTTTAACCAAAGATCAAATTTCACCATAAATGGGTAGTTGCAAGTCTATTTTTTCAGCTTTATAGACTGGCTTTTTTCATAACTCCTTCCTCCAAAGTAGGCAGCTACAATAGTGATAAGAAGTGTTTTTAATAAGTCTTTCCACTCATCAGCTACCTCAAAAGAAACAAAGCCTGAATCTATGAATATAAGTATAACAGTAGATACTATTGTAAACATTAACATTAGTGGCCTTACCGATTTAGACAAAGTATTATCGGAATTCATATCAGCCTTCCATCTTTCACTTACATTTCTTTGCTGTTCTGCTTCAGCAGCTATAAATATCTCCTCCATCTCCTTCTCAAAATTAGCCTTTTCTTCTTTGCTAAAGTTATGCCTGTCTATTATTTTACTTATCTTATCAGCAACTCCACCTGCTGCTGTTCCGAATATTTTTGATAGAATACCTTTCATAATTTTTTTTATTAAAATACAATACAAATCTAATAATATTTACCTATTTAATAAAGTATGTTAGAAAAACCTTATTTTTTTATGCTTTATATTTGTCACAAATAAGTTATTAACCAATTAAATTATAAAATATGGCAAATGCATTTAACATTACAGTTACAGGTTCTCCTAGCGTAAATGCGAACAAAGCTGCTAATGTAATCATAGATAAACTGATTATTGCTGCTAACGAAAAAGAGAATATCTATTACGGAGATAGTACTGGTTCTCTTCCTGAAATTACAGAACTACAGATTACAGCAGCAGCTACAGCAGCAGGATCTTCTATTTTAACTTTAGATGGAGTTGCAAATAACGTTCCTCTAACTATTGATACGATTGCTGTAAATACACAAGAAATTATATCTTATATAGAAGCAAGCATCCCTGGATACACTGCTGCTCTAAAAGATGCTACTACTGATACCGTTGTTATCACAGCTTTATTCGGTGGTGCTCAATCTGATGCTACTTACGCTGCTGGTACTGCTACCTCTAGTGCTGGTACTGTTACTGTTACTCAACAAGGAGTTGATGGGACACCATATCCTGCTGTTAGCACAAGCACAGAAATATACAGAGTATACGAGTACAATGTTCTTAAAGAAGGTCAGAAATATGAACTAACTTTTGTTGAACAAAGACCTAACTAATTTTTTTTTCTTTTATTAATTCCATGTTGAAAGGCTTCTGTTTATTCAGAAGCTTTTCCTTTTTCTAAAGCAATCCTTTCTTCATTTTGCTTATTAAGAGAATATATAAGATTTAGATAGTATTTATCAGAAGATTTTTCTGATCCTACTAATGGATTGTGATGGTAAGATATTTTTTCAACACTAGCGCATATGTTATGCATCTTAGCACACATCTTTCGAGCTTTATCAGACAGACAATAAATAGTAGCGTACTTTCCATTCTCTTTCCATATTTGTAAAAATCCGTCTTTTAATAGTTTATTCAACAAACCGTTTGGATACATAGAGTGTATTCTACATATCTTAATAAATTCTTGTGAAGTGAATTTTCCCTGAGGATATAAGAATAGTAGTATCTCAATATCCTTCTTTCTAATTTCATATTTCTTGCAAGCCCAGAAAAAAACGATCCTGATATATGTCAAAAAATCATATCCTATTTCAGAATGATATTTTACAGGATGTTTCCTTCTTGTTCTATACTTTCTGAATTTTTTTTCTGTTATAGCGGTTGTATTATCGCTTCTTTTCTCAATTCTTTCACTTTCTTCTTTTGTTAGAATTCCATATTTGTCTATCATATTTTAAGTATTAGAGTTAGTATTTATTAAAAACCAAATTTTTTTAGTTATTATATTTGTGCGAATGTAAAATTAATAAAAGTATTAAAATGCCAAAAATAGAAGAATATACTCCTAATACTACACAATTTTTTACACTTGACGGATTAGCTATAGAAAAAGGGGATTGGGGCCTTTTTTATGAAAGCGAAGATGAAGATGGTTTAGGTCAAGAAAAAGTGGGCATTTTATATAAAAAATCTAGCGATTATCCTCCGCTAGTTCAAGCTACAAGATTTTCAGATTATACAGATAATACGGGTACTCCTTACGCAAGCATGTCTACATTAATAACTGCTTTAAATACCTTTTTAGGTTTATAAAAAACATATTGAAAAAATGAGAAATCAATTAAAAACAAGTCCAATAGATCCAACTTCTCTTTTTCTTTTTGAGCAAAAAGAATTAGAGAAAGGCTCATGGACACTTGTATATAAAGTTGAAGGCAGGAATCCAGATGGAAGTATTGACTTTGAAAAATTACTTATAGGTATTGCTTATAAATCTAATCCCTCTAGGATAAAATTACCTTTTTTAAGGTATTTCAATTATTTAAACGCAACAGGCACTCCTTATGCAAGTTATGATGCGTTGATTGCTGATTTGGCAAGTCTATTAGATTTAGGGGTTTCTGGAGGAGGAGGAGCAGGAACTGATTTAGGATATGTTTCACCTACAGGAGAAGTGACTTCTAGCACTGGGGCAAACGCTACTATAACTGTAATGACAGGAGATTCAGGATCTGGAGGGGCTAGAGGCTTAGTTCCCGATCAGGTTTCTGGAGATGCATCAAAAGTTTTATTTGGAAATGGAACGTGGGGAAGTATTGTTGCTGGTGCTGGTTTGACAAAATCAACTAATACACTAAACGTAGGTGCTGGTAATGGTATAACTGTAAATGCTGACGATGTTGAAGTAAATGCTGATGCAACTGGTGGAGCAAACTTAGCAACTGTAGTTGATGTAAATTCTAATGGTGTTGCAATTAAAATTGATGATACTACTATTGGAGAGAATGGAAGTAATCAATTAGAGGTTAAGAATAATAGTATTGATGAGAACAAGTTAACTACTTCTGTAGCTGGTACAGGTTTAACAGGTGGTAATGGAACTGCTTTAGCTGTTGACTCTACTGTTCAGAATTATACTGTAGTTAATACTTCTACTACTCCTTACACTTCATCTACTGGAGAGGTTATTTTCTATGATGCATCTGGTGGTGCTTCAGTAGTAAATCTACCCGCTGGAGCTACTAATGCAGTAGTTATGGTTAAGAAATCTTCAGACACTAATACTGTAACTGTTGATGGAAATTTAGCTGAAACAATTGATGGTGCTACTACTTATGTTCTTTCAAGCACTTACGAGGTTGCTACATTTAGATGGAATGGAACAGAGTGGGGAGTATTCTAGTAGTTAAAGTATTAAAAAAAACAAAAACAAAAAAAAAGGGAGGGGAGTGAAACCTCCCTTTTAAAAAATATGATATGTCATACAGAGAGAAAAAACCAATAGAATTTGAAACAGAGCAGACTAGTAGTTTTACTATTACAGGAAGCATGTTTACTAAAAGTATTTATTTAGATAGTGCTTCTGATTCTACAGTTACTTTTCCAGAGCAGAGTACAGAATCCTTGCAAGATGGATTCTATGTCACTTTAACAAATAAAAATAGTGGTATATGGACTATTGCAACAGAAGGTTCGGATACATTAGATGGATCAAACAAGATTAAGCAAAATGAAACAGCGCTAATAGAATTAGATGTTTCAGGTTCACCTCAGAATATAACTGTTATAGGTGGTCATATAACAATACTAGACAACGCTTTTAGGTTTGTTGAGACTGTTTCTGACAAAGATTATACTGTGATTATTGAAGCTTTACAACCAGGTGAAATTACTGATATAATAACGTTGTCATCTTCAGGGACATGTACGTTGACAGGCAAAATAAATGGTGTAGCGTTAGGTGGCACAGCGAACAGTGTTTCTTCAACAAAACAAAAGCAGGTGCATACAACAGCAAACACATTTGACATATTTGATAAGATCACCTTTACAATATCATCTAATGCAGCTTGCTTAGACATGGATGTACAATTTAATATTGAATATGAGTAATATATGGCTGGGTTAACAAGAATAAATAGTTTAATTGATAGGCAATTTTATAAATCTAACTTATATGTAGATGCTGTAGTGATATATTCGTTAAGAAAATTACGCTACGATTATAACGGCCCAGCAATAAGAGTAAGAAGAGATTCAGATAATAGTGAATCAGATATATATTTTGATGGGTGGGGGAGATTGGATGAATCGGCCTTATTGTCATTTGTGGGGACAGGAGGTTCTAATAATGGATTTATAACTAAAATTTACGAGCAAGTTTCTGGAACTATAGAGGCTGTTCAAGCGTCCGCGTCTGCTCAACCTAAAATTGTAAATGCAGGGGAGATATACAGGGTTGGCAGAATGCCAAGTATTAAGTTTGATGTTAGTTATCTGGAAAGTTCATTTCCAACAACATACAGCCAGCCTAATACTATTTTTATTTATGGAAGGAATGATGGCAAAAGAAATTACAGTGTGCTTACAGATGGACGATCCTCAGCCCCAGTCGCTAGACACATAATTTATCATAGCGACAACTTGGGGAATTATAGTTTTTATTCTGGTATAGGTGTAAGCGGTGGGCCTACTGACGATTTAAATCATGTTCTAACAGGGATTTTTAACTCACCAAATTCTAATTTATATGTAGACGGAGTATTAAACGCCTCTGGAGACACTGGGTCTTTGAGTTTTGCTCCAATTAACTTGGGCGCAGTGAGCGCAGGATCACCAACTGCTGCTGATGGCTTCATTAGTGAAGTAGTGATATTTAATGACGATAGAGATTTACACAACAGGTCTCAAATAGAAAAAGACATAATAAAATACCATAGGTAATGAAAATACTTGTATCATACAACCCAACCGAAAAGACAAACCTAGAAAATTTATTAAATAGTATAAATGCGAATGCTAATTACACAGGAGATATAACAAATACGGCAGAAGTTTTAAAAAACCATCAAATAGATGAGAGCATCAATTGGTTATATAGAAGTTTCTTGGAAGACCCAAGGGTGGTAAATGGAGGTTCTGCTCAAAACACACTATTGATTAATAATGGATTAACTAATAGTGATTTTACAGAATTAGAGAAAACGAAACAAGAGCTTTTAGATGAAGGGTATGTAGAAACAGAAACTATTTAAAAAAATGAATAAATTATATTCGGGAATATTGGGAAGCGTAAGGCCATTAAGGGATAAGGATTTTTTTGTTTCCATATGGAAAACAGACAATACTGGCACATCTGCCGATGATGAGATTACATTACCGTTAACGACAGGCCCTAATAACTTTGATGTTTTTTGGGGTGATGGAACTGTGGATTATGGGGTTACTCAAACAACTCCTTTAACACATCCATATCCATCTGCTGGAATATATACATTAAGAATAAGAGGATCTATTACTGGATTCAGATTTGCTAATGGAGGAGATAAAGAGAAAATATTAAACATTTCTCAGTGGGGTGTGCTAAGAATTGGAAATTTAGGTTCTCAATTTAGGGGATGTATTAACTTAACAATAACTGCAACGGACACTTTAGATTTAACCGGTACCACATTTCTGAGTTCGACATTCCACACTTGTAGCTCATTGACAACTATCCCTAACTTTAATTTATGGGATGACAGTTTGATTACTTCAATAGCAAATATAATGCAAAATGCGGCTTTTGATGGGCCTGTTCCAGATTTTAATTCGGTTGTAAATGCAAATTCTGCTTTTGTAGGATGTCCAATAAATCAGTCAATGTCAGGTAAGTTTTTAAACGTAACTTCCGCTACTGGTTTTTTAAATAACGCAGACTCTTTTAATAGCGAACCTCCTGCATTCGATCTTGTAACTAGCTTTAATAGTACTTATGCTAACATGGCAGTATTTAATCAGCCTGTAACTATTGAAATAGCAACTTTAGCGAATAATATGTTTCAAAATGCATTGTCTTTCAATAGCGTGATAACAGTAAATAGTCAATTGACGAATATAAGCGCAATGCTTCAAAATACATCATTTGATCAAGATATAAGTGCTTGGGATGTTTCCCAATTAACTACAGCCACTAATTTCTTAGCGGGATGTACTCTATCAACAGTTAATTATGATGCTCTATTAATTGCTTGGGAAGCACAATCAGTACAAAATAATGTTACAATTCATTTTGGCAGCAGTCAATATACATCTGGAGGAGCATCGGAAACAGCAAGAACAAATTTAATAAATGATCATTCATGGTCTATAACAGACGGAGGTTCAGTATAATAAAAATAAGTCACGTATAATTATGAGCGAAGATGCATATAAAGAATTAAAAAAAGCCTTAGAGGCTTCTAACAAAGAGAATGTAGAAGTATTTAAAGGATTTAACAAGAAGTTGAATGAAATTGATTCTGAGGTTAAAAATATACTATATATTTTAGAAGGAAACCCTCAGGTTCCAACTCAGTTAGGTTTGGCTGAAGAAGTTTTTAATAATAAGAAAGACATTAAAGCTCTTAAAGAGATTAATTCTGATAAAAGATTAAATAAGCTAGAGGAAAAGGGAGATAAGTATGATAAGATACTTTATAAGTCTGTTGGAGCTGCTTCAGTAATATTTGTTATTTTAGGTATTGTCATAAGGTATATCGAGAAGAATTTAAGTTAAAAAAAATGAAATTAGGAAAACAAAGTAAACAAAAACTAAGTACTTGTCATTCTGATTTGCAGAAAATAATAAATCTTGCAATTACAAGGACTAATATTGATTTTGGTATTTCTGAAGGTCACAGGGACATTGAAAGGCAATATGAATTATTTTTAGAAGGAAAAAGCAAAATAGATGGAATTAACAAGAAAGGGAAGCATAATTACGATCCTTCTCTGGCAGTTGATATATTCATATATCACCCTGAATATGAAACCAGATCGAAACTTGCTTATGATAAAGTTCATTTAGCTTATGTATCTGGTATTATTACTTGTTGTGCAGAGGAATTATTTGAAAAAGGAGAAATTGAAAATACAATTAGATGGGGGGCAAATTGGGATGGTGATGGTGTGATTGATTACGATCAGAGTTTTGATGATTACCCACATTTTGAATTAATATAAATTAATCTAGTAAGATGTCTCAAATTAAAAATAAAAATCAGTATCCTTTAAAGCAGATTATCGTTGATGATGACTTTTTTGTGATGAGTGATTCTGAGAATAAAGGAAAAACTGTTAGTGCAAGTGTATCTGATCTTAAGCAGGTTTTTGTGGGGACTCCTAATACAGGAGAATCTAATACATTAACTAATGCTGGTACTGGAGGTGTAAGTGTAGTTGCTGATCCTTCCAAAATAGGAGTTGCATTACAGGCTAATTCAATTGGATCTGCATCATCAAAGACTAGCGTTTCTTTAGATGTAGCTAATAAACAGATTAAAGTAGATGTTGTTGATGCTACAGAAAGCCAAAAGGGAGCTGTTGAACTAGCTGCTGATGGAGAAAGTGCTGCTGGAGTAGTAGTTCAAGGAAATGATTCTCGATTATCTGATTCAAG
>Ga0316202_10002402_pt1 | contig 12386 bp, 13 predicted proteins | sample 3monrhotite_MG_FD_204934 | JGI IMG/M metagenome (GOLD analysis project Ga0316202, IMG submission 204934) | Microbial mat bacterial communities from mineral coupon in-situ incubated in ocean water Damariscotta River, Maine, United States -... | ecosystem: Environmental > Aquatic > Marine >... | reverse complement strand
AGATAGAATTAGGCTTTGAGCTGGCAAATAGCCAATCAGGTGTACCGTATAACGTTTACTTTCATCATCAAGCATTTGTATTTGAAGCGGGCTACCTATTTGTAATCCTAAGTCATCAATTTGCATTCATAATCCTTTAGCGCATCTGCGTACTTGGCAACAGATTTATGTGTTAGAATTTTGCCAAATATAGTTAATAAAGTATAGCTTGAATAAATGCCGTATCTGCTATCAGAAGACTTAGTGTTTCCCAACCCTCGCCATGCTTGGCAAGATCCACATGGCTTAATTGCTGTCGGGGGCGATCTTAGCCCAGAGCGATTAATGCTTGCCTACCAGAAAGGTTTGTTTCCTTGGTTTTCTCAGCAAGACCCGATTTTATGGTGGTCGCCCGATCCGAGAGCAGTATTATTTTTAGAGGATTTAAAAGTTAGCAGGAGTTTAAGAAAATCTATTAAAAACAAAGGCTTTGAAGTCTTTCTTAATAAAGACTTTGAAGATGTAATACAGGCCTGTGCAGTGCTTCGTCAGAAGCAAGATGGTACCTGGATTACCGATGATATGATGAATGCCTATCTACAATTACATCAGTTAGGTTTTGTACATTGTGTCTCTGTCTATAAACATAATGAACTCGTCGGAGGGCTCTATGGCCCGTCTATGGGTAAGTTTTTCTTTGGCGAGTCGATGTTCAGCCGTTGTGCTGATGCCAGTAAAACGGCGCTTTATTATTTAGTTCAATACTTGAAACGTTATGATTTTCCATTAATAGACTGCCAAATTAGTAATGATCATTTAACTTCTTTGGGTGCTATAGAATTAGAAAGAGGTTACTTTTTAGATCTGCTCGAAGAAAATATACATACTGAGCAACCTGAGGATATGTGGCTTCAAAAACAACTGAATCTTGACGACTTTTTAGCTAATCACACTAAGGCGAGTTAATGACAGAAATTAAACTCTTTAACACGCCAGAACATGAGTGCGCTTATCTCCCAGATGAACTGTCAATTACGCAGTTTGTTAATCCAGACGAGGACTTTGATATTGGTTTATATACATTTCTAAGTCAGCATGGCTTTCGTCGCAGCGGTGATCATATTTATCGTCCTAAATGTCCTAGTTGCAATGCCTGCAAAGCAATTCGAGTGGCTGTAGATGAGTTTATTCCGAGCAAAGGCCAGAAAAGATGTATCAATCGTGCTGGAAAATTTAAGGTTCAAATTCGTCCTGCGCAATTTTACGATAATCACTATCAAATCTATGAACAATATATCGCCAACAGACATCAAGATGGTGAAATGTATCCTCCCACAGAAGAATTATACAAAAGGTTTTTGCTTTGTGATTGGTCTAGAACCAACTTTTTAGAGGTGATGGATGGCGAAAAACTCATTGCCTGTGCCGTATTTGATCATCTTTTTGATGGGCTTTCAGCAGTTTATAGCTATTTCGATACAGACTACGATAAATATAGTCTAGGAAAATTACTGGTCATGGTTCAAATTGAGCATGCCAAATCTCTAAAACTACCCTATTTGTATCTTGGATTTCAAATAGATGAATGCCAAAAAATGAATTATAAAACTCAGTATCAGCCATCTGAGCAGCTAATTGATAATAAGTGGCAAAGAATCTAAGCTTTTCTTTGATTCTAAGTACGTTTTAAGGCAATATACGCGCGAAAATACAACAATAACTTTTAAACGATCAAACAATCCACTGGATTTTTAATTATGGCTAAAGAAGAACATATTGAAATGTCTGGAACCGTATTGGATACATTACCCAATACCATGTTCCGAGTAGAGCTAGAAAATGGTCACGTTGTGACAGCTCATATCTCAGGCAAGATGCGTAAACACTATATACGCATACTGACAGGTGACACCGTTACCGTACAGCTAACACCCTACGATTTATCAAAGGGACGTATCGTATTCAGAGAAAGATAAGCTCTAGGAGCTATCTTTCTCCAGCTTGACCAATTCTTTGGACTTACGTGGTTGAATATTAAATTGCAGTGCTTCGCCATCTGAAGTCACTTCTACTTGGCCACCCTTACTCAAGCTACCAAATAAGATTTCATCGGCTAACTGCTTCTTAATTGAATCACGGATCAGTCTGTCCATCGGCCGTGCACCCATGGCTTCATCAAAGCCGTTCTTAGTTAACCAGGCTCGTGCCTTATCATCAACCTCGATACTGACTCCCTTATCGTCTAATTTAGTTTGTAATTCAACAATAAACTTATCAACCACCGACTCGAGGACCTCTGAGTTCAAGGCTTTAAACCAAACGGTAGCGTCTAGGCGATTGCGGAATTCAGGTGAGAACACACGCTTAATTGCATCGCTGTTGTCCGATGTTTTATCCTGTGCAACAAAACCCATATTAGCTTTCGCAAGTTCTTCTGCTCCGGCATTAGTAGTCATAACGATAATGATATTTCGAAAATCAGCCTTACGGCCATTGTTATCCGTTAAAGTACCGTGATCCATAACCTGAAGTAAGATGTTATATACTTCGCTATGCGCTTTTTCAATTTCATCGAGCAGTAAGACTGCATGAGGGGTCTTATTTACTGCCTCAGTCAATAACCCACCTTGGTCGTAACCAACATAGCCTGGAGGCGCACCAATCAAACGAGAAACCGTATGACGTTCCATATACTCGGACATATCAAAGCGTATCAACTCTATACCCATAATACGCGCGAGTTGGCGTGTTACTTCTGTCTTACCAACACCGGTCGGACCAGCAAAGAGGAAGGAGCCAACGGGTTTATCTTCAGAACCTAAACCTGAACGAGATAATTTTATCGCTGAAGATAATGTATCAATTGCAGAATCTTGCCCAAAGACAACCATTTTAAGATCCGTTTCAAGGTTCTTCAGCGAGGCAACATCCGTTGATGTAACCGTTTTAGGTGGCACTCTAGCTATTTTAGAGACAATGTCCTCAATATCACGTACACCGATTAGTTTTTTGCGCTTAGAAGTCGGCTGAATGCGCTGGTTAGCTCCGGCCTCATCAATTACATCAATGGCTTTATCAGGAAGGTGTCTATCATTAATATAACGAGCACTTAACTCTGCTGCAGAGCGAATAGCACGAGATGAGAAACGAACGGCATGATGCTTCTCATAACGGGGTTTTAAACCCATAAGTATTTCTACTGTTTCTTCAACCGATGGCTCATTAATGTCTATTTTCTGGAAACGTCTGGCTAAGGCACGATCTTTTTCAAAAATACCGCGGTATTCTTCAAAGGTCGTTGACCCCATACATTTTAATTCACCCGAAGCCAACACCGGCTTAATTAGGTTAGATGCATCCATCACACCACCCGAAGCCGCACCAGCACCGATAATGGTGTGAATTTCATCAATAAAGAGAATGCTGCCCTCTTCTAAGGATAATTCTTTAAGAACAGCCTTCAGACGCTTCTCAAAATCACCTCGGTATTTAGTACCTGCAAGCAGGTTACCAAGGTCCAGTGCATAGATGGTCGCATTTTCAATAACTTCAGGAACGTTACCTTCAATTATTTTTCGCGCTAAGCCCTCTGCAATTGCGGTCTTACCAACGCCGGCGTCACCAACAAACAAAGGATTGTTCTTTCGGCGACGACACAGTACCTGGATGAGGCGTTCTATTTCTTTATCTCTGCCAACGAGTGGGTCTATACGCCCTTCTTCAGCTAATTGGTTAAGGTTGGTAGCATATTTTCCAAGTGCAGTCTCATCCGCCTGATGTTCAGCAAGTAATTCCTCTTCACCCTCATCATATTCTGTTGCTTCCTCACCTTGAATCTTAGATATACCGTGGGAGATATAATTAACTACATCGAGGCGAGAAATATCATTGTTCTGAAGAATATAAACAGCCTGGCTTTCTTGTTCACTAAAGATTGCTACCAATATGTTGGCACCAGTCACTTCTTTCTTTCCTGAAGATTGAACATGAAAAACAGCGCGTTGCAGCACACGTTGAAAACCTAAGGTTGGTTGAGTTTCTCTTTCCTCATCCTCTTCGGGTAATAATGGTGTCGTTTCATCTACAAATGCCGCAAGATCGGATCGCATGGAACTAAGATTAGCACCGCAGGCTTTTAGCACCGCTACAGCAACCACGTTATCCAACAGAGCCAAAAGTAGATGCTCCACTGTCATGAACTCATGGCGCTTCTCACGTGCCTGTTGGAATGCCTGACTGAGTGTTTGTTCTAAATCTTTACTAAGCATTAGCGTCTCAATTTTTTATAAGGTAATAGGTTTGTTATATGGGTTTTAATCATCATCATCAAGTTTTTTAGAAATACAAAGTAGCGGATGCTGATGTGTTCTTGCAAAAGCACCCACCTGAGCCACCTTGGTTGCTGCAACGTCATGTGGAAATATTCCACACAACCCATGCCCATCATTGTGCACTTGCAGCATTACTTGAGTGGCTTGTTCTGTATTCATGCTAAAGAAGTAGGTTAATACCTCTACCACAAAATCCATTGGTGTATAGTCATCGTTCATCAGGAGAACCTGATACATCGGTGGCTTCTTTAATTTTGGTTTAGCTTCTGCGACACCAAAATCATGAATGTCATTACTCTCTTCGCCCATATCTTTACAAAATTCTGTCAATTTAGGGACAATTATAACGCCCCTATCATCTAGGTAAAACTATTAATAATGCCATTTTACAATTTTTCAAGATTAGAAAAACGAACAAAAACGACGCTATAACGAAATATATGTTAATTTCTTTAACGATTCTGTCGTTATATTGCAACTTGAACTTTTATTTCATTTTTTAATGGATATAATAATTAGGCTACTTCTAATTGTTAGGTTACAGGAGGTTTAGTGTGGCAACGGGAACAGTGAAATGGTTTAACAACGCTAAAGGCTATGGTTTTATCGAGCCTCAAGAAGGTGGAGAGGACATCTTCGTCCACTATTCCACAATATCAATGGATGGATATAAAAGCCTTAAGGCTGGTCAAGCAGTATCATTTAATCTTGCTGACGGTCCTAAAGGTATACACGCGACTGAAATCGCAACAGTGGAGACCGACAGCGACTAGCTGTCGGACGTCCTCACTTCTTTACACTACCAGCCAGTAATTTCTCTCAAACCATCTCCGATTTGAGCTAAACTTCTAACCGTCTTAACACCAGCATCTTCGAGTGCTGCAAATTTTTCGTCGGCTGTGCCTTTACCACCAGCAATGATGGCACCAGCATGTCCCATACGCTTTCCAGCAGGTGCAGTAACACCAGCAATGTATGAAACAACAGGCTTTGTAACATTGGCCTTAATAAACGCTGCGGCTTCTTCTTCAGCAGTACCACCAATTTCGCCAATCATCACAATCGCTTCCGTTTTCTCGTCCTTCTCAAATCGAGAGAGGATGTCAATGAAATTGGAACCAGGTATTGGATCTCCACCAATACCAACACAGGTCGATTGACCAAAACCATGATCCGTAGTCTGCTTCACAGCTTCATAAGTTAATGTTCCTGAACGAGAAACAATTCCCACTTTACCGGGCAGATGGATGTGACCTGGCATAATTCCGATCTTACATTCGCCAGGAGTGATAATACCAGGACAATTAGGACCAATTAATTGCACGCCCAATTGATCACACTTAACTTTAACTTCAAGCATATCCAAAGTTGGTATGCCTTCAGTAATACAAACAATTAAACTAACACCGGAATTCGCAGCTTCTAAAATAGAATCTTTGCAAAATGGTGCAGGAACATAAATAACAGAGGCGTCAGCACCTGTTTCATCTACAGCTTCACTTACCGTATTGAATACAGGAAGTCCAAGATGAGTTTGCCCCCCCTTACCAGGAGTTACTCCACCAACCATTTTGGTGCCGTACTCAATCGCTTGCTCTGAGTGGAAAGTACCTTGAGAACCAGTAAAGCCCTGACAGATGACCTTGGTATCTTTATTTATAATAATACTCATTGATTAACCCTCCACCGACTGAACAGATTTATCAGCCGCATCGGCCAAACTCGTGGCCGCAATAATATTTAATCCACTATCAGCCAATAATTTAGAACCTAAATCGGCATTATTTCCCTCTAGTCGAACAATAACTGGAACCGTAACTCCAACCTCTTTAACCGCTCCAATAATGCCTTCTGCAATTAGATCACAACGAACAATTCCACCAAATATATTAACGAGAACTGCTTGAACCTTTTCATCGGTTAGAATGATCTTAAATGCCTCAACAACTCGCTCTTTTGTCGCACCACCTCCAACATCTAGGAAGTTAGCAGGATTTCCACCGTGTAACTTAATGATATCCATGGTACCCATAGCTAAACCGGCACCATTAACCATACAACCGATGTTGCCATCCAGTGCTACATAGTTTAAATCCCAATGTGCCGCTTGAGCCTCGCGCTCATCATCCTGACTCGGATCGTGCATCTCGCGTAATTTAGGCTGTCTATATAATGCATTACCATCAATATTTAACTTCGCATCCAAACAATGTAAATCACCTTTATCGGTAATAACTAATGGATTGATTTCTAACAGGGCTAAATCGCAATCATTAAATAACTTAGCTAGCTTTAAGAAGATCGCTGTAAATTGTTTTGTTTGCTTTGGATCGAGGCCCATTTTGAAGGCAAGATCGCGGCCTTGGTAAGGCATTGCGCCAACCATAGGGTCAACAATTGCTTTATGAATTTTTTCTGGTGTTTCATGAGCAACTTTCTCAATTTCAACACCACCTTCAGTAGAAGCCATAAACACAACACGTTGTGTTGAACGGTCAATTACTGCACCAAGATATAATTCTGAATCAATATCGGTAACACTTTCTACTAAAATCTTACTAACTGGCTGACCACCTTCATCAGTCTGATAGGTTATCAAATTCTTACCTAACCACTGTTGAGCAAAGGCTTTAACATCTTCTTTACTATTAACCAGTTTCACACCACCAGCCTTTCCGCGGCCACCAGCATGTACTTGGCACTTAACCACCCATTGATTGCCACCAATTTGACCTGCAGCTTCAAAAGCTGCACTGGCAGAATCAACTGCTATACCGTCTGAAACGGGTAAACCATACTCTTTAAAGAGTTGCTTGCCCTGATATTCATGCAAATTCATAGAGATTCCTTGTTGTAACGAGGACTAAAGTTATTATTTAAATGTTGTAATTAGTAATCATACACTAGTTAATATCGAAAAAATCGCTTTCTAGATTCGACATTAGTCGCGGTTTTGATAAAAAATATCGCAATATCAAACTAATTAATTGATATTGCGATTGATAAACAGAGTTCGAATTAATTTTTAGATGCTTAGCTTTTAAGTAGTCTTGAACGAACCTTTCCTATTGCTTTGGTTGGATTTAAACCTTTTGGACAGGCATCGACACAATTCATAATGCCACGACAACGGTAAAGACTAAATGCATCATCTAGATCGGCTAACCGTTCTTCGTCAGCTGTATCGCGGCTATCGGCCAAGAATCGATACGACTGTAATAAACCAGAAGGACCAATAAACTTATCCGGATTCCACCAGAAAGAAGGACAGCTAGTTGAACAACAGGCACAGAGTATACATTCGTATAAACCATCGAGTTCTGCTCGTTCATCAGGTGTTTGTAGACGTTCTTTCTCTGGCGCCGGTGACTCATTAATAAGGTAAGGCTTAACCTTTTCATAATTTCTGATGAACATGGCCATATCTACAACCAAGTCTCTAATTATTGGCAAACCAGGTAATGGACGAACAACCACGGGTTCTTTTAAACTAGAAATTGGGGTGATACAGGCCAAGCCATTTTTACCATTTATATTCATACCATCTGAGCCACAAACACCCTCACGACATGAACGGCGAAATGCCAAACTCGGCTGCTGTTCCTTAAGAAGGATCAGAGCATCAAGTAGCATCATATCTGAGCCGGCAGGTATATCCAGTTCGAAATCCTGCATGGTTGGGCTTTGGTCAGACTCTGGATTGTATCGATATATTGAAAATCGCATGCTTTATTCCACTTAGGTTATTCGAATTAGTAAACTCTGGGCTTAGGTGGAAATGCATCCACTTCTTTAGGATTCATATTGACATCCCTTCGGCCCATTGTTTTAGTTGTTGGATTGTATACCGTGTGAGTCAACCAGTTTTCATCATCTCGTTCTGGAAAATCTTCACGACTGTGTGCGCCACGACTTTCTTCACGGAAGTTGGCTGCCGCAGCGGTCGCATTGGCTACTTCCAATAGGTTATCTAATTCCATGCACTCAACACGTTCGGTATTAAATACCTTAGACTTGTCCGATAAATGCGCTGTTTCTAGTTGTTGCTCAACAGCCGCTAATTGATCGTAACCCTTAGCCATTAGATCGCCCGTTCTAAATACACCAAAATGATTTTGCATCGTTTGTTGTAATTTCTTTCTGACATCAACCGGGTTTTCACCGCCTTTACTATTCTCCCAACGCTCATAACGAGACAAGCCTTGGTCTAGATCACTGTCTGTGTACTCACCCATAGGCAAATCAGTTTTAAGCGCTTGTTCAAGATGTAACCCAGCAGCACGTCCAAAGACTACCAAATCAAGCAATGAGTTCCCGCCTAATCGATTAGCACCATGAACTGAGACGCAGGCACATTCACCAACGGCATAAAAACCTTCAACTACTTTCTCTTGACCATCAGTACCTACATCAAGTACCTGACCATTATAGTTGGTTGGAATACCACCCATCATATAGTGACAGGTTGGTACCACAGGAATGGGTTCTTTAATCGGGTCAACATGTCCAAATGTGCGAGATAATTCCAAGATACCAGGCAAGCGTTTGTTAAGAACGTCAGCGCCGAGATGATCCAGTTTAAGTTTAACGTACTCACCACGTTCATCACTGAATGCATTACCATCCAAGATTTCCTTGGTCATTGAGCGTGCCACCACGTCACGGCTCGCCAAGTCTTTCGCATTCGGTGCATAACGTTCCATGAAACGTTCACCATGCTTATTAATTAGGTAACCACCTTCACCACGACAGCCTTCTGTAACCAGCACACCGGCTCCAGCGATACCCGTCGGATGGAACTGCCACATTTCCATATCCTGCATTGAAATGCCTGCGCGTAAAGCCATACCAACACCGTCACCAGTATTTATTAATGCATTGGTTGTTGATTGATAGATACGGCCTGCCCCGCCGGTAGCAAAAACAGTGGCTCTAGAATTGAAATAAACTTTTTCACCAGTCTCAATTGAGTAGGCAATAACACCACAGACGCGGCCTGATTGGTTTCGAACGATATCTGTTGCGTACCATTCGCTATAAACTTCTGTTTTAGCCGCAATATTCTGTTGATATAAGGTATGCAAAAGTGCATGGCCTGTGCGGTCAGCTGCTGCAGCAGTTCTAGCTGCTTGCTCACCACCAAACTCTTTAGACTGACCACCAAAGGGCCTTTGATAAATTTTACCTTCTTCAGTACGAGAAAATGGTAACCCCATATGCTCTAATTCATAAATCGCAGCAGGACCTGACTTACACATATATTCAATAGAGTCCTGATCACCTATGTAATCTGAACCTTTGACAGTGTCATACATATGCCAGCGCCAATCATCATCATGTGAGTTGCCAAGTGCAACAGTAATACCACCCTGTGCTGATACGGTGTGAGAACGCGTCGGAAACACCTTAGATATTAAGGCGACCTTTTGGCCCGACTGAGCTAGTTGCAGGGAAGCACGCATTCCTGCGCCGCCGGCTCCTACGATCACTGCGTCATAATTTTTAACGGTAATGGTCATCTGTTAACCCCAGAAAATCATGCCGGCCCAGATAATCTGGCCGAGACATATAATTAATACGATGGCTTGGAATATATTCCGAACTCCAGCTGCTTTGAGATAGTCCGTAGAAACAATCCACAAACCTGCCCAAGCATGGATACTGATCGCTACTACTGCAACGAAGGTAAATACTTTCATCCAGGTTTCGGCAAACAGTGATGTCCATCCAAGATAGGCAAAATCGGACATGGTGCATATTTGATAGCTAAGTACTGCAACATACACTAGTAGTAAAACAGCTGATATTCGTTGCATCCACCAATCGTGACTACCGGAACGGCCGAAGCTAGTATTCATACCAATCATAGTCGCACCCCCAAAAATATAAGTACTATAATATTTCCGAGTACAATAAGGGTAGCTGCAACTTTAGCTCCCTCAGGCGTCTCCGCGTAACCGACATCCATAAACAGATGTTTGATGCCTGCCATGATGTGGTAAGCAAAGGCCCAAATAATCCCAAAAAATGCCAATCGCCAAAAGCCTGAACCTATAAAGTTCTGAACTTCAGCATAGCCCATTGGCGATGATAGGGATTGTTGTAGTAACCAGAGTAGAAAAGGTACTCCGAAAAAGATGATCACACCCGTAATACGATGCAGAATTGACAGCACCGCAGCAAAGGGCATTTTAACCGTCTTAAGGTCTAGATTCACAGGTCTCGTATTCACAATGTGTCTCTTGTTTTATATTGAAGGTTAGTAAGCCAAAGAAGAGTAATTATATTTCTTCCTGAAACTGCTAAATTACAGGCAAATTATATGTGTCATTAGAGGCTAATACAAATCTAATAAAGTGCTTTTCTATGATATTAATCAATTAATTACTTATTTAAAACTGCACTTTGTTATATTCAATTTTACTAATAAAAGAGACTAAAGTATGATTGACTTTTAGTAATATATTCCTATAGTGAAGGATATGATTTAGAATGTCCCCCTTCCAAGGAATTGGACAGCAACATTCAGCAATTTTTATTAATCAGGGAACCAGTTATGTCTAATGAATCTGCAAAACTTGAACTGCCAAATGGCAACAATATTGAGCTGCCAATCTATAAGCCGACAGAAGGCTTAGACGTTATAGATGTCCGCTCTTTAGGTAAAGCTGGTTACTTCACTTATGATCCAGGCTTTATGTCCACAGCCTCATGTGAATCTGATATTACATTCATTGATGGTGACGAAGGTATTTTACTTTACCGTGGCTACTCAATTGATGAGCTGGCCGCTAAATCTGACTTTATGGAAGTCAGCTATTTATTATTAAATGGTGAGTTACCTAATGCGGAGCAAAAGAAAGAATTCTTAGCGACCATTAATAACCATACTATGGTTCATGAGCAATTAAGAAACTTTTATAACGGCTTTAGACGTGATGCACACCCAATGGCGATTATGGTTTCTGTAGTCGGTGCACTATCCGCCTTCTATCATGACTCTCTTGACATTAATGATCCTGCTCAAAGATGCCTTAGTGGTCATCGAATGATTGCCAAAATACCTACCATTGCGGCTATGTGTTATCGCTACTGGTGTGGACATCCTTTTGTGTATCCTCAGAATGATATGAGCTACGCTGAGAACTTCTTAAATATGATGTTTAGCATGCCCTCTGAAAAATCTACACCTAACCCTGTATTGGTCAAAGCTATGGATAGAATTTTCACCCTTCATGCAGACCATGAGCAAAATGCATCAACATCAACTGTCCGTCTCGCTGGTTCATCAGGCGCTAATCCATTTGCCTGTATCGCTGCAGGTATTGCATCACTTTGGGGACCTGCACATGGCGGTGCAAATGAAGCTTGCCTTAACATGCTTGAAGAGATTGGTCATGTAAGTAATATTCCTAAATATCTTGAAAAAGCGCGTGACAAAAATGATTCATTCCGTCTTATGGGCTTTGGACATCGTGTCTATAAGAACTTCGATCCTCGTGCCACGGTTATGCGTGAAACCTGCCATGAAGTATTAGGGCAGTTAGGCGTAAGTAATCCGATTTTTGAAGTCGCTATGGAGCTTGAGCGTATAGCCCTTGAAGATGAATACTTTGTGAGCCGAAAATTGTATCCAAATGTAGATTTCTATTCGGGTATTATTCTAAGCGCAATTGGCTTCCCAAAGAATATGTTTACAGTCATATTTGCTTTGGCCCGTACTGTGGGTTGGGTAGCTCAATGGAGTGAGATGATGGATGAAGACAATCAACGCATTGGCCGTCCTCGTCAACTTTATAAAGGCGTAAAAACTAGATCATTTGTTCCAGTTGACGATCGTTTATAAACATCTGTAGGTCGCCCTTTAGGGTGACGATGTCCTATCATTTGTAATCTAATATCGCGTCGGCCTGAAGACCGACCTACATTTCTTCCCTGTAGGTCGCCCTTTGGGGTGACGATGCCATACCATTTGTAATCTTATATCGCGTCGGCCTGAAGACCGACCTACATTTCTTCCCTGTAGGTCACCCTTTAGGGTGACGATGTCCTATCATTTGTAGTCTTATATCGCGT
>Ga0316202_10002401_pt1 | contig 12387 bp, 9 predicted proteins | sample 3monrhotite_MG_FD_204934 | JGI IMG/M metagenome (GOLD analysis project Ga0316202, IMG submission 204934) | Microbial mat bacterial communities from mineral coupon in-situ incubated in ocean water Damariscotta River, Maine, United States -... | ecosystem: Environmental > Aquatic > Marine >... | reverse complement strand
CGCATCTCTCATATCATCTGTATTTGGTTTAAATGATAAGCCCCAAATAGTGAATGTTTTTCCCTTGAGATTAGATGTGCCATAGTGTTTGCATATGTATTCAAACAGCTTCTCTTTCTGCTGACTGTTGACCGACTCTACCGCCTGAATTATTTGCGCCGTATAGTCATATTCACTTGCTGTTTGAACCAGTGCATTAATGTCTTTAGGAAAACAAGACCCGCCGTAACCACAACCAGGGTAGATAAAATGATACCCAATCCGTTGGTCTGACCCTATGCCTACTCTCACTTGTTCGATGTCTGCACCGACTCTATCGGCAATATTGGCAATTTCATTCATAAAACTAATTTTTGTAGCGAGCATACAATTTGCGGCATATTTAGTTAACTCAGCACTGCGAATATCCATATTAATCAACTTTTCATGATTCCTATTAAATGGTGCATACAATTCACGCATCACATCTAAGGCCTCATCAGATTCTGTTCCAACAACGATTCTATCCGGACGTTTGCAGTCACTAACTGCAGCTCCCTCTTTTAAAAACTCAGGATTAGATACCACATGGAAATTACCATTATAGTCCCTAGTATTTAGTGTTTTCTCTACAATTAATTTCACTTTATCTGCAGTTCCTACAGGAACAGTCGACTTATTAACTATAATCTTATTTTCAGTCATTTTTTCCGCTATTGTTCTGGCTACTGTTAGAACATATTTAAGATCTGCAGAGCCGTCTTCATCTGGAGGTGTACCAACGGCAATAAATTGGAGCTGACCAAAATGAACACCGTAATCAGCATCTGTAGTGAAATGTAATCGGCCCTCAGAATAGTTATGTTTAACAATTGCAGTTAAGCCCGGCTCGTGAATGGGAATGGTTCCCTTTTCTAAATTTGAAATTTTCTCAGCATCAATATCAACGCAACATACTTCATGTCCAGCATCAGCAAATACTGCTGCTTGGACAAGCCCTACATAACCAATACCGTAAAATGTAACTTTCATAATAAATCCATCATTTTTTTGAAATTAAACCCTTTTAAATGAAGGCGTTATGATATCATTTTATATATCAGAACACATTATTAACTAATTGATAAAGGGTTTTACATGATTCCTGTTATTTTATCCGGTGGCAGTGGTACAAGATTGTGGCCTCTGTCACGTAAACAAAAGCCTAAACAATTTTTACCCCTAGTTGATGAGCACACTTTATTTGAAAATACATTACGTAGATTAGAAGGTATTGACGGAATTCAAGCCCCTATTGTTATTTGCAACGAAGACCATCGTTTCATGGTTGCAGAGCAACTACTATCATTAGGAATTGAGGGAGCAACCATTACACTCGAGCCAGTTGGTAGAAATACGGCCCCAGCTATCGCCGTAGCAGCATTACAAGCATTAAATGAAGATCCAGATGCTGTTCTGACTGTTTTGCCAGCGGATCATCAAATTGAAGACACAAAAGCATTCCATGATGCAATAAATCTCGCCATAAAGTCAGCTGAGAATGGCTACTTAGTAACTTTTGGCATTTTACCTGTTACCGCTCATACTGGGTATGGTTACATTAAAACTGGATTATCTTCAGATCATGGTGCATTTCAAGTAGAACAATTCGTCGAAAAACCTGACCATGATACAGCTAAAGCTTACATTTCTTCTGGTGACTACTCTTGGAATAGTGGAATGTTTGTATTCAGAGCAGACAGGTACTTAGAGGAATTAAACAAATCAAATCCTAAAATTATTTCTGCTTGTAAGTCTGCATTAGAGCATTCAAAAATCGACTTAGATTTTGTTCGCTTAGACAAAGAAGCTTTTGAAGCTTCCCCTTCAGACTCTATTGACTATGCTGTAATGGAAAAAACCAGTCGAGCTAAATTAGTAAAACTTGATGCTGGTTGGAGTGATGTTGGTTCCTGGACATCATTATGGGAAGTTTCGAAACATGATTGTAATAACAACGTTACAAAGGGTGATGTTATTTTATCCTCAGTGACTGACTCCTATATTCACAGTGAAAACAAACTAGTGACTGTTATTGGATTAGATCATATTGTGGTTGTTGACACTGATGATGCAATAATGGTTGCCCATAAAGACAGTGCCCAAAATGTAAAACTCATTGCTGATGAGCTGAATAAAAATGGTCGAGATGAGATTAATAACCATCGAAAAGTCTATCGTCCTTGGGGTTACTACGACTCAATAGATTTTGGAGAGCGCTTTCAAGTAAAGAGGATTGTTGTTAAGCCTGGTGAGAAATTATCAGTTCAAATGCATCATCATCGTGCTGAACATTGGATTGTAGTCAATGGTACTGCAAATGTAACTCGTGGCAAGGAAACATTCTTAGTATCTGAAAATCAATCAACCTATATACCTATCGGTGAAATTCATGCCTTGGAGAATCCTGGCGCAATACCGCTAGAAATGATCGAAGTGCAATCAGGCAGTTATTTAGGTGAAGATGATATTGTTCGTTTTGATGATAGGTATGGTCGCGAAAAATAGTTTTATCTAGTCATTGAGAAATGACGATGACGCCTAATGTTATTAGTAAAGTTCCAATAATCTTAGTTGTGGATAAAGGCTCATTTAGGAACCAATAGGCAAAGAGCATTGTGCCAATAAATCCTAAGCCTACGTATGGATAAGCTTTACTGACTTCCGTTTTTGATAATACTATTAGCCAGACTGCTGCACTAGTAACATAGGCAGTCAGGCCAAAAATTATATAGTAATTAGTGGCAATAGCGCTTATAGCGGTGGTTACATTTGTTGATAATGAAGATTGTACACTTTCATTAGACATCCCAGCTTTTAGAAGTATTTGTGCAACAACTGATAAAGTGACACTGACAAGGATAAATAGAGTAATAGTTAGATTCATAATATTTGCGCCGATAATGTTATTAAAGCAATAAATAGTACAGTGATTAAGCTGCCTTTATCTTTTAAAGAGTAGACGATAGGATCATCATGCATCTCGCCTCTGTGAGTTTTAATCCACATTCTCATTAACCAATAACAGAGAGCAGGCAATATTAACCATAGTATGTGTGGTTCCTGATATTGATTAGTTAAAGCGTTATTGTTTACGTAAAAGCAAAACATTAAAACTGCAAGCAGTGCAGAAGATGCCCCAAATGAGCTGAGTAAATAGTAATCATCTTTTATGTATCCTCTACCAACTATCACAGTTGTTCCGCCATCTGGCCTATTAACCAACTCTGCACATCGTTTAACTAATGCTAAGCTAAGAAATATAAACATTGAAAATGACAGAAGCCAAAAAGACATAATAGTGTCTATAAGAAATGCACCGGCAAATATTCTCATTGTATAAAGTGATGCTAGAGCAATAACATCCATGATTAAGTATTGTTTAACTTTTAACGAGTAAAAAAGTGTTGAGAACAAGTATAAGAGAATAACTAAGAAGAAGCTTTCGCTGAGTTGCCATGAAACTACTAAGCTAATTAGCATCAATAGAGCTGATGCGAATATGCCTTGCTGAATACTAATATCTGAGCTTGCTAAAGGTCTATTTTTCTTTTTATGGTGATTCCTATCAGCATCAAGATCCAGTAGATCATTTATTATGTAGGTTGATGAAGCGAGTAGACCAAAAGATAATGTTCCTACAATAACGTCTAACACCAGTTCAATGTTAAGGAACAAACCAGAAACAAATAAAGGAACAAAAATGAGTGCATTTTTACTCCATTGGTATACTCTAAGTTGTTTTATCCATGTCGTAATAGTTAAGCTTTTGTGATCGTACACTCCTGCGAACTTAGTACTATTAACAAGTTTCTTAGATCTAAAATTAGGGTTAACAAGGTAAGACTCATCTGCACTATCAAATAGTGGCATATCTTCTGTTGAGTTACCTGCATAAGCAAAATACTTGGATTGTTGTTTAATCTGCTCTAGTTTCTTATTACCTTTTAAATTGATTTCCTCGGTGCTAGCAATAACATCGTCGAAGATAGGATGAGCTTCTGATATTTTTTGAGCTTGTGTAATATTTGATGCCGTAGCTAGTATTAGTTTTCGACCTTTACTTTTTTCAGCGTTTAGAAAATTATAAAAATCTTGATTTAAGGGGAGTACTGAAACATCAGTGGTATCTAGTAATGCTAGCTTATGTTTCAGATATGAACGTCCTTTCAATAGCCATCCAAAGATACTTATAATTAATAAAGGGTTCGATTTAACTGCTCTGAGAAAACTTTCGAAAAGCATATCGGACTTAATAAAAGTACCATCAAGATCTACATAAAGTGGTAGCAAAATTGTTGACGCGTCATCCTTTGAACTGGCCATAATATAAAACCGTTTATATTGTTAAATTAAACCCAATGATAGATTTAAGGTACCTTAAAGTCTATAGACTTAATAATCATTTAATTAGATAATCATAAGTTATGATTTGAAGGGAAGAATAGAGTTGATAAATAAAATACAAATTACACACATTCTTATAGTTGGAGCCTGCATCCGACTAGTATGGTTATTGCTAGTACCTATTGATCCTGTTTCTGATTCAGTTATGTACTTAGAGTTCGCAAAAAGTATCTCGAATGGTGATGGTTATGCATATCCCGATGGAAAACTGACTGCATATTGGGCTGTCGGAACTTCAGCAATTTATGCTTTAATTATCAAGTTGTTCGGATTGAATATGCTAGTAATTAGTATTTTTAATTTGCTAATAGGTGTAATGACTATTTATTTTGTATGGTCAATAGCTAACCAGTTACTCAATGAGCATAAAGCTAAAATAGCTGCATTGATTATATGTTTCTGGCCTATGTTAATACAATATACAACGATAATTGGTAGTGAACTACTGTTTATATTTTTCCTTTCTTTATCTCTTTTCATTTGGTTAAAAGAAAGTTATAACGTTTATCTTAAAGCAGTATTGTTTGGACTAGCAATTGCTATAACTTCTTATATTCGACCGGTAGCTGTACCACTTCTTATAATACTTCCTATATTGATGTTTTTTAAAGACTTTAACTGGCGAGAGCCACTGAAACTACTTGTAGTATCTTGCTTAGTTGCCGGTGTGTTATTTACCCCATGGAGTATAAGAAATACGGAGCTTAATCAAGAGTTTGTTTTTTTATCCACAAACTTTGGGACTAATCTATGGATGGGAAATAACCCAGATTCTAATGGCGGATACATGCCGCTTCCGTCTTTACAGTATAACTCAGAAAAACACCGGGAAACTTTATTAAAGAACAAAGCCATAACATTCATTAAAGATAACCCTAGTGATTTTATCCTTCTTTCTTTTAAAAGAGTCAATATAACTTATAGTAGAGAAACAATAGGGGTCGTTTGGAATCTGAAAGGGCTAAGTTCAATTGGTGGTGATAGTGCTGTCTTTTTCTTAAAAGCGATTTCGAGTATATATTGGTTGGTAGTATTTTTACTGGCAGTAATTTCTATGCTTATACTCTTAATAGGTGCTTTTAAGAAAAATATCTTCTCAATAGAGATTGTACTACTTGTGTTTTTAGGGGTTATTCCAGTGCTTGTTGTCGGCCAAGATAGGTATCATGCACCCATTATTCCGTCTGTCGCACTACTAGCCGCTAATATGATAAGCCAATTTATGAATAAATATATTAAGTCTAAAAATTAGATAAGACTAGTAAACATTTTTTCCAACAAAGCCTTTAAATATGGTTAGAAAAACAATTTTTAAGTCAAAAAATACTGACCAATGGCGCATATAATCAAGATCAAATTCGATACGTTTTTCCATTTTATCAAGGGTTTCTGTTTCACCTCGCCATCCATTAATTTGAGCCCAGCCTGTGATACCAGGCTTTACTTTATGACGAAGCATATAACAGCCAATTTTATTTCTGTACTCTTCGTTATGAGCAACAGCATGAGGTCTTGGTCCAACTACTGACATACTGCCACTTAAGACATTAAAAAACTGTGGTAGCTCATCTAATGAGGTTTTTCTTAAGAATGCACCAAAGGGTGTTATTCGAGTATCACCTTTTTGGGCTTGTACGACTTTGTTTCCATTGTCACAAACACTCATTGAGCGAAACTTCCATACTTTTATTTTCTCACCAGATAGGCCATACCTATCCTGCTTAAACAAAACAGGACCTTTACTGGTAAGCTTTATCATTAAGGCAATAATTAACATTGGAACAGATATCAAAGCGAGAATTGCACTACTAAGAACTAAATCCTCTATTCGCTTAATCCAACTTGTTAGACCGTTAATCGGTGCATCATATACACTAAGTGTTTGAACATCTCCAACCTTTCCCAATCGAGAATTAATTAGATTGAATGTGAAGAAGTCAGGAATGATATGGACGTTTGCAGTTGTGTTGCCACAAAAATGTAAAATCTCTTGGATTCTTTTCTCTGCACTCATTGGCATGGCGATATATATATTGTCAATCTTATTCTCATTAGCTAGTTCTATAGCTAAATTAACATTTCCAAGGTACTGGGAGCTCTTAATAAAACGCTCATCCTTGTCAAGACGATCAATATTTCTATCATCGCAAAACCCAATTAAATTTATGCCGTACTGAGGATTTTCAGTAATGTTTTTAGCGAGAGAGGCGCCGCTTGAAGTAGCACCAATAATTATTGCTGAGCGACTATTAGCGCCCTCAGATCTCAATTTGTTTAATATGATTCTGGCTATGACTCGCCAAAGGGGTAGCATAATGGCACAACCTAGCAACCAGAATAGTGAGGCTGTCTTGTCTTCAATGCCAAAAAATGGGGTAAAGAATAATATAAAGCCTAGGGTTCCGCATACCATGCCCCAGCAAACGAATGTCACGGATATTTGCTGGATAATTGTATCCATACGCCAAGAGCGATAGAGCTCCAGCGATTCCGAAAATAATAGAAATATTGCGATGGCTGTTACAACCTGTAGAAAGTATTCTTTGCTGAAAACCTCACCTAATATATAAGTGACTAGCAAAAATATACTTATAATTGCGGCGACATCAAACAGGCGAAATGCTGTTGAGAAGGTATTTCGTTGTGTTTTAATTAATTCTGGTGACATCAACTTCCCCGTTGAACAGACGTAAGGGTGCTGTTGACATCCCTGTTCTCTGCGTTAAATTGTAATACGTCTATAAATTAGTGCTCGACTATATTCAGTTAAATGCTTTGCGAACTGTATATATTTTATGTCATATTTGTAATTATTTTGTGACATAAGTTGCGAGCATTAGACATTATCCATAACCCTGAAATATAGTCAAGTTGTGGGCTCTTATTTTATTTAAAAATTGCGACATATCATGACTTATTTATAGTGAAGTTAAAGTAAATTCTAGCATTCATCTCTATATTACAGGTATTATACCGTGCACAGTTTAATTCGATATAATTATAGGATGTTCATAACCATGCAGAAATTAACCAATTTTCTTATAGCAAAACAGAAGAATATAATACGGAATGTTACTGTATTAGTGTTCAGTTCATCAATGTTGATAACTGTTTACGCTGGAGAAGAGTCAAACTCAGAAAGTAGTGGTTTTTCTGCACAGTTACTTACTCAATATCAATATGATGACAATATCTTAAGTGACAGTAATAATATTATTGATGCCTATGTTTTTCTCATTAGACCTGAGGGAAGCTGGATATTTGAAAAAGGCGCTAATCAATTTACGGTAGTATTCTCTAATGAAACGGCAAAGTATGAAGGTAGTAGTGAAGATAATTATTCTGACAACTACCTAGATTTAAGAGCTAATGTTGAGCTCAATTCAAAACATAGACTTAATATGCTAGCTACAATAGCTGATACACACCAAAGAAGAGGTTCAGGCTTTAGTACAGGCAATGGTTCTGCTCAAACAGATGTTGACACATTCAATCAAAATGATATTGAGTTGAGGTACATTTATGGCCGGGAAAGTACAGCTGCTCAACTTGATTTGTACTACAATCATAGCACAGTAGATTTTGATCAACGATCAGATATTTTTGGCAATGACGTCACATTAATTAGAGATAGAACAGATAGTAAGATTGGTGCAGAATTTTCTTATTCATTAACAGCTAAGACTGACTTTGTTTTAGATGTGAACAGGACTGAGTTAGACTATGATGTCGAAACTGGATTAGGTAACACGGTTGATGCTTTATTGGTAGGCATTACTTGGCAGGCTTCTACAAAAACACGAGGCCGTGCTTTAATTGGTAGCCAAGACAGAGAGCGCACAATAGGAGGATCTTCGGATGATACAATTTGGCAGATTGGAATAGATTGGTCTCCCCGTTCATATTCTACAATTTCTTTGAATAGTAGCAAGTCTAGCCAAGCATCAATAGGTATTGGTAACTCTCGTAACGTCGCATCCACGAGTGTTACATGGGATCACGAGTGGTCCTCACAATTTATATCGAATATGGGATACTCAAAACAAAGTACAGACTTTATTGGTACGAACACCTCTACTGATACGACTTCACTCAATGTTGGAATAGCCTATTTATTTGGCTCTAATATGTCTCTATCATTAGACTATGCCAATACTGAGAGGGAGTCAGATATTACAAATAGTCAATTAATGTTTGACCGAGAAGTGATTGGAATTAACTTTGTACTTACATATGAATAAAACTAAGTCTGATTACTTGTAGAAATAATAAATTGATATAGTTATAGAGCTTTAATTTAATGGGTCATCAAATGAATCGAGTTACACAAATAATTAGTATATTAATAGTTATACTATGTTCGACTATATTGCTAGCTGAGGAGTCACTAGTTGTATCGAATTACAAGTTAGACAGCGGTGATAGTATTCGAATCAGTATATTTGGTGAAGACGAGATGTTACTAGAGACTAAATTGGATGACTCTGGATTGATTACTTACCCATATATTGAGCAGCCTATTAAAGTAAGTGGTATGTCAGTCAAACAATTAGAAGTTTTTTTAATACAACAATTAAAGCCAGATGTGTATATTAATCCAAGTATTCAGATCTCTGTTACTGAATACAGGCCCTTCTTTGTTAATGGTCAGGTTAATAGTCCTGGAGGCTATCCATTTCAACCAGGATTAAATGTAAGCAAAGCAATTACATTGGCTGGGGGTTTAACAGAGCGAGCCTCTGAATCCAGTATCTATGTGGTAAGGGCAACAGATAGTACCGAATCAAAAATAAAAGTGCAGTTGAATGACAAAGTCTTCCCCGGGGACGTACTCAGCATTGAAGAAAGTTTTTTTTAGGAGATAGCAAACCCCATGGATGACCAACTTCGTTCATTAATATCAGAAAGTAATAACAACGATGACTCAATCGACTTGATGGAATATTGGCGTATTGTTGATCGCTTTAAATGGCGCATTGTTACATTTACTATGATTGTAACGCTAGTTGCAACTTTGTACTCTTTATCACTCATACCTCAATATTCGGCAACTGTAAAATTAATGATCGAGGCGGAAAAGGCTAACACTGTATCTGTTCGTGAAATATACGATGTTAATGATAGTAACCGAACCTACTATATGACTCAGTTTGAGATTTTAAAATCTAAACAGATGGCAGAAAAAGTAATAAAGGAGTTAGATTTACTCTCTAAGCCTGAATATGATCAACTTATACCTAAAATTTCAGAGTTACATGGTGTTAGTACAGAATCTGTAATTAGTTATTTGAACACTGGTGTTGGTACTAGTGATAATGCAGTTTCTGAAGCTGAGGTCGAACGACTAGCACTTCAAAGTGCTACTGAGATATTTCTAAATAAGCTATCTTTTCAGCCCATTAGAAACACACAGCTTGTCAATATTACTTATGATTCAGCAAATCCAAAATTAGCTGCAGAAGTTGCTAATGGGCTTGCTGAGGTTTATATAAGAAGTTTCTTAGAGTCAAAACTTGAAATGGAAGCAAAGGCCTCAGCTTGGATGAATGAGCGAATGACAACCATTAAAGAAAAGTTAAATGTCGCTGAATCGGATCTACAAGCCTATTTAGAAAAAGAGGGGCTTGTTGATGTTCGTGGCGTCTCGAGTTTGGCACAAAGGGAATTAGATGACCTATCCTCTCAGTTGAGTAGTGCTCGTGCGAGAGTGAGTCAATCAAAGAATATTAATGATTTAAGTTCCAATATAGAACAGTCAATTGATGATTTAATGAGAATTCCAGACGTCATAAATCACCCTGTTGTGAGGCAGGTTAAGAATGCTGAAATTCAAGCAAACCAACGGATTTCTGAATTGAGTCAACGATATGGACCAAAACATTTGAGAATGATAGCTGCTCATGCTGAATTAGACTCTGTAACTGCAACACTTGAATCAGAAGTTAGAAAGTTAGTAGAAGGAATAGCAACTGAATATAGAACCGCTGTTGCTAATCGAAAAGCAATAGAAGATAAATTGAATAAGGCGAAAAGTGACTTTCAGAAATTATCTGGTGTTGAGCGTGAATATAAGCGCTTGCAATCCGAAGTTCAGATAAATCAAGAACTCTATAGTACATTTTTTACTCGTTTAAAAGAAACGTCAGAGACAACTGGCTTTCAAACTGCCAACGCACGCATACTTGATAGGGCAACTCCACCACCTTGGCCTTCAAAGCCGAGTAAAAAGAAGATAGTAGCTATTGCAATGCTTGTCGCATTTGCGTTTGCAGTAGGATTAGCATTTTTATACGACTTCCTTAGTGCAGGTATTCGTAGTTTAGATGACATTGAAAAACGTCTCCGTCAAAGAATGCTTGGTTTAATTCCTCTACAAAAATTAAAGAAGGGGGAAGAACTACAAAATGACTTATTCTTCGATAAGAATGCTAAAGGTTTTTCGGAAGCCATAAGGACGATAAGAACTTCCCTATTAATGTCGCAAATGGAGAAAACACCTAAGATTATAGCAATAACTTCTTCAATACCTGGTGAAGGAAAGTCTACTTTAGCAACTAATTTAGCATTTGCTTTGGGTCAAATGGAACGAGTACTTCTTATAGATGCTGATTTAAGGCGTCCTTCTTTAGGTAAACGTTTCGGGTATCCTCCTTATCAACCAGGCCTGTCTAATTTAATAGCCAACACAGCGAATCTAAGTTCATGCATTATGCGTGATGCAAAGTCAGGAATTGATTTATTGGTTGCAGGTGCAATTCCACCAAATCCTCAGGAATTATTATCTTCCGATTTAATGAAAACAGCGATGAAACTTCTTTCAGCCAAGTATGATCGAATTATAATCGATACGGCGCCGACGCAAGCAGTTTCTGATTCCTTAATAGTTTCTACCCATGCTGATGCGATGATTTATGTAGTTAAAGCGGACAGTACGCATTACAAGAATATTAAAGCCGGTATTGGTCGATTACTTCAGATTGGTGCTAATGTTGCTGGTGTTGTGTTGAATCAGGTTGATCTTGAGCAATCAGCCAAATACGGTGATTACGAAGGCTACTATGACCAGTATGGCTATAATGAAGATTCAAATCAGGTGGCTGAATCCCAGCCTCGAGCTGAAGATATTGAGGAAAGCTCGGATCTAAACCAACCTCCCAAATTCAAATGATTGATCTACACTGTCATTTATTGCCTGGCATAGATGATGGTGCAGCCACCATGGATGAGGCGGTTGACCTCGCCAAGCATGCTGTTCAGGCGGGTATAAAGCACAGTGTTCTAACCCCACATTTGCATCTTGCACGTTATGAAAACTTTGCAGATGAAATTTCTTCTGCGCGCGATGAATTTCAAGCTAAGTTAGATGAGCAAGGTGTAAAGCTAACATTGGGCTATGCAGCCGAAGTGCGTATTTGTCCTGAAATGATGTTTTGGATAGAGCAGAAGAAGATTCCATTCCTTGGTAACTACGAAGGTTACGACATATTATTGCTCGAGTTACCCCACAATCAGGTGCCGCCTGGTTGTGATAATTTAGTGCGCTGGCTTATAGACAGAAATATTAGACCTATGGTTGCTCATCCTGAGCGAAATAAAGAAATTATGGCGAATCATTCCAGAATTATGCCCCTAGTAAATGCAGGGTGTTTGGTGCAACTCACTGCGGGTGCAGTTGCGGGGAAATTTGGCAGTGCGAGTCAGGAAACAGCGAAGTACATTCTGGAGCAGGGTATGGCGACAATTTTAGCTTCTGATGCGCATAATTTGAAACATCGGCCTCCGGAATTGGAGCATGGTAGGCAGCAGGTTGAGCAGTGGTTGGGTGAGGCTAAATCTTGGGAGATGGTTTTGGATAAGCCTATGGAGATTGCGCGGGCACAGTTTGAGCATTAGTTTTGGTGCTGTAGGTCGGTCTTTAGGCCGACGCGGTGATGGCAAAAGAATGGTATGACAGCGTCGGCC
>Ga0316202_10002400_pt1 | contig 12391 bp, 7 predicted proteins | sample 3monrhotite_MG_FD_204934 | JGI IMG/M metagenome (GOLD analysis project Ga0316202, IMG submission 204934) | Microbial mat bacterial communities from mineral coupon in-situ incubated in ocean water Damariscotta River, Maine, United States -... | ecosystem: Environmental > Aquatic > Marine >... | reverse complement strand
CGGTTTTCAAACAGTTCAGGGAAATATTTTAGCCCGTCGCGTATCGGATTGGCTGCTGTTGCCCCCAGACCACAGTGGGAGTGGCATGCAACCAGTCCGGAAGTGTGTTTGATCTCTTTGATATCACGAGCCGTAGCATGACCGTTGCATAGCTTGTCCATGCCATTCTTGAGTAACTGTGTGCCGACCCGGCAGGGTGTACAGAAGCCGCAGCTTTCATGCGCAAAGAAGTGGCTGAAGTTGGCTATGACAGCTAGCAGATCACGGTCTCTATCGAAGATCATAAACGAACCACCGGTAGCCAGGTCTTCAAATGCGATGTGGTGCTCGAAGTGATCGGACCCAATCAGTTTTCCTGCAGGTCCACCGATCTGTACGGCCTGTACATGCTCCGCACCTGCATCATCAAGGACCTGCTGTACGGTGATGCCGAATGCATATTCGTAGATGCCCGGACGTGCACAGTCGCCGGATACCGAGAGCAGCTTGCTACCCTTGGACTGCCAGGTGCCATGACTCTCAAACCAGTCGTGGCCGTGCAGCACGATTTTTGCGGCTGCCGCCAGTGTTTCCACGTTATTCACAACGGTGGGTTCTCCCCAGAGCCCACTTGTGACCGGGAAGGGCGGACGTATGCGTGGAATGCCGCGTTTCTCTTCGATCGATTCAATCAGGGCAGATTCCTCACCACAGATATAGGCACCGGCTCCGACCACGATAGCGATATCAAAGCTCTGCCCGAGCATATTGTGTCCCAACAGTCCTGATTCACGCCGGTTTTGCAAAGTGGCTTCCAGAGCCTCCAGCATATAACGGTATTCACCGCGCAGATAGAGGTAACCCTGTGTGGCACCGATAACAGAAGCGCAGATGCTCATGCCTTCAAATACCTCATCGGCATGGCTGTTGAGCAGGACACGATCCTTGAATGTGCCCGGTTCACCTTCATCAGCATTGCATACCACATAACGGGTCTGACTTTCTGCATCACGGCAGAAACGCCATTTCATACCGGTAGCGAAACCTGCACCACCGCGCCCTTTCAGACCGGAGTTGGTGATCTCATCGAGTATCTCATCGGAACTGCGGCCTTCCATGGCTTTCAGTGCAGATCCCGGCTCAAAGGATTCGCTCAGTAGTAGCCCCTCTTTACGGATGTTGTTGCCGATCTTAAACCAGCTGGCAGGCCAGCAGGAAAAATCCGTATCCGATTCAACCAGCTCTGCCATGTGATCAATCACATCGCTGGAGATCGAGGTCACTGTGCGGCCGTTGACCAGAGCCGAAGGGCCGTGATCGCACATGCCGATGCAGGATGCCTGAGATATGGAAACGCGTCCGTCAGCACGTGTTTCATCGGGTATCACGTTTAATCTTTCACAAAGCCGGGACATCATATCCAGAGCACCGCAGCTGGTGCAGTTGCTGAACAGGATATCAAAAGATCCACGCGGCTGACGATGGAAAAAGGCATAGAACTCGACCACGGATTCTACCTGTGCGCGTGGTAGCTTCAGCTTTTCGGCAATGCTTTTGATGGCCTCATCGGAGATGTATCGTGCTCGCTGCTGCTCATCAAAAAGTACATGCAGCAGGTGATTGGAGCTGTTGCGTTTGTTTTCAGTTGTCATGGCTAATCCATTGAAGGTTTGTTTTCACCATTATAACAACAATCACTCATCTTGTAAGTGGCTATTTAGGATGAGTGGCAGAATGAGACGTGGGCTGCTGCAATCACAGCTTGACCAAGGGATAGGCCGCCATCATGGGTCGGCAGCTGCCTGTGTTGCAGTGCAGGCAGGCCCTTTTTCTGCAGTGTTGCCGCAAGGCCAGTGGAGAGCAGGCGGTTCTGGAATACGCCACCTGAGAGGGCAATGGAATCAAAGTGGTGTGCTTCTTTTAACTTGAGAGTCACCGCACTCAGAGCGTGGATCAGGGTGTGATGGAAACGCGATGCGATGATTGCTGCCTCGGTGCCCCGTTGAAGGTCTCTCAATAGCTCCAGCCACATCGGTTGCCAGTTCAGTTGCAGGCATAGGCCTTCATCAATGCTGTATGCGTAGGTTTTGGTTTCATGCTCGAAACAGGTGGAAGCAAGCTGCTCCAGCGCGATGGCAGCCTCTGCCTCAAAGCCCACTTTCTCGCGACAGAGACCGAGGGTGGCTGCAACAGCATCGAAGAGTCGGCCGCATGAGGAGGCTTGTGGTGCATTCAATCCCCTGTCGATCATGGTCTGCAGCATCTGAACCGGTTTGCTTTTGAGGAATTGTATGATCTCTATGTCGGTGAATCTGTCGAATACCTGTTCCCGGATCGGTAGCAGGTGTGCCATGGTATTGCGCCATGGTTCATGAATAGCGGCCGCCCCACCGAGCATGGCGGCAGGTTTGAAGCAGGCCAGACGCTGGAATCCGTGATAATCGGCCAGCAACAGCTCACCACCCCAGATGCTGCCGTCATCTCCGAATCCCAGCCCGTCCAGCGCAATACCCAATACCGGTTTTGAATTGATCGGCAGGCCGTTATCGGCCATGACCGATGCAATATGGGCATGGTGATGTTGTACGGCTGTGATTTTGACTCCATGTTCCCGGGCCAGTTTCTGGCCCCATTGCGCGGAGAGGTAATCCGGATGCCTGTCGATGACGAGATGTGCAGGTGTTTTTTTTTTGAATACGGCATCCACCTGATCGCTGAAATGCCGGTAGATGCTTTCCTGTTCGAGATCACCGATGGCCTCTGTGATGGCAGCCTTGCCACGGGAGACCCGACAGATACTGCTTTTCAGCTCCCCGCCCAGTGCCAGTATATCCGGTGCTGCCTCAAATCCTTCAGGCAGCGGGAGGGCGATGGAAAAGGGGTTCTCCATGTTTAGCAGATGCGCGGTAGCTGTTCGCCAGCCAGCCAGTCCACCACACGCTGACCACCGAAGGCGGTCTGCATAACAACCAGATGACGATCGTCCTCAGTGACGGCTCCGATGATGGCGGCATTCAGGCCTTGCGGGTGCTGCTGCATCACGGTCAACAGTGTCTCGGCAGATGCTTCAGGGCAGATACAGACCATCTTGCCCTCATTGGCGATATACAAAGGGTCAAGGCCGAGCAGTTCACAGGCGGCTTTCACTTCTATACGTATGGGGATCTTTTCTTCTTTTATGTGTATACCCACAGCAGATTGCCTGGCCATCTCGTTGAGTGTGGTAGCCAGCCCTCCACGGGTGGGGTCGCGCAGGCAGTGGATATCCGGTACAGCTTCAACCATTGCTGCGACCAGTGTGTGCAGGGCTGTAGAATCGGAAACCATACTGGTTCCGAATTCCAGCCCTTCACGGCTGGAGAGGATGGCAACACCATGATCGCCGATAAAACCGCTTAAAATGATGGCATCGCCGGGCTCTGCACGTTCTGCCGATATATGGATACCTTCAGGCAGCAGGCCGATGCCGGTTGTGCTGATGAACACACCGTCACCCTTACCGCGTTCAACCACTTTGGTATCACCGGTGATAACCGGTACACCTGCATCGCGGCTGGCTTTTGCCATGCTGGTCACAATACGATCCAGATCGGCAAGCGGAAAACCCTCTTCGAGTATGAATGAGGCGGAAAGGTAGAGTGGTACGGCCCCGGATGTGGCTACATCGTTGATGGTGCCATGTACAGAGAGGGAGCCGATATCACCGCCGGGAAAGAAGAGGGGGGAGACAACATGGGCATCGGTGCTGATCACCATACGTCCCGCCTTGACTTCAAAAGCACTGGCATCGTTTCCCCGGCGCAGAAGATCGTTATCCAGATGCCGGATAAACAGCTCCTCAATCAATGTGGCAGATGCTCTGCCGCCACTGCCATGAGCCATCTCAATGACACCGTTTTTTATATCCAGTCTGCTCACTGTTTTACCACCTCTGTTCCCGAATGCACTTATCGATGTCTCCCATAAGCATAATAGGCAGCACACGCGCCCTCGGATGAGACCATGCAGGCGCCTTTGGGCTCTTCCGGTGTGCAGGCGGTGCCGAACAGGACACAGGCATCGGGATTGCTGATACCGCTCAGGACGGCAGGGCAGATACAGCCCTTGATATCCGCTGATCTGATCTCCTGCATATCGAAGCGTTTCTCCGCATCGAAATCGCCATACTCCAGCTTGATGCGCAGGGCACTATCGGGCAGTTGCCCCAGACCCCGCCATTCGAACAGTGGCCGCAATTCAAAGACCTCATCCATCAGGGCCTGTGCCTTTGTGTTGCCGCTAGCGGTGACCAGACGTGTGTACTGATTCTCCACATCGCTTCGACCCTCATTGATCTGGCGTACCAGCATCAATGTGGATTGAATCACATCCAATGGTTCAAAGCCTGCAATGACCAGAGGCATCTGATACTGCTTGCAGCAATCGGCGTAGGCATGGCTGCCGATAATCGTACTGACATGCGAGGGGCCGAGGATGCCATCGATCTTTGCATCTCCGGCGGAAAGGATATGGGCCATTGCCGGTGGTGTTTGCACATGGTTACAGTAGACGCTGAAGTTGGTCAGTTGCATGGCACTGGCGGTTTTCAGTACAGCCGCAGTTGGTGGCGTGGTGGTTTCAAAACCGATAGCAAAAAATACGACCTGTTTGTCCGGATTGTTGCGGGCAATATTTAGCGCATCGGTGGGTGAATAGATCATGCGGATATCCGCACCGCGCGCTTTCGCCTTGTGCAGACTGTCGCGTTTGCCTGTCGGTACACGCATCAGATCGGCATAGCTGCAGAGGATAACATCGTTCTCTTCTGCCAGTTTGATCGCAGCCTCTATGCGGCCTGCCGGCAGTACGCAAACCGGGCAGCCGGGGCCATGTACGAACTGCAGATTATCCGGCATCAGATCAATGATACCAAAACGGAAAATCGCATGGGTGTGACCACCGCAGAACTCCATCAGCCTGTATGTGCGAACAGGCCTGACTTCGGTCTTGATCAATGCTGCAAGCGCCTGTGCGGTCTCCCTGTCACGGAACTCATCGACGTATTTCATGCTTCTGTTTCCTGAGCACGCAATTCCGAGAATAGGGCCAGTGTTTTTTCCGCCTCCTCTGGATCGATGCGCTCCAGTGCAAAGCCCACATGTACCAGCACATAATCACCGATGGCAATCTCATCCAGCAGTTGGGTGGAGACCTCTTTGCGGATGCCATCAAGTTCAACGACGGCAGTGGAGGCTGCACTATCCAGTGATTCAACTCGGGTAGGGACTGCCAGACACATCAGCTGACCGTGCCCTGATCGGTGATGCCGGTCTGTGCCAGGGTCTGATTAAGTTTGATCCAGTTCAGCCAGTTGCTCATACCCTCACCGGTTGTGGCGGAGAGTTGCAGGATCTTGATGCCGGGATTGATGCGGCGGGCATAGTCACAGCAGGCCTCCAGATCGAAATCGACATAGGGCAGCAGATCGATTTTGTTCAATATCATCAGATCAGCGGCATGGAACATATCCGGATACTTCAACGGTTTATCTGCACCTTCGGTAACAGAGAGGATCACCACCTTGCTTGCCTCACCGAGATCGAAAGCGGCGGGGCAGACCAGGTTGCCGACATTTTCGATAAACAGGGTGCTGCCGGTCGCAGGTTTCAGCTCATCCAGCGCGTGGCCCACCATATGGCCGTCAAGATGACACCCTTTGCCGGTATTGATCTGAATCGCTTTCACACCGGTTGCCCGGATGCGATCGGCATCCACGCTGGTCTGCTGGTCACCCTCAATTACAGAGACAGGGGAATCGCTATCCAGTGCCTTGATCGTTTCAGTGAGCAGCGTGGTTTTGCCTGCTCCCGGGCTGGATACCAGATTCAGCGTCAGGATACCGCGTTCATTGAACCAGCGGCGATTGGCCGTCGCATATTGATTGTTCTTGGAGAGGATGTCTTTTTCAATACTCACCAGGCGTGCCTGATCCATACCCGCTACATGCACACCGGCTTCACCCAAGCTGTAATCATGATGACCGTGCCCATGGGAGTGGTCATGCGTATGATCGTGGGCATGTTCATGGGGGTGTTCGTGAGAATGGCCATGCTCCTGATCTTCACCGCAACCGCATACTGTACACATTATTCAACCTCTACATGTTTGATTCGCATCTCGTCACCCTGCCTGATCTCAATCGGATAGTGTTCGCAGAGTGGGCAGCCATCGAAGCGCTGACTGATCTCGACTTCACTTGAACAGGTGGCACACCACCCCTTGCCGGGAACCTCATCAATCTCCAACCGGGCACCTTCGACCATCGTACCTTTGGCCACGGCATCAAAAGCAAAGGCCATCGCTTCGGCCTCTACACAGGAGAGTCTGCCTATCTCAAGCCGGACTGCTTTTACCCTGCTGTACTGCTTAATCACAGCCTGTTCCTCGACGGTCTCGATAATACCTTCGCAAAGTGACAACTCATGCATGTCTGTTTCTCGCTGCGCTGCCACTCATGCCCATAGATCACATCCTAGTTGATCTGTAATCTCCCGCAATGCGCGATGTATTTATAAGCCACACCTGCTTGCTGATCTTGGAAAGTGCCTCAAATCGGAGACAGCCAGGTGGCCTGCGATCACCTGTCCGAATGCATCAATGACTGGCCACTTTTAGTCCCGATGGTGTAAAAAAATCAGGATCAGACTGAGGTTGATTTGCCCGGTGTATGAATCCTCACTTCTGATTGGCGATGGTTTTGAAATCTGGAGTCAGGCGACCAAATAAGCACAAGAGTTTAACATTGTACTTGTTCGGGGGGGATTACCGTTCCAGACGACGACTTGATTGGATGCGGTTAAGGTACCTGTAAAGCTTCAGCAGCACCACAGATGATGGGCTGATCTCTCTGTATCAGCCGGCTTTACATACGTGCCCCCCGGCAATCCCCCCAAGCTATTCCAAATCCAGCTCATCAACAAAGACACCCACGATGCGGACAGGATTGGATATCCAAGATATTTATCGATTATTTCGGGAAGTAGAGCATCCTGTGTTCGGCTTTTACCTTCGATGAAACGTTTCTTCGAAACGCCCCCTGATTCCGGATGATTACATCCTATCAGGCTTTACGTTTTACACAGCCTGAGTCAAAAGCGGCCGTTCGATTGTGGTGTTTTGGTGACATCTAATATTTTACGGGCAAGTCCATCACCTGTTATTTAGGGTTGTTCGAATTAATTGCGATAATTTAGTGAAAGCAAAAGGTTTACTTAGTACAAAAATAGTGTCTAAATCACCATCTTCTAAGGCACGGTCTTTATCATAACCGGTCATGAAAATAATGGGCATATTTTTTCCTGATTGTCGTATAGAAGTGGCTAGCTCTACCCCGCCCATAATTGGCATAACAATGTCTGTGAGAAGAAGATCAAATTTATGCGAGTTAAGCTTAATAGTATTCATAGCCTCCTCACCATTACCAGCCACTACAATTTGATAACCAAGCTCGCTTAATGCCTCACCAGTTGCCTGACGCATATCCTCATCATCATCAACAAGAAGTATTGTCTCGCCTTGCCCCTGGATCGTCGCATCTGATATTTTGCTGATGACTTCGACCTGCTGTTCTAACTTCGGCAGATAGACCTTAAAGGTTGCTCCTTTATCTATAGCACTTTCCAGTTCAATCACTCCATGGTGCTGTTGCACTACCCCAAAGACCATGGAAAGACCAAGTCCTGTTCCTTTGCCTGCGCCCTTTGTAGTGAAAAATGGCTCAAAGATCCTGTTCTGCTTTTCTATTGGGATACCATGGCCATTATCCGACACAGTTAGTTGAATAAACTTCTCTGCCTTGAGGTCGGGGTGCGTCCTTCTGAACAATTCATCTGCACAAAATGATTCAACCTTACAGTCGATTGTTGGTTGAGAGGTGTCAGCAAGTGCATCATTTGCATTATTCAGCAGATTCAGAATTAACTGTTGCAACTGCGTAGCATTCCCTTCCACAAATATCCCTTGTGTAGTAGTACTATGTTTGAAATTGATGTTTTCAGGAATACCACTGCGAGCAAGCTTTATTGCCTCTTTAAAGAACGGGGTGAATTCAAAGGTTTTCATCTCCACTTTATCTTTACGAGAGAAAGCGAGCATTTGCTTGATCATGTCCGAAGCCCGATTACTCAGGGCTTCTATATTTTCGAGCTTTTCGATGGTTACTTTTTTATCATCAACTTTTCTCTTTGCCAGGAATACATTGCCTGTAATGCCTGACAGCATGTTGTTGAAGTCATGGGCAATACCTCCCACTAATGTTCCAATAGCCTCCATTTTTTGTGCCTGGTGATACTTGGCTTCAAGTTCTTGATATTCAGTCATGTCTTGCTGTAGTGAAACATAGTGGGTTGTTTTACCCTTCTCATCATAGATCGGTGCAATAGATGTCATTGCCGGATAGAAACTGCCATCCTTTCTTTTATCAATCAGCGTACCACTCCAGGTATCACCAGCAGCAATCGTTTCCCATAATGCTTTGTAATAAGATGGATCTTGAGCCTCACTTTTAAGAATGGATGGTTTTTTACCTATGGCCTCTTCTGAATGGTAGCCTGTGATTTTTGTAAATGCTGAATTCACATATTCTATTGTGCCCGATGTGTCAGTGATCATTACTCCTTCACCACCCTGCTCAAGAGCTTGTGAAAGCTTATGTAGCTTTTTATTACTTTGTTCAAGTTTTCTGGTTGAATAATGGGCAAATAAAGAGAATGCGAGTAGAAAAAACATCACAGTAGTTCTGAAATATATCTCAAGAGGTGATGGACGAAAAAGTTCCTCCAAAAATTCTTCTTCCTTGAAGAAGTACACATCGACGAATGCATCAAGTGGCCATATGACAAGCATTCCTAATAGGCCAAAAATATAAAATCTATACTTGTTCATAAGGGTATCTCTTTAGTGGAGTCGGAAATTTTCACTGGTGAAAGATAGAGATGTAAAATCAGAAAGGAAGAAGCAATATATGGAGGCATTATCTCAGGCTTTGCCAGAGGGTTTCCAGTTTTTTCAGGGATACGGGAACAGAGGTTTTCAGTTCCTGTGCGAAGAGGGAGACGCGCAGCTCTTCGAGTTGCCAGCGGAATTCAGTCAGAGGTGCTGTGTCTATCTGGGTTTTCTGCATTGCTTCAAGGCGGCTGGTGTAGTTGCCCCATAGACGTTGAATCGCATCGGCATGTGTTTTGTCCTGTTTGAGGTTGCGGCCTGCTTTGGAAAGTCGCACTTTCGCAGCTTCAATAAAGCGGGGGAAATGGGCCAGCCATGCGGCTGGTGTCTGGCCGACAAAACCGGGGTAAACAAGGTGGTTCATCTGGCGGCTAATATCATCCACGACAGGTTTGAGCTGGGCAGCTTTAACATTTCCAAGCATCGCTACCAGTTCACTATGAACGCTGAGAGCAGCGGAAACATGGTCGGCAAGCGCACTTGTCTGCTTCATGATTTTGGCACGACCGGCATCAAGGCGTCGTGCGAATGCATCTTCGCTGTATGGAAGCGGTTCGTTTAAAAACAGCTCATCAAAGGCGGCTTCAATCAGTTCATCCTTGAGGCTGGCCGGATTACCGATCAGCGCATAGTTGAGCGCCATTTTCTGTAGTTGCGGGGTGGTCTTCTTTAACATCTGCACCTGCTGATGCAGGTGTAACATAAACAGCTTTCTCAACCCCTTCTTCATGGTTTGGGCTGCTTCATTGCGGCTTTCAAAGATGCGGATTGAAACGCTCAGTCCGTCATCATGAAGTGCAGGGAAGAATTGCAGTTGTAGTCCACCGCGTTTGCTGGTTACTGACTCCTGCAGGTCGCCGAAATCCCAGCGGGTAATGCCGCTGCGCTCCAGTTGCTGTACTGTATCAATAGCTTGCAGGCTTTGACGAGAGCTTGCCGCATATTTCTGTTGCAGTGCCCTGAGATCAGGGCTGCTCTCCACGATTTTCCCATGTTCATCGAGCACGCTGAACTTCATATTCAGGTGAGCAGGCAGGGCGTCGATATTCCAGTCGTTCCGGTGCGGTTTTGTACCGGCCATGCGGCCAAGCTCAGCGGCAAAGGATTCCAGCAGCTCTCCGCGGGCAAATGACATACTCTCTATAGCTGCCTGAGCAAACTGCGGTGCAGGGACAAAGTTCCGGCGCAAGGCCTTGGGTAGACTTTTGATCAGCAGAATCAGTTTTTCCTGCAGCATGCCCGGCACCAGCCACTCGAAACGGCTGGCCGATAGCTGGCCCAGTACCGGCAGTGGTACCATCAGCGTGATGCCATCGGCTTTATGGGTCGGGTCGAAGTGATAGCGGTATTTCAGTCTGAGTTTGCCGTCCGTGTACTCATCAGGCAGTGCAGCAGCATCAAGGGCTCCTGCATCGTGATGCAGCAGATCCTTCTTGTCGAGATAGAGCAATTTAGGCTGTTTCTGCTCTGTTTTTTTGCGCCACTGCTCAAATAGTTTTCCGCTGCATACATCATCAGGGATGATGGCATCGAAGAAATTGAAGATGACTTGCTCTTCGGCCATCAGATCGCGACGTCGTTGTTTGGCTTCGAGCTTTTCAAGCTCGGAGATCAGGCGCCGATTAAAAGAGAAGAACTTTCCGTGCGTACGGAACTCAAATTGTACCAGTGCATGGCGGATGAACAGTTCACGTGAAAGTTCCGTATCTATCGGTCCATAGTGCACCCTGCGTTTGTTCACCACGGGCAGACCGTAGAGTGTGGTTTTCTCGAAAGCTGCAACCTGGGCGCGTTTGCTCGACCAGTGCGGTTCACTGTAACTGCGCCGGATCAGATGCGGCGCAAGTGTTTCCAGCCAGGCCGGATCAATAGCAGCAGCAGATCGGCCATAGAGACGGGTGGTTTCGACAAGTTCTGCACAGACCACCCATTTTGGCGGTTTTTTGAACAGGGCTGAGCCGGGGAAGAGTGCAAACCTTAGGCCGCGTGCACCGAGATACTGTTTTTTCTCCACATCGTAAAATCCGATATGGCTTAACAGCCCAGCCAGCAGGGCGCGGTGGATTTCATCCGTTTTTGCAGGCTGAGCATTGGGTGTCATCTTCATTTCACGGGCTATGCCAAGCAGCTGCCCATGCAGATCATGCCATTCCCGCAGTCTGATATAGGAAAGAAAGCGATCATGGCAGAGCTTGCGCAGCTTTGAACGGGAAAGATGGCGTGCCTGTTCGTGATACCACGCCCACATTTTCAGCCAGCTCACCAGGTCAGATGCCGGATCAGTAAATTCACGATGTTTTGTGTCGGCCTGTTGCTGTTTATCCATCGGCCTTAAGCGCGGATCCTGAACCGACAGGCCTGAAGTGATAATCAGCATCTCATGCAGCGCGCGTTCCTGATCTGCCTGCAATAACATGCGGCCTATACGTGGGTCGAGCGGCAGGCGCACCAGTTTTCTTCCTATAGGTGTGAGCCGTTTGCCGCTATCAACGGCCTGTAGCTCTTCCAGCAACAGGTAACCATCACGAATGGACTGTTTGTCCGGTGCATCCATAAATGGAAATCGGTTCAATTCACCCAGCCCCAGATTACTCATCTGCAGAATCACACTGGCCAGATTGGTGCGGCGAATTTCCGGATCGGTCTGTTCAGGTCGTTGATTGAAATGATCTTCGGAGTAGAGGCGAATACAGGTGCCTGCTGCGACGCGACCACAACGGCCTGCACGCTGATTGGCAGAGGCCTGTGATACCGCTTCGATTGGTAAACGCTGTACTTTTGTACGCACGCTATAGCGACTGATACGGGCTAGCCCCGAATCAATGACGAAACGAATACCGGGTACGGTCAGCGAAGTTTCGGCCACATTGGTTGCCAGCACGATGCGGCGGCCGGCATGCGACTGGAATACACGATCCTGTTCAGCAGGCGACAGGCGCGAAAGTAGCGGGATGACCTCGGTATGTTCCATTTTATGCTGCTGCAGCAGTTCGGATGCCTCGCGGATTTCACGCTCGCCCGGCAGAAAAACAAGAATGTCTCCCATAGGGTCAATCATGGCTGCTTCATCAACGGCATCGGCAATGGCCTGAGGCAGATCACGATCCCGGTCATCATCATCGCCCTGTATGGGGTGATATACTATATCCACCGCATAGTTGCGCCCGGAAACTTCGATAACGGGTGCTTTATCAAAGAACTCCGAGAAACGGGCTGTGTTAATGGTTGCCGAGGTGATGATGACCTTCAGATCAGGACGTTTGGGCAGCAGTTGTTTGAGATAACCGAGCAGAAAATCGATATTAAGACTGCGCTCGTGTGCCTCATCAATAATGATGGTGTCATAAGCCAAAAGCAGGGGATCGCCTTGAACTTCAGCCAGCAGAATTCCATCGGTCATCAGTTTGATGTATGACTCTTTACGGGTGTG
>Ga0316202_10002398_pt1 | contig 12404 bp, 8 predicted proteins | sample 3monrhotite_MG_FD_204934 | JGI IMG/M metagenome (GOLD analysis project Ga0316202, IMG submission 204934) | Microbial mat bacterial communities from mineral coupon in-situ incubated in ocean water Damariscotta River, Maine, United States -... | ecosystem: Environmental > Aquatic > Marine >... | reverse complement strand
CGGTTTATATCCACACGCAAAACGTGTTGGTAATTTACTCTTTTTATCGGGTGTTGGTCCTCGTCAAGCAGGTAGCGATATTATTCCCGGTGTTGAACTCGATCAGCACGGAAATATTGTTAGCTATGACATTGAAGCACAGTGCCATAGCGTTTTTCAAAATATAAGTACCATTTTAACAGCCGCTAATGCAAGTTGGTTAGATTTAGTTGATGTTACCGTTTTCCTCACTAACATGAATGATGACTTTGCCACTTACAATCGCATTTATGCTGAGTATTTTAGCGACAATCAACCTTGTCGTACTACCGTTGAAATAAACAAATTGCCAACACCAATCGCTATAGAATTAAAGTGCATAGCTGCTCTAACAACTAGCAATGAATAATGGAGTAACCTGATGAGTTTTTCTTATGTAGCACCCTTTAATATACATGCTTGGGTTGATGAACACCGCCATTTACTTAAACCGCCAGTATGTAACAAACAAATATTTGAGCAAGACGACTTTATTGTCATGATCGTGGGTGGACCAAATAATCGCAACGATTATCACTATAACGAAACCCCTGAACTTTTTTATCAACTTGAAGGTGAAATGATCTTAAAAGTTGTTGATGATCAAGCTGGCGAACTTACCTTTAAAGACATTTCCATAAAAGCGGGCGAGATATTTTTGCTACCGCCTAAAATGCTACATTCTCCACAACGCTTTGCTAATAGTGTTGGTTTAGTGGTTGAACAAAAACGTGCTGACAATCAAGAAGATGCTTTATATTGGTTTTGCAAAAACTGTCAAAATGCGTTGTACAATGAAAATTTTTTACTTGCGAATATTGAAACAGATTTACCAATAGTGTTTAAAAACTTTTTTGATGAGCTAAAACATTGTACTTGCCAACAATGCGGCACAATCGCCAGTAAAAATTAGTAACGTTATTGATTATAAAGATACTGAAACAAGCTCAGCATGACGAAATAATAACTAAACGCCGTCATCCTGACGAAGGTCAAGATCTTTAACTAGCAACTTAGTATTTAGGTAATACATTATGAAAATCACCGTTGAATTACTAAATCAGCGTTATCAAATAAACCACAACTTTAGCTGGAATTTAGCGATCCCGTTAAACTTTAATCATCAACAGCCGAACCATTTTAATGCTGATATTGCCTGCGCAAAACCAATGCAAACAGGTGGTTTTATTGGCGATACTACACAGGGAGGTAGTTGTAATGTTAACGAATTACAGCTTAACCCTCATTGCAACGGTACACATACCGAAACAATCGCCCATATTTGCGATTTTGATGCACCATTAAGTTTAATGTTGAGCGAAATTAACATTCCGAGTTTACTTCCTTGCGCCTTAATTTCTATTACCCCCGAATTAGCAAGCACAATGAATGAAAGCTACAGCCCTGAATTTGAACTAAACGATAAAATTATTACCCGTGCCACGCTAGAACAAGCACTGAATAGTTTTGATAACGAACAATCAAACGCAGTAGTTATTCGCACTTTACCGAATGAGCTAAATAAACAAGGCGAGCATTACCATAGTGATAACCAACCAGCCTTTTTTAGTCATGAAGCTATTATGTATTTGAATGAACGTGGTGTTGAACATTTAATTGTTGATTTACCCTCAATAGATCGCCTGCATGATGATGGGTTAATGACCTGCCACCATCTATTCTGGCAAGTTATCGAAGGCGCGCATCAACCAAGCCCAAATAGCTTAATTAATAAAACCATTACTGAAATGGCTTATATCGATAATCAGATTAATGATGGTTTTTATTTTTTGAATTTACAAACGCCAGCTTTTGTTAACGATGCCGCACCAAGTAGGCCAGTATTATATCCGGTGGAGCTACTTGAAAGCTTAGATACTGAAACAAGCTCAGCATGACAAGATAAAGTAAAACGTAGCATGAAACTATCATCCTTACATGAAACTGTACCGTCATCCTGACGAAGGTCAGGATCTAATAAAGTGAATAGCTAACACTCCAATAACTAAAAATATAAATTAAAAACAAGAAGAACAACTATGAACATATACAGCGTAGTGCATGCACAACAACTCGATAACCAAGATCCTCTCGCCAACATGCGCGAACAATTTTCTATCCCAAAACAAGCGAATGGCAACGATGAATATTACTTTACCGGTAACTCGCTTGGCTTACAGCCAAAACTAGCTAGAGAACATGTAATAGAATTTTTAGATGCATGGCAGCAACGTGGCGTTAAAGGTCACTTTGAAGGTGAATTTCCGTGGATGCCATACCATGAATTTTTAACCGAACAAGCCGCGTTGTTGGTTGGCGGTCAGCATAATGAAGTAGTAATGATGAATTCGCTTACCGCAAACCTGCATTTAATGATGGTAAGTTTTTATCAGCCACAAGGCAAACGCACAAAAATATTAATTGAAGATCACGCTTTCCCTTCAGATCATTATGCGGTTGAATCTCAACTAAAACATCATCAACAAAATGTTGAAGACAATATGTTGTTATGGCAACCAAGAACAAACGAAGAATTACTTAACCATGACGATTTATATCAACTTATAGAACAGCATGGTGATGAAATATCGCTAATTTTATTACCTGGCGTGCAATATTACACAGGGCAAGTACTCGACATGAAAACCATTACAGCCAAAGCGCATGCTAAAGGTATAAAAGTAGGTTTTGATTTAGCCCATGCCGTTGGTAATATCGAATTATCATTGCACGATTGGCAGGTCGATTTCGCCTGTTGGTGTTCTTATAAGTATTTAAATGCTGGAGCTGGCTCGGTTGCTGGCTGTTTTGTTCATCAACAACATGCCACTAATACTGCGCTTAATCGTTTTGCTGGCTGGTGGGGACACAATAAAACTACTCGCTTTAAAATGGCGAATGATTTTCAACCTATTCCTACCGCTGAGGGCTGGCAATTATCTAATCCACCCGTGTTATCACTGGCTGCAATTCGCGGATCGTTCGATGTAATTAAAATGGCAGGCGGCATTAAAGCCTTACGAGAAAAATCTTTAAAACTCAGCCAATATATGCTCGATTTACTTGAGCAAGAATTAGTTGGAAAAATCCGAGTTATCACGCCCAAAGCAAACAACGAGCGAGGTTGTCAATTATCGTTAATGATCGATGAAAACGTGATCAACGAACTTGGTATAGACGGAAAAACAGTCTTCAACCGCATTGAAGCCAAAGGCGTAACCACCGATTGGCGAGAGCCTAATGTTATTCGCGTAGCACCAGTGTCGCTGTACAATTCGTTTAGCGACATTTATCACTTTGTTCGTATTTTAAAGGAGTGCTTACGATGAATTCAGCGATAAAAAATAAGAAAATAACGCTAGCGGGTGGCGGTTTAGTTGGCTCGCTACTCGCTTTGGTATTAGCGCGCAAAGGCTATAAGGTTGAAGTATTTGAATCACGTCCAGACTTACGAACCACAGACATCAGCGCTGGAAAATCAATTAACTTAGCATTGGCTAATCGCGGTATTAAACCACTTAACGATTTAGGTTTAATGGCTGATATTGAAAAAATGCTGATAACTATGCGTGGCCGTATGGTACATATTGACGGTGAACAAGCAAGCCTTCAACTGTACGGACAAAATGAAAACGAGGTTATTTATTCCATTTCTCGCGGTGAACTTAATGGTTACTTAATAACACAAGCAGAAAAAACAGGCTTGGTTAAATTTAATTTTAACCACCGTGTTACTGCCATAGACTTTAGTAGCCAGCAACTACATTTAATTAATAACAGCGAAGATGGCGCTTATCCAATTGAGCATCATTTTGATCTAATTTTTGGTAGCGATGGTGCAAATTCTCCGGTAAGAAAAGCGATACTTGAGCAAAGTGGCGCTTTAGCCAATTATCAAAATGATGAACAGTTACTTGATCATAGTTATAAAGAATTAACCATAAAAGCAAGCGCGGAAGGTACACACAAAATAGAGAAAAATGCGCTCCATATTTGGCCGCGCGGTAATTTTATGATTATCGCCCTACCAAACCTAGATGGCAGCTTTACCGTAACCCTATTTTTACCAATTAAAAGCTTACCGCCAACCAACAAAACAAACAGTTCCGCAGCGATGCAAATGCCTAACTTTACGACGATCAACAATAATGATGACCTTAATCAGTTTTTTAACCAACATTTTACCGACTTAAAACCACTAATCGATAATCTTGAAGCCGATTATTTCGAAAACCCCGTAGGACGCTTAGCCACAATAAAATGTTCACCTTGGTCGTTTGAAAATAAAGCGCTTATTTTAGGTGATGCCGCCCATGCAGTAGTACCTTTTCATGGACAAGGAATGAATTGCGGTTTTGAGGATTGCGACTTGGTTAATCAGTTATTACCCCATGCGAATGAATTAAGCGATAATTTTAACTGGCAAGAATTTTTTCAATCTATTGAGCAAAAACGAAAAACCAATAGCGATGCCATTGCCGACATGGCGATAGAAAATTATATAGAAATGCGAAGTAGTGTTGCGCAAGCTGATTATTTATTGAAAAAGCAATGTGCGTTTAAAATTCAACAATGGTTTCCGAAACGTTTTAGCCCACGTTATGCGATGGTAATGTTTGAACACCGACCGTATCGTGAAGCGTTTAATTTAGGAGAAAAGCATAAAAGCATGCTTAATGAATTGCTAGAAACGGTTAATAATATTGGGCAATTAACGGTTGAAATGGCAGAAAGTTTGTTAGATAAATATCAGCTTTAATGTGATTCTTAAGAGGTTTAATATAATAGAGGGATAATAAATTCAGGATCGATAAAGTTTATAAGTTTCACCTTGTCCATTTATCCCTCAAATTAAAAAAACTTAGATATATTACCTAATCATTAAAAATGTATAGCGTATTTTAGCTGGCTTCTACAGTACGCACTTAATTGCCAATTTATACTAAAGCCTTAATATTTTTTACTTTAAATTGGAAATCCACTTTAAAACGTTTAATACCTTTTAAAAGTTAACTATTTTTCCAAATATCTTCAGGTTTAAGCTTTAACACTTTACGTTTAGGTGTGGCTTTTTCAGTGACTGTCGCTTTAGGATTAACATAGATTGCTTTTGACGCTTTTGCTTTGCCTGATCTTTCTGCTGGTTTACTATAATCTTTATTTTTTGTATAAGTGTGTGCTGCGTTTTTTGCTGAAGTGTTTGCTTTTACATCCTCAGTTTTATCTGCACGCCAGCTTTGAATTTTATTCCCATAAGGCGTGTCTGAAGTATCTTCTGCTGCACTTTCCGTTATTTTCTCAGCCGTAAAGTCTATTTTTTTAGTACGTTCTACATAATACTTTTCTTGCATACCTTGTAAAAAATTACGCAATATTTGATCTTTACATTGACGATAGTGCTTGTGATCAGGTTTTCTAAATAAAGCACTTAATTCAGGTTTACTGATCCGTAAATCAGCGGTTTTTAATAACTCAATAACTTCTTCTGCTTTTAACGCAAAAGCAATTTTCAATTTAGTTAATATTATATTGTTTGTTAGTTTTTTCTCAGCAGCAGGTTGCTCACCATCACGTTTACCGCGTTTTTCATTAATAAAACCATTTAAAAAAGTAGCAAGTTGCACATCAGTACAATTAACATAATCGCTATCATCTTCTTTTTTCAACCAATTACACACCAGCTCTCGTGTTACCTGTTGATCAGCTAAGGCAAAAATAGCGACCATTTTTTTATCATTAAAATTAAAGGTATAGCGAATGCGACGTAGAATATCGTTATTGGTCAAAGTAAAGTCCTAAACTGGTAAACAAATTAAAGCGTTATTTTAGCAGATCCTAAAATAATTTACCTGACAATAACCACGATGTTTTAGCAATAGCTAAAATATACCACCTGTGGATATTGTGAAAACGATTAAATATGGCACTAGGTTATCCGTTATTCAAAACAGCTTACTGCGTTAGATCGTACCGGCCAACAAACATATATTTTACAGCTTAATAAATTTGGTAATTCGAGCCGTGCCATTAAAATTATCCACTCTTTCGCCGAGAAATTAGGTTTATCAGTTTATTAAATATACTATTTTTCCTAGCATTTTAGATTTAAAAAACTATACTAACTCTGGCCCCCAAGCCAATTATTAGGAAGTATTGTTATGCTAAAAATGCACTCTATTGCGCTGTTATTGATGCTATTAACAGGCTGTGGCGGGGGAAGTGATACTTCATCTTCTAGCCAACCAACACCAGAGCCGCCACCACCCCCAATAAATATAACTCAAGCAGATGCAGCCCGTTTTCTTAATCACGCTACTTTTGGCGCAAAAATGTCTGAAATTGAGGCACTTGCCGACACTGGAAATGTTGAAACAGGCTATATCAATTGGATTAACGCCCAAATAGCATTGCCAGCCAGTTCTCATGTTCAATACTTAACAGCATTAGAGCCGACTTTACATTTAGCAGAAAACGAACAGTTATGGCATGAACATAGAGTAGAAGCTTGGTTTAATCATGCATTAACGGCACCGGATCAATTACGCCAAAGAGTTGCTTTTGCATTAAGTGAAATACTTGTCGTTTCAGATGATAGTGCTTTTGGTGACGATACCTATGGCTTAGCAAACTATTACGATTTATTAGTGAATAATGCCTTTGGTAATTATCGAAATCTACTTGAAAACGTTACCTTATCTCCAATTATGGGTATGTATTTAAGTATGCTTGGAAACCAAAAACCAAATGATGAAGAAAACATTAGGCCAGACGAAAATTATGCACGTGAAATAATGCAATTATTTAGTATCGGCTTAGTAGAACTCAATATTGATGGTTCAACAAAACTTGAAAACGGTAAAGCTATTCCAACGTATGATCAAAATATTATAAAAGCTTTTGCACATGTTTATACAGGGTGGAATTTTAATGGTACTACCGCACAAACATGGTGGCAATTTGGCCATAATTACGACACTTTGTTACCGATGACACCGGTACAAGAATTTCATGATACTGGGGAAAAATTTTTATTTAATAATATTGTAATACCCGCGAATCGAACAGCAAACCAAGATTTAAAACTAGCGTTAGACGCTATTTTTAACCACCCAAATGTAGCCCCTTTTATTAGTAAACAATTAATACAACGCTTAGTTACCAGCAACCCTACACCTGCATATATTAAACGGGTCGCCACAGTATTTAATGATAATGGCCAGGGTGTTCGCGGTGATTTAAATGCCGTTATTACTGCAATATTAACGGATAGCGAAATACTAAATGGTTATAAAAATGCCCCTAAAACGTTTGGAAAAATACGCGAACCGTTGTTAAGAGCTACACATTTATGGCGTGCATTTGATGCGTCATCACCCAGTGAACGTTTTCAAATGGGGTATCCTGAATACTTTTTCAAACAAGCACCGCTTAGTGCTCCACATGTTTTTAATTTTTTCTCTCCAAATTATGCTCCCCCGGGTGTTGTTAGTAATAACCATTTAGTTGCACCTGAATTAGAAATTACGACTGAAAATTATTTAACCCGCACCAGCAATTTTTTCGCTTATTCTACCTTTTGGGGGAATACCGATATGGATCCTAACAATATTGAAAATGATCGCATTCTAATTGATTTAAGCCAACTAAAACCTTTAACAAACGATACCGACAAGCTATTGGATTATTTGAATATATTACTTTTTTCTGGCTCGATGACTGACGAAGTAAAAAACATATTAAAAACCGCCTACGATGAAACTAGCGGTAAAGATGTGCCTCAACGATTATCAAATTTATTATTTTTGATCATGGTTTCACCTCAATATATTGTTCAGCAGTAGGAGCGCACTTCATGACAGACTTTAACAAAAACGTTCATAAAAGCTTTAATCGCCGTAACTTTATCAAAAGTATATTGGCTGGCTCAGTTGGGCTTTCAAGCGCAAGTTCAGCGTTTGGTAACATGAGTTTAATAAAGAGTACCTTAGCGCAAAAAACAAGCCGTTTTGATGATTACAAAGCCCTTGTTTGTATTTTTTTACATGGCGGCAATGATTCCTTTAATATGTTAGTACCAACCGCGAATAGTGAATACCAAACTTATCAATCAATTCGTCAAGCACTGGCTTATCAGCAAAGTAATTTATCAAGTATTTCCCCCATAACAGCGCAACCGTATGAATTAGGTTTACCTAATGCTATGTCGCCTTTACAGCAGTTATTTCAGCAAGGAGATTTAGCCTTTCTAGCGAATGCAGGCCCATTATTACAACCTGTGACGAAAGCACAAATTCAACAAGATTGGAGTGTATTGCCACCGCAGTTGTTTTCTCATAATGATCAACAAAAGCATTGGCAAACAGCTTGGCCAGAGCAAACAGTTCCAACGGGTTGGGCTGGACGTATGGCTGATTTAATTATGGATACCAGTAATCCACTGTCGATGAATTTGTCGATAGATGGTAGTAATTTATTACAAACCGGAGTTAATTCGTTACCTTATTCTGTTGATGCATCTGGAGTACAGCTTTTTGAAGCACTAAATCCAGAAGAACCATGGAATGCTCAACGTATTTCAGCACTTAATCAATTAAATAATACGAACAAACATATGCTAGGGCAAGCCCATAGTGATATATTTAACCGTGCTCAAAACAATATTAGCGCACTAAGCAAAGCAATAGATAGCGCACCAAAAGCAAATGTTATTTATCCTCAAAATCATTTAGCTAAACAATTAAAAATGGTGGCAACATTAGCCAGTAGCCAACAAACACTAGAACAACCACGGCAAGTATTCTTTGTTGGTTTAGGCGGGTTTGATACCCATGATAATCAAGCAATAAATCATCCTAAATTACTAGACGCTATTAGTTCTTCGCTCTTCGCTTTTAATGCTGATTTAAAAGCACGAGGTTTATTCGACCAAGTAACAACGTTTACCTTTTCAGATTTTGGCAGAACGTTATCAAGTAATGGTGATGGTACTGATCATGGTTGGGGCGGACATCATATAATTATGGGTGGTGCGGTAAAAGGTGGTGATATTTATGGTACTTGCCAGCCGATATTCAGTTAAATTCTATAGATGATTTAGATGATGGTCGAATGATCCCAACAACATCAGTTGATCAATACGCGGCAACGCTAGCAAAATGGTTTGGCTTAAGTGAAAACGAAATTAATGCAATATTTCCTAATTTACAACGTTTTAATCAAAACGATCTAGGGTTTATGAGTTAGTTATACGTGTATCAATAAATAACATAACTCTGCAGATTACTCCGCTGTTTATACAAAATTCGTTATGGTTAATTTATTTCAGGCTCTATTCATTTAAGATATTAAAACGAGTTCAGCATGACAATAAGAAGGATAATATTCAAACCCTCCTTCGCAATTTTAATCACTACGATAAATAATAAAAAAGCCCTAAAAAACATTCCGTTTAGGGCTTTTATTTATTACATTTCTTCTCATTTATTCACGCTAGTTTATTTGCTCAAAATACCGTCGACAGTGCCTTGTGCTAAACCGTGATAACCAGGACGAGCTTTTAAATAAACTTTTTTCGCCCATGCTTTACCTTTTTCAGTTTCGGCTAGTTGCTTATACAAAGGGACAATTAATTTACGTCGACCAATAGCAATTAAGTATTTTTCCATTGCAGGGTAAACAGCATCGTAACCAACTTTAAGTGATAATAAATACCAAGCATGTGCTATTTCAGCATTGGTACTTTGTGTTAAGTTAAACGCTTTATCTAAAGCCGCCATTTTGTCGGTACTTACTGATAGAGGTAAATTATTTATAAAATGTAACCACTCATGCAAAGTCCATTTTGCGGTTGGTAATTGCGCAACCGACATTTCATTAGCAGTAAAATTTGAAATTTCATCGTCTATTACGGTAAACGCATTTGAAGTAGGTTTAGGTGCATAACTTGGTAAACCTTGCTCATAAACCCATTCTTTAATTTCTTGATCACTCACAATATTTGGATACTTATGTGTTAGGTTCTTTTTAAGATAAAGAATAAAGTTTTTAGTGCCTAAACTTTCAAATGCATGATCATTAAAATAAGTAAGCATAAAATCATCAAAACGTTTACGCCCAAATTTTTGCTCTAAATAAATTAAAAATAATTGTCCTTTCGTATAAGGAACACCTGAAAACGCATCATCAGGATCTCGCCCTTTTAAATCAATATAAAGTTGAGTATCACCTGGAGCCAATTCAGCAATTTCATAATTAAGCCCTTGAGCATCAAGCGCTTGCTCCATCATCGCACGATCTTTACCAAAAACTTCTTCCATAATGCGGTTTTCAACATAACTGGTAAAACCTTCGTTTAACCATAAATCACGCCAGCTTTCATTGGTAACCAAATTACCCGACCAAGAGTGAGCTAATTCATGTGCAATTAAGTTAACTAAACTTTTATCACCAGCAATAACCGTTGGCGTAATAAATGATAAACGAGGATTTTCCATACCACCAAAGGGAAAACTAGGCGGTAAAATCAATAAGTCGTAACGACCCCAACGATAAGGTCCGAAAAGTTTTTCAGATTCATTAATCATCGCTTGAGTATCATCGAACTCGGCTACTGCGGCATCTAAAATGTTACTTTCAGCATAAACCCCCGTTTGCTTACTCATTGCTTTAAAGTGTAAATCACCAACGCCTAACGCGATTAAATAAGAAGGGATTGCTTGCGGCATACGGAAAAAATAATCACCATCACGTTCAGTATTAGGATCATTGTTTGCACTCATCACTGCGAGTAAGGCTGGATCAGTATGAATACGAGCCGTATAAGTAAGTCTAACACTTGGCGTGTCTTGAAGAGGTATCCATGAGCGTGCATGTATCGCTTGATTTTGACTAAATAAAAATGGATAGATTTTTCCTGCGGTTTGCTGCGGCGATAACCACTGTAAGCCCGAAGCTTTCGGTGTAGACGCATAATAAATACGTAATGCAGTCGCTTTAAATTTAGGCGTAATGGTTAATTTAGCACCGAGTACATCATCGCGTTTAGCCAATTTAAATTTTACAGTTGACCAATTACCCGCATGCGATTTAGCGAGTATTTTATCAATAATTAAATCTCTGGTGTCTAAATAAATAGGTGTAACATCATCAACTAACCAAGTTAACGATAATTCAGCAAACCCGGATAATGATTTTTTTTGAAAATCTACCGATAAATCTAAATGAATATGCGTTGTTTTTACTTGATCATAATTTGCGTAAGTATAGGTATCAGCCAACGGTTTAGCACTAACAGTCCAAGCAGACTGTATAGCAAAAAACGCGGCTAAAACCACAAAACGTAATATTTGTTTCATTATTATTTCCCAATAAATAATACTAGAGTAAAAAAATAGGCTTGTAGATTACAGTGTATCTACAAGCCTATTCAACTTATTCTAGTATTTTTTATAAAAAAATTAGTAGTTTTTTTGTTACAGCAAGCAACTGTAGTTTTAGAAAAATATTTACTAAGGTTTATCTAAATGTACTACTACGCGTCTATTTTGTGCTCGACCTAATGTAGTGAGGTTAGAGGCAACATGACGTTTTTCACCATAGCCTTTTGACTCGATGCGACTTTCATCAACACCACTATTCACTAAAAAGTCTTTAATTTGGCGTGCTCTTTTTTCTGATACCTTTCGGTTAGTATCTCTACCACCATAACTATCGGTGTAAGCATCAATTAATACTAACTCAAGTTCAGGATCTAAACTTAAATACTCAGTTATTTGTGCAATACGCTTTTGTGAAGCTTTGGTTAATTTATCACTACCAAATTGATAGCGTAAAATAGTGTCAGCTATATCATCGAAATTATAATCTAATAAATTACCTAAACATGAAACAAACTCTTGATAAGCATTTTTAAATTTTGCATTTGAAAGTGATACCTCGATGCGATCATTAGCATTGTACCAATCATTATAATAGAACGTAGGATTCATACCTTGCTCAAGTTCATTAAGCATAGACCAAGCAATCTTTTTTGGTAAATTTGGCGAGTATTGTTTATGTAGTTTCATTTTTGCTAGAACGGTGTCATTTAGTCCCGGACGCCATTTAGGTGCAACAGATCTTAATTCAGCAAAATTATAGCTATCGGGTAAGCGCAACATATCTAAATTAAATGCCATGTTCATTTTTCGACTTGCTTTACTAGAAAAGCGAGCCTCACCATAATTGGGAATATTATGAGATAAAGTACATTGGAGCCGTGTTTTTTTGTTAAACGTCCAATTTGCTTGTTCTAAGCTTGCGGCATATTGACGAATGCCCGCATGAGCAATAGTAGAAGTAAAAATTAAAAAAGTAATAACAATTATTTTTTTCATAGACGTTATAGA
>Ga0316202_10002397_pt1 | contig 12404 bp, 8 predicted proteins | sample 3monrhotite_MG_FD_204934 | JGI IMG/M metagenome (GOLD analysis project Ga0316202, IMG submission 204934) | Microbial mat bacterial communities from mineral coupon in-situ incubated in ocean water Damariscotta River, Maine, United States -... | ecosystem: Environmental > Aquatic > Marine >... | reverse complement strand
CACGAGTCTGTCAAGTAACGGGAAAGCGCCCGATGTCGGGTAACAATGTTTCCCACGCAAACAACAAAACAAAGCGTCGCTTTTTGCCGAATTTGCAACGTCGCCGCCTGTGGGTTGAATCTGAAAATCGTTGGGTGTCAATACGCCTAACAAACGCTGCGCTACGCACCATCGACAAAAACGGTATTGATGCCGTGTTATTCGAAATGCGCGCGAATGGCGCAAAAATCTAAGAGGTAATGAAAAATGCGTGAAAAAATCAAACTAGAATCTAGCGCCGGTACTGGCCATTTTTACACTACTGACAAGAACAAGCGTACAACACCAGAAAAACTTGAAATCAAGAAATTTGATCCTGTTGTTCGCAAGCACGTCATGTACAAAGAAACCAAGCTGAAGTAATTCGGCTTGGCGCTCAATAAAAAAGCCCGCTCTGCGGGCTTTTTTATTGCCTACTCAGCAACTAAGCAGCCACTTTCTCCATCAACTCCATATCCCGACTACCCATCAATCTCTCGATATCTACCAGAATCAACATTCTCTGTTCCACTGTGCCCAGCCCTAAAATGTAACGGGTGTCCAAAGAGGCCGATAGCATGGGGGCGCCTTTGATCTGTTCTTTGCTTAGCGTTAACACGTCGGATACACTATCTACCACTACACCTACGACGCACGAGACGAGATTTAATATGATAACGACAGTAAATTGATCGTAGTCCACCTTGTCCAGCTTGAACTTAATGCGTAAATCAATGATAGGGACGATGATACCACGTAGGTTGATGACACCTTTGATAAAGGCAGGAGTGTTCGCTATCGCGGTAACTGCGTCATAGCCACGTATCTCTTGCACCTTGAGGATGTCCATGCCGTATTCTTCAGCACCCAAGGTAAGGGTAAGATACTCGCCTCCTACTGCGCTGTTGCTTATATTCGTTTCCATGTCACTCTCCCTGTCTTTTAGAACTCTTCCCATTCTTCGCCAGCAGCTTTAGCCGAGGCTTGCTTGGATGGAATGGCTTTTCCAGCGGCGATAGGCATTTTTGCTAGTGAGTGCTTGGGCATTGGCTTCTTTTGCTGAGGCGCTAAGGTGTGCTTTTTGTGCGTACTGTCCATTCTGAACACACTGACTGAGCGGGTGAGGCTTTGTGCTTCTTCTTCCAGTGACTCGGCTGCGGCTGCGGCTTCTTCAACGAGTGCTGCATTCTGTTGGGTCACTTCGTCCATTTGTGTGATGGCTTGGTTTACTTGTTCAATACCGCTACTTTGTTCTGCTGATGCCGCACTAATTTCTGACATGATGTCTGTGACGGATTTAACTGCATTGACGATTTCTTCCATGGTCTTGCCTGCATCGTCTACGAGTTTAGAGCCTGCTTCAACTTTGTCTACCGAGTCGTCGATCAACGTTTTGATTTCTTTGGCCGCTGCCGCAGAGCGTTGTGCAAGATTGCGAACTTCGGCAGCAACCACGGCGAAGCCTCTACCCTGTTCGCCTGCACGAGCGGCTTCTACTGCTGCATTCAACGCGAGTATATTAGTTTGGAAAGCGATGCCGTCTATCACGGAGATAATGTCTACGATTTTGCGCGAAGATTCGTTGATAGAGCTCATGGTGCCCACAACTTCTTTTACTACGGTCCCTCCTTTAACTGCCACGGTACTGGCATTTTGTGATAGTTGGTTAGCTTGTTTAGCGTTGCTAGCGTTTTGTTTGACGGTCGCAGTCAATTCTTCCATACTGGCTGCGGTTTCTTCTAAGCTTGAGGCTTGTTCTTCGGTTCGTTGCGATAGGTCGGTGTTGCCTGATGCGATTTCCTGTGAAGCAGTGCCTATCGTGTCAGTTGCATCGCTAATTTGCCCGATGATTTCTTTGAGTTTGTCGGAGGTTGCGTTGGCATCGTCTTTGAGTTGTCCGAAGGTGCCATGGTATTCGTTGCTAATACGGTCGGTCAGGTCTCCATCCGCTAAGGAGCTCAGCATACGTACGACTTCTTGTAGACCTCGATCAGATGTTTCCATTAGTTCGTTGATGCCTTCGCCCAGTTGTTTGAAGAAACCTTCTTTGCCCTGCATGTCAATGCGTTGGCTAAAGTCGCCTCGGACAGATGCGCTGACGATATTGGCAACTTCTTTTTCTGTAGCGACTTCTATGGTGCGGTCATTCCATTCGAGGGCTGCGCCTAGACGTGTGCCACGTTCGTTGATGACGGGGCTGGCAACAAGGGCAAAGGTACGGCCGCCTACTTCGATTTGGGTGCGATGGGTGCCACTCAGGCTTTCCAACATGGATTTTTGATGGGCAGGATTTTTATGGAAAGCGTCTATGCTGCCACCCATGAGCTTGGCTGCGTTGAAGTTCGGTAGTGCTTTGCGTAAGTCGGCTTCGGCCACTTGCATGAGTTTGTCAACGGCTTTATTCATGTAGATGATTTTGCGATCATTGTCGGAAATCATGACGCTGGTAGAGACGTTGTCCAGGCCGATTTTGATACGCAGGTTTTCATTTGAAATGCGGCGTGATTCAGCCACATCAAAGCCAAGTCGTATCTGCATGGAGCGCAGGCCGTTCATAAGTTGCCCGACTTCGTCTGCACGTTCTGGGACGATGAGGTTATCGTATTTGCCTTGGGCTATGCTTTGCAGCAGGCTGATGACTTTTTGTACTGGGCGCAGTACGCCGAACAATACTGTGAGCATGGCCCATAGTGCCATTAGAAGGCCCAAAATAATTACGATGATCGCTTGCATACGAACACTTGCGTAGTGCGTGATCGAATTTTGGTACTCCTGTTTAGCCACATCCAGTTCTAATTGCTGTAGCTTCTGTATCCCGCCCCCCACTGCCGCATAAAGCGGGTGTATCCTATCTGATATGATTTTACCTGCTAGTGGAATGTTGTTGCTACGCAATGCAGCAATGGCTGGATTTAAACCTTCCACAACAAATTGTTTTCTGTCGACTGAAAATGTATCTACCAAAACCTTTTCTTCAGGCGTATGGTTCGTGGTTGAAAATGCATCCCAAGTTTTGCCAATTTCTGTAATATTTTGTTCCGCTTGTTCGGTGTTCTTTCTGATCACCTCTGCTTTAGGATTAACGAAGGAATCTGTAATCAGTAGTCGATTGCTCAGCAGCAGTTTTTGAATTTTGGCGATCTGCTCTAAAGGTATTGTTCGATCTTCATAAACTGTTTTGAGGCTTTCATTGCTTTTACTCATGCCTAACAAGCCCACTCCGCCAATGCCGAACATCATTAATGGCATGGCCACAAGCACGGTCATCATACGAATTTTGATAGGGGCGCTTTTCATCAAGTTGAGTTTGCTCAGCAAACTGAGCTTAATCACTTGTCCATCTTTGATGCGCAAGCTACCTGCTTGCCCATTACGGAACAGTGAATATGCCGACGAGGCGGCGCTAATTTGTGCGGAAGTGGGTTTGCTACGCACCGACATGTAGCCGACGCACTGACCATTCTCATAAATCGGGGTGGCGTTCGCGACCACCCAGTAATAGTCGCCATTTTTGCAGCGGTTTTTAACCAGCCCAGTCCAGGGACGTTTGGATTTTAGCGAAACCCAAAAATCAGCAAATGCTTCCACCGGCATATCAGGATGGCGCACGATATTGTGCGATACGCCAATCAACTCAGCCTCTGAAAAACCGCTGATGCGGAGAAAATCTTCGTTAATGTAGGTAATTGCACCCTTAAGGTCGGTCTTCGAAACAACAGAGTCCGTCTCTTTGAGTACGTATTCCACATTCGTTACGGGTTGATTATTTTTCATTTCTCTTACCCCTCATAAAATCTGCTAAATTTTTTTGCTACGCTCGGCATTAGTTATTGTTTAATTGGCGAAAATCTGTGTAATCTGCGGACAAAAGCTTTTTTTAGGATTAATAGCGACTTCCAACAGCTTCGCTTTTATCTTGCGCGTTTAAAAAATGGCTTACAATCGCTATCATTAGCGATAGTCGATCAAAGACAAGTGCTTACCTTATTCCAATAATGAGAAAGAAATAGCCATGCCAACCATGCTTTGCATTGATTTTTCGGGGAATCAAAGTAAGGCCGTTACGCAATTGGCAGCAGCTTCAGGTTTGAATATCAAGAGTTGCGGTAATGCGCAAGAAGGATTGGAGTACTTAAACAGTTCTGACAACTACGTACTCATGTTAGTTGTAAATCAAGAAAATACTAATGATGACGCTGGCTTAAACATCATACGAAGTGCTCGCCTGCTTGCAAATCGAGCGACGATGCCCGTCATTTTATTAATGAAAGATCGCGATCTCGAGCTTGCACACACGGCTTTGCTAGCTGGCGCAACAGAAGTTTACCTGCGAGCAGAAATTGCCTTACTAAATAACTTGATGAATGAATTTTCAAAGCCAGTGCCAGAAATTATGCAGTCAGGACGTATGCTTTTGGTGGAGGATGATGAGTTTCAAGCTGATTTTATAACTCTGCTGTGTCAGGCACTTGGCTTTACCGTGGATCATTGTGACTCAGTGGATGCAGGCATCGAGCTTGTCAACAAGCATCAATATCAGTTTGCAGTTGTTGATATTCTTTTGCTGGGAACACAGAGCGGCTTAAGCTTGCTTCGATATATCCGACAAATGAACGTGCCTCAGTCAAGCATACCCATCATGGTGATTTCAGGTTTCAATGATGCTGCACGACGCGTTGAAGCACTGCGCCTCGGAGCAGATGATTATCTTAGCAAACCTTTTTCTCAAGAAGAGTTTATTTGGCGCTTGCAAAGAATCATGCAAGATCACTCTAATCACGACCACGGCAAGCCTTCGCCCACGACATCACACTTACCAAAATGGAAGAAATATGGGCTGTCCTCTCGTGAAAGTGAAATTTGCGCCGAGTTGATTCGTGGAATTTCCGATAAGCAAATCGCCATTGAGCTCAACATTTCTTTCTGGACCGTAAGGACACATATCGGCAAAGTCTTTAACAAACTGGATGTGATTAATAGACGTGAGCTTATGGCGCGCTATATTGCAAGCTAAGAAGCCGTGCAAATCCCCGTTCTTACGAATCGGGAGCTTATTGTGTTGCACTTACTTCAGTTTTTCGATACCCATCATCTTGAGAATGCTGCCCTCGTAGAATGGCTCTGAAGTCCCTTTTTTCATTTTGCGAATGAAATATTTCTCAAATGCGACCTTGGCAAGGTGCACCCATTTTCCTTCTGAGAACCAATTTACATTACGTGGTGGAATCTGCGGAATCGCCACGAACGCTACGCCGCTATCGCCGAAATCCGCAAGACAGACCGCATTCCATGTTGCCTCGGTATCCGCTGGTGTGCCTTCAATGTCTGCTTGAATGTTGTGCACTGTCGCCGTCACCATGGATTCAATCATATAGCCAGTTTTAGGTGTGCCGACCGGAATAGGTGTTGCCTCTACTGGTGGAATAGCGACACATACGCCGACCGCGAAGATGTTTTTATATTTCGGATTACGTTGGTGTTTATCGACAATGACAAAGCCACGCGCCTGCACCAAGCCCTCAATACCAAACACCGCATCCACGCCTTTAAAAGCGGGCAGCATCATGCTGTAGTTGAACGGCAATTCGTGCTTTTTCTTTTCCATGCCCATGTCGTCATGTTCGGTAACATACATTTTTCCGGCTTCAACTTTGGTAACCTTGGCATTACAGATCCACTTGATATGCTTATCACGCATACCGGATTCAAGAATGCCATTGGAATCACCCACGCCGCCCAAACCTAGATGACCGATGTAGGGTTCAGAGGTCACAAATGTCATTGGCACCTTGTTGCGCAGCTTACGACGACGCAGATCCGTCTCCATGATGAAGGCATATTCATAAGCAGGGCCGAAGCATGAGGCACCTTGTACCGCACCGACCACAATCGGGCCTGGGTTTTTACAGAAATGCTCCCACTCGGCATGTGATTTCATTGCATGATCGACATGGCAGACTGAATAGGTATGCCCACCGTGCGGGCCCAGACCTTCAACTTCATCAAATGCCAGCTTTGGGCCTGTGGCAATCACCAGATAGTCATAATCGATCATCTTGTCATCATTAAGTTCGAGCTGATTATTTTCGGGGTAAACACGCTTAACACCGGTGGAAATGAAATTAATTCCCTTGCGCTCCAAATACGGACGCGCAGAAAATTCAATTTGTCTGCGATCTCTCCACTTCACGCCGACCCATGGGTTTGATGGAACAAAATGAAAGTTTTCACTATTCGAAACTACTGTGACCTTATGTTTTTTATCCAGTTTTTCACGCATTTCGTAAGCGGCAGGCATGCCGCCAATTCCAGCTCCCATGATAACGATGTGTGTCATGTTTTACCTTTCCTCAAATTAGTTGCTAACACTATCTTCTAGAGATCATCCACGGTTGCTATAAGCCAAATGATGGCGCTTATTTTTCGCTTTTTTCTAGAGGCAAAGTGACAAAAACTACATATCTATACAGTTTGCGCCAACACCTCTATTAGGCGCAATCGTAGCTCTCAGTGTCTATAGCCATATTGGGTGAGGGCTGAATAGCCCAGATGGGGTGAATTGCTGTTTTCCGCATAAACAGCGAGCTTCAGCCCCATACAAGCACGGCACTCCTTACGGACTCAGACTCAGCTTCATCGTACTTAGTCGAACAACTAACTCGATCTAATTATTCGAATCATCATTCATATGACCTTGCTCTTTGGTGAACAGAACCGCAGCCTTTACCCGTGAAGAAAGGTTGAGTTTATTAAGAATGTGACGAACATGCTGTTTCACTGTGTCATAGCTAATTTTCAAAGTTAATGCGATTGCCTTATTACTTTCGCCGCGCGACAACAATTGCAATATTTCACGCTCACGTTCGGTAAGCAGTTTGAGCGAATTTTTTGGCTCTTGCTCGGCCTGATCGCCACGCAACATGTCTATCATTTTCATCGTCATCGTCGGCGCAACCACTAATTCACCTGCCGCTACTCGACGAATCGCGTCAACTACATCGTCTGGGGCCATGTCTTTAAGCAAGTAACCACGCACACCAGCACGAATTGCTTTAGTCAGGTCTGCCTCAGAGTCGCTCATGGTCAACATCACAGCGGGAGTGGTATAGCCTTCACTACGCAGTAATTGCAGTAGCGAAATGCCATCGAGCGGCTTCATGCGCAAATCCAAAATCAGCAAATCAGGTTTTTCATCCAACAATTTACGTGCTTCCTCAACACTGCCTGTCGCACCCAACACGCTAAAATCGTAGCAGTTCGCTAGCAATTCACTTAGCCCACTCCGACACAGACATTGGTCATCCACTAGTACGACTCTCAATTTTTCACTCATTTGTTGCTCTCCAATCCGATGATGGTTCAGGGAAAAATAACTGCACCTGCGTACCCAATCCTGCCGCGCTTTCAACCTTAACTTTGCCGCCAATGCGGTGCGCTCGTTCACGCATAATCATCACGCCGTAATGACCTTCTACAGGAGTAAAAGTACACGCTCCACTACCATTGTCTTCAATGGTAAACACGTTAAAGCCAAACTCTGCGTCTACGAACAGGCGTGCATGCGTCGCCTCAGAGTGACGCGAAATATTGGTCAACGCCTCACGCACGATGTGATACACCTGAATCTCGTGCTCCAAAGGTAGCTCTAGCTCAACAAGGCGATTGTGGTATTCCAATACAATATCATTGTGTTTGCGAAACTCAGCAACGAGTAAACTCAATGCTGGAAGCAATCCACTAGGGCTCATTTCGCAACGAAAATCGGTAATAAGTACGCGCACGCTTTTTTGCCCAGCTTCCAAAGCCTCATCCAAGTCATTGGCATACCTTGCTGCTGTCACTTCGTTCGCTGTACGCACAGCTTCCTGCAACAGGCTAACCCGCATACGCGCATAGGTTAAGGTTTGCGCTATTGAGTCATGAATGTCATTGGCTATTACCTGACGTGCCAGCAATCGCTCTTTACGCTGAATTTCGCGATTAATACGTGTATGTTCAATCGCAGCACTCATCATTTCCGCGAAAGCCGAAATAGTCTTTATGCTGCTACTTGATACTTCACGGGACACATTAAAGAAAATAGTCAATACGCCTAAGGACACTTCTGATGTATCGGATATAAGTGGAACGGCAATTAATGATCGAAAACGACAATTGACATAGCAGCAGTTTTGTCGCGCTTCGCAGTTGCTAATGTCAGATGAATGGGCAGAATCATTGCTAGTCGCAATGTCACTCACTTCACAATCAAGCTCATCGAAGTTTTCCGCTTCGCCTTGTAGTTCGTTTGAAAGCCCCGCCGAGCTGATAATTTCCAGCGTGCAACCATCTAGTGAATGCAGGCGCACCACGCCAGCGGTCGCATTTGTCGCGCCAATAATACTTTCTAGAAACGTCTCCAATAAACTTCTAAGTTCACCCGCGCGCGGCTCTGCAAATTCATGCGTCAGACACACCCCCACACCACCATCTTTACCGGGTGGAGTGAAGTTAGGTTCTCGTACCCATGAAAATCCAATTTGCTTGGATTCAGAAAAGTGAATCGTTTTCTTTTGCATTAACTTTGCATGACTATCCAAAAACGTTACGAAGACTAAAGCGAAACTCCAGAAACATCAACAAACTAAAGAATTAATATTACTCTCCCCCCATGCGGGTTATGTCATTCCCCACCCAATATGGGTATAGACACCTGATAGTTCAATTGCGCCTAATAGAGAGGATAGTAAAGCTTGGCTGCAAAATATTTTTCAAAAAAGCTATAGAATGCAAACCCATTACGTTAATTGACCGATATGTCCTCACCCATACACGATCCAATCTCTTCCCCGTCTCCCAATGCGAAGATTGAAATCAAAACCACCACCTGCTATATGTGCGCTTGTCGCTGTGGCATTAAAGTGCATTTGCGCGACGGTGAAATACGTTATATCGAGGGCAACCCCGATCACCCACTAAACAAGGGTGTTATCTGCGCCAAGGGCGGCTCCGGCATCATGAAGCAATATTCGCCGGCACGCCTAACCAAACCTTTGCGCCGCAAGCCGGGCACTGAGCGCGGTGCAAATGAATTTGAGGAAATTAGCTGGGATGAAACATTCGACATCCTAGAAAAACGCCTCAGTCACCTACGCGCCACCGACCCGAAAAAATTTGCCTTGTTTACTGGACGCGATCAGATGCAGGCATTGACTGGCTTGTTCGCGCGTCAATACGGCACACCGAACTATGCGGCACACGGCGGTTTTTGCTCGGTCAATATGGCCGCAGGTATGATTTACACCATAGGCGGTTCATTCTGGGAATTTGGTGGCCCAGACTTAGAGCGCGCCAAAGTGTTCTATATGATCGGCACTGCTGAGGATCATCACTCCAACCCTTTGAAAAGCGCTATCGGTGACTTTAAACGCAACGGCGGGCGTTTTGTTGCTATCAATCCAGTACGTAGTGGCTATGCTGCCATTGCCGATGAATGGATTCCAATCAAGCCGGGAACCGACGGTGCACTGATTCTCGCCATCATCCGCGAAATCATTGCACTAGGTCTGTATGACCGTGAATTTTTGGCGCGTTATACCAACTCCGGTCAGTTGGTAAATCAGGACGAGAGCAGCAATGATTTCGGCATGATGTTGCGCAACCCCGAGGGCGACCCCGTTAATCCGCTGCGCCCGCACAATTTTTATTGGTGGGATCGCATAAGCGACAAACCGGTTGATGACCATACCAAGGGCGCAGATCCCTGCTTGATTGGCACTTTCACCATGCCCGACGGTAGCACCGCAAAACCGGCATTTCAACTACTGAAAGACCGTGTCGCGGAATGCACACCGGAATGGGCGGCGGAGATAACCGGCATTTCTGCCGACACAATCAAACGCATCGCCCACGAAATGGGTGTTACGGCACGTGACCAAAAAATTGAGCTACCCATTCCATGGACTGACTGGTGGGGCGAAGAGCACGAAAGCGTTACCGGAAATCCAGTCGCCTTCCACGCTATGCGCGGTCTTGCCGCTCACTCGAACGGTTTTCAAACCATTCGTTCGCTGGCAATTCTGATGTCACTGCTGGGCACCATAGATAGACCTGGTGGCTTCCGCCATAAAGCACCTTACCCACGCGCAATTCCACCTCATGCTCGCCCTTCCAAGGGGCCTGAGGCAGTACAGCCGAACACACCATTAGCCGGCGCACCATTGGGATGGCCAGAAAATCCAGACGATTTATTTGTTGATAGCGAAGGTCAGCCAGTACGTTTGGATAAGGCTTTTTCTTGGGAGCATCCGCTATCTGCGCATGGCATGATGCATAACGCCATTACCAACGCATGGCGCGGCGATCCCTATCCTATCGACACGCTGATGTTATTCATGGCCAATATGGCTTGGAATTCCAGCATGAACACCTTAGAAGTGCGCAAAATGCTCGTCGACAAAAACCCCGATGGCGAATACAAGATCCCTTTCATCGTGGTTTGTGATGCATTTCAATCTGAAACGACTGCATTTGCCGATCTAATTTTGCCGGACACCACCTATCTTGAACGGCATGACTGTATGTCTATGCTTGACCGTCCGATTTCAGAGTTTGACGGCCCCGTTGATGCGGTGCGCATCCCAGTAGTTGAGCCTAAGGGAGACTGCAAACCTTTCCAGGAAGTATTGGTTGAGTTAGCGGGTCGTCTTAAGTTGCCTGCATTCACCAATGCTGAAGGAGGTCGCAAATACAAGGGTTATCCTGATTTCGTGGTCAATTTTGAGACAGCACCCGGCTCTGGCATTGGCTTTTTAACTGGCTGGCGCGGCAAGAATGGCGATCAAGCGATGCGCGGTGAACCCAATCCGAAGCAATGGGAAATGTACGAAAAGAATGGTTGCTTCTTCCAGTATCACCTACCACCTTCCAGCCAATACATGCGAAACTGGAACAAGGAATACATGGAATGGGCGCAGCAAGCGGGTATGCGTCGCGACAACGACCCTATCATCATCCACATTTATTCTGAACTATTACAAGGCTTTCGTCTTGCCGCCGAAGGCAAGCGCCCTGGCAAGCAGCCGCCAGATGAATTACGTGGGCGCGTCGCTACCTATTTCGACCCCTTGCCGTTCTGGTATGCACCACTGGAAGACGATCAAAGCAATTTAGTGAAATATCCACTGAATGCTATAACTCAACGTCCAATGGCGATGTATCACTCATGGGATTCGCAAAACGCTTGGCTGCGTCAGATTCACGCTTACAACTATCTGCACGTCAACACTCGTACGGCGGAAGCGGCGGGTATCGCTGATGGTGACTGGATGTGGGTGGAATCGCAGTGGGGCAAAGTACGCTGCTTGTGTCGTTACTCTGAATCCGTCGAGCCGGGTACTGTCTGGACATGGAATGCGATTGGCAAATCATCCGGAGCATGGAATCTCACTGGCGATGCTAACGAAGCCAAGCAAGGTTTCTTACTTAACCATCTAATTTCGGAAGAATTACGTAGCGAAGCAAATGGCAAGCGTTACTCCAACTCCGACCCTATTACCGGACAAGCGGCATGGTATGACGTGCGCGTTCGTATTTATCCTGCTGAAGCAGGAGAGGCTGAAGAAAGTTCACCACAATTCGAGACTATGCAGCCGGTAGCCGGTATGGAAAAACGCACAATGAACTGGCTAGCATGGTTTGCTGGTAAAAATAAAGGAGCGCGCAAATGACGCAATTAGCACTAGTCATTGATTTAAATGTTTGCGTCGGCTGTCACGCTTGCGTGACCAACTGTAAACAGTGGAATACCTCAGGGGCAGCTGGTGCTTTGACCGACCTCAACCCTTACGAAGCAGAGCCTAATGGCACTTTCTTCAACCGCGTACAAACTTTTGAAGTAGGTGAATATCCTGCTACCGAAACAGTGCATTTCCCAAAATCCTGTCTGCATTGCGAAGATCCTCCCTGCGTATCGGTATGCCCAACAGGCGCATCTTACAAACGTGAATTAGACGGTATCGTACTCGTTGATTACGACAAGTGCATCGGTTGCAAATATTGCTCATGGGCTTGCCCTTACGGCGTGCGCGAGTTTGACGAAGAGCGCAAAGTAATGACCAAGTGCACTTTATGCGTAGACCGCATTTACGACATGAGTTTGCCAGAAGACAGACGCAAACCATCTTGTGTATTGGCCTGCCCTCCAGGCGCGCGCTTGTTTGGTGATGTACACGATCCTAAATCTGAAGTTTCAGTCGCAATACGCGAGCGCGGTGGTTACACCTTGATGCCGGAGGCAAATACCAAACCGGCCAACCACTACCTGCCACGTCGCAAAACTACGCTCACCGTACGCAATGAAGAACTTTATCGCTCCGACAATCCACACAAAATCGATGGCTTGCCAT